>Ga0209292_1001054_pt1 | contig 34568 bp, 33 predicted proteins | sample GOMGulsemesocosm_2_FD_184634 | JGI IMG/M metagenome (GOLD analysis project Ga0209292, IMG submission 184634) | Methane-oxidizing microbial communities from mesocosms in the Gulf of Mexico - GOM9C Gulf of Mexico (SPAdes) (version 2) | ecosystem: Environmental > Aquatic > Marine > Cold seeps...
GCAGTTTCAATCAAAGTTCCCGAACAGGTCAGCTGGGCGGCACGGCGCGGTGAGGAAAGCTGGAACGGGCATGATCTCAGCGAGTTTGTGGAATGCCTCGACACGCAATCATCGGGGGAACCAATTACCCTGTCGCTTACGCTGATTTTTGAGCTGAATGGGCACAATGGAACGGTACAGCCAAAAAATGAATAAGGGGGCTATCGCGAGCGGCTAGTTTTATTGTTCACGTGACGGGTGTGATGGCCCTTTTGGGACCCCTGTAGTAAAGCTGTGAGTGATCGCCCTCAGGTAAAACCTGACATTTGTGCCCACTGCAGCGAATTCACACTTTGAGCCCAAAGTGAATATCGCTGCGCAGCACAACGAAGGACCGCTTCCAGCCGACTTGCGACACCTAAACGTCAAACTATCGGGATACAGCGGTTCCGCCGACTGGTGCATTCGGGTCACGAAATCTATCGCAATCAAGGTTGAAATTTTGTTGTACGTGTTCGTAACAATTTCTGGGCGGGTGCGAGCCTGATGACGCCGTGGATGTTGCGGGACCTTGAGAACCGTTTTCAGACTCAGCAATCAATTCTGCAAAGTAGTCCCTTCCACTTGTTGTCCCTCGGTTGTTTGAAGTCGGTGACGTCGAATAAGCCGAGGTTGATCGCTGAGCGCCTGATCCGTATTTTTCGTTAATTTCGTTGTTCACAAAGGCCATGGTGGTTTCATTGCACCCTGAGAGAACCAACGGCAGGAGAAAATATGAAAATCGGAGCATTTATACCTCTACGTATTTGATTTGACTGTCGATGCATTTAGTCGTAACGGCTAAAGGTTGTCTAGATTTTAGGTATATTGCCAGAGCATTAAAGTTGTGCGTGGTTTTGCAAATTGCCCATTTGTCAGACTGAAAAATTCCACCCAAGCCCCTCTTGTTTGGGAATTTGAAATACTGAGCCACATTTACTTCCAAATAATTAGTGGAGACCGAGCCCGGGCTCAGGCCTTATAACCAGAATAAGGCTTAAGCAACGACCGCTTCTCGCCGACCAGTTGGTTGTGTGCGCTTGCCACCTCATAGTTTGGCTTGGTTGCTTATTCTCTAAAGCTGCCGTTCGCAGCAACATACTCGAATGTCCGCAAAGGACCGTTCGCGCTCGTTCGGGCTGAATGGCCAAAGGTCCGCAACGTCCGCATCTCAGCCATTGGTTCTGATTGCCGCGAATGGCCGCTTCTCGACTTTTTTCGAAAATCCGGTCACCCAACTCAGGTGACACAAAGGTGACCCGGGACTGCATGCAAAGTGGTGACACGATATCCAGAAGACAGCGGGATATGCTGTAACCCGTTCAAAAGTATATCAGATTTTAATTAGAAAGTTGGTGGAGCCTAGCGGGATCGAACCGCTGACCTCCTGCATGCCATGCAGGCGCTCTCCCATCTGAGCTAAGGCCCCATCTTTAGATTGCCGCGGCAGATCTAAATCTGTGAGGCGTTATCTAGAAGGTTCGTCCGGGCAGTTCAAGCACATTTCGCCGCCCCGACGCATTTTTTTATTTTCTCCGGCAGGCCATGAAGCCAGCCTGAGAAATCAGCTTTCGTCGTCGTCAGCTGGAACGTCAGCGATCTCTTCGAGAGAGACATTGCCTTCGTCTTCATCATCCAGAACGTCATCACCCAGATCTACATCTGAGCTTTCATCGTCCGCATCATCCAACACAACTTCTGCGTCATCGACCAGGTCTTCTGGTTTGGATTCAGCTTTGTCCGCAGACAGGCTGCGTGCCTTACCGCTGGTGTCAAGGTTTACAATCTCGCCAGTGTAAGGACTGACGGGTGGAACTTTATTCAGATCGTAAAAACGTTTCCCGGTTGTCGGGCAAAGACGTTTTACGCCCCATTCTTCTTTGGGCATGGATTTTCCCTTCGCTGTGCGAGTCTGCTTAAGAGAGTCGCGATGAACTGCCACATGACAGGGTAAAGGTCAAAGGCTTTTGCGCAAAGCTTGCAAAATTGAAGCGTTTTCGCGGGGTCAACAATGGTTGTAGGGTCGATTCACCCCCTATAGGGTATTCTGGACCGCGCCGAAGAGCGCACAAAAAGAAGAGCAGCATGTTTTCAGGATTTAGTGACCAGTTGATCAATACCGACACAGGCGTAACCCTTCGTGTGCGCAGTGCAGGCACCGGGCCCACAGTGCTTTTACTGCATGGGTACCCACAGACACATACTTGCTGGCATAAGGTTGCTCCCTTGTTAGTTGCTGCGGGGTATCATGTGGTAATCAGCGATTTGCGCGGTTACGGCGATTCTGATAAGCCGAAAAGCACGCCCGATCATGCACCATATTCCAAACGAGCCATGGGGGAAGACCAGATCGCATTGATGCGCGCGCTGGGATATGAGACATTTCTATTGGTTGGCCATGATCGCGGCGCACGAGTCGCTCATCGCATGGCTCGCGATTATCCACATGCCGTTCGCGCTTTGGCCGTGCTAGATATCGCACCAACGGCCCATATGTACGCGAAAACCAATGTGGAATTTGCCACGGGTTATTATCACTGGTTCTTCCTGATCCAACCCGCGCCTTTGCCAGAAAAGCTGATTGGGGCCGATCCCGGATATTATCTGCGCAGCAAACTGGCAGCCTGGAGCAAGGAAAATGACACAGCCTTTACCGCTGAAGCTATGGCGGAGTATGAGCGCTGCTTCACCCCGGAAACCATCGCCGCAACTTGTGAAGATTACCGCGCCTCTGCAACAATCGATCTTGAACATGACGCCCGCAGCGCAACTACAAAAATGCAACAACCTCTGTTGGCCCTTTGGGGGGCGAAGGGGCTGGTGGCAAAACTTTATGATGTGATTGCTGCTTGGGAAGAAGTCGCCACAAATGTGCGTGGTTCCCCCCTGCCCTGCGGTCATTTCTTACCTGAGGAAGAGCCTGAAGAAACCGCGCGTATCGTGGACAAATTCTTCAAAGGCGTGGCCCCGTGATTTTATCTGGCAATCCCCCTGTCGCGGTAGAGCTGAAACGCAACGCCCGCGCTCGACGTATGACATTGCGGGTCTCACGATTGGATGGGCGAGTGACCCTATCCGTACCAGCACGCCTGAGAGAATCTGAGGCACGCGCGTTTGCTGAAGAGAAAGCGCCTTGGATACGCAAACAATTGGAAACCCAGCCCGAGGTGCAAAGCCCAGCGCATGGTGGTCAGATTCTGTTTGAAGGCCTGCAATATCCGGTGGAAGCGGGCAACGGTCGCGCCGCGAGATTACAAGACGGTGTATTTTATGTACCCGGCAAGGAAGATATCGCAGCAAAGAAGCTAGCGGCACTATTTAAGCTTCTGGCACGAGATCGGCTGGTTACTGCATCCGATCACTATGCCAAAGCGCTTGGGGTGACTTACAGTGCTATTCAGTTGCGCGATACCCGATCACGTTGGGGGTCCTGTTCAACGCAAGGCAAGTTGATGTATTCTTGGCGGCTGATCATGGCCCCGCCTGAGGTTTTGAACTATGTGGCGGCTCATGAGATTGCACACCTGCGCGAGATGAACCATTCCCGTGATTTCTGGGATCTCGTGGCACAGATCTACCCCGGGTATGACGCGCCACGTGCTTGGTTGCGCGAAAATGGTGGGCAACTGCACGCTTGGCGGTTTTAAACGGCCCTTGACCTGTGATGGCATTTTGTGATCACAGTCAAATATGCATAGCGCCACAAAACAAACTGACATCCAATTTCCCGCCCACGATCTGCTGTATCGCAATCTACGCATACAAATCATGCATGGTGAACTTGCCCCCGGCGAGGCCTTAACCGTGCGTGGCCTAGCCACTTCTGGTGGCGTATCAATGACCCCAGCACGCGAAGCCTTGCGCCGCCTGTCTGCCGAAGGGGCTTTGACGACAAGTGCTTCAGGCCGAGTGAGCACGCCGACACTGTCAAATGACCGGATTGAGGAGTTGGCGGCATTGCGTGCATTGCTAGAGCCAGAATTGGCTTCGCGCGCTCTACCCCGCGCCCATATGGCTTTGATTGATCGATTGCAGATGATCAATTCATCGGTGGCTGAAGCGGTCGTAAAACAAGATGCCGTAGCCTATATCCGCACCAACTTGGAATTTCACCGCACCCTTTATCTACGCGCCCAAGCCCCAGCAATGTTGGCGATGACCGAAACGGTCTGGCTGCAGATGGGGCCAACCATGCGGGCGCTTTATGGGCGTCTAAAACGGGCCGAGCCCCCTGCGAACCACCGGCTCATTATCGCAGCCTTAAGGGCGGGGGACGAGCCAGGCCTGCGCCTTGCCGTACGGGCCGACGCCACGCAAGGCTTACGCATGCTGCTGAGCTGAGGAATGATTGGCTCAACAACGTGTATGAGTTCCGATCGGTGTCTATGAATTTGAAGACATGAAACCGTTCATTTTCACCATGCTATGCTTACACAAAACCCGGCCCGCAAGGCGCGGACCGGGGAACTATCACGGCACCAAGTCTAAGTTTTCATTCGGCTGGCACAGCCACCCCAACCGCAGAACCTTTCGCAAAATGCAAACGGTGTAACTTCACCACCAAGATAATCATCGCAATCTGTATGACTAGGGCGGGGATGTTGGCGATCCAGTAAGCCGTTGAAAATTTCTCAATCACACCATTGGTGACTAAACCCTTATTCACCCAAAAATGCAGCATCACAGAGATCGCAACACCAGGGCAAACCAAGGCATAGGAACCCGCGGAACGCTTGCCTTCAAAGGTTAGAAACTTTGCGCTATAGTTGATGCGCTTCAGGACGGCCATTCCAAGCATCAGGAAAAGGATTTGCACCGCCAGAATACGGGTCAGCATCAGAAAGATTGCACCGCTAGAACTGTGCACCTCAAAGGTCGTGTGCAACCCATGATCAATGCGCAGCAACGCAATGCCAATCACCGTCAGCAAGGGAACGATGACCATTAAGGTTGGGGCAGCTTCCTCATTCACGCCATGTTCCATGATCGAACGCACAGCCAAAACTAGGGCAACGGCGGCGATGATCACGGTGGTCATCATCATGAAGCTAGAGAGCGACAGGGATGTGGCTACAATCCAAGGTGTTTTCGACATCGCGGCAGGCGCGGCCATGCCAACGCCCACCATGGAGAGGGTGAAAGAGGCAAGGATCTGCGCGAAAGAGTTGTTGGCTTTGTGGTTGAAGCCGCCGTCAGAAAACACGCGCGTCAGAAAAGCGCCAAGCAGCTTGAACGACCAGATCCCAACGAGGACAAAAGCAATCAACGCGAGCGGGAAGAGATATTCGACAACACCCCAGAGACCTGGCACGAACACCAAGCCCGCGATAAAGGCGGCGTTGATGGTCATCGCCAGTGCCAAAGGTGCAGCCAACAATTGAGTTTCCGCATTGGTACCCATGAGAGATTGATATGCTGCGGTTTCCTTGAAGGCCGACAACTGGCGCAGATTGAACGCCATCAAGTAGAGGTGCAATATGGTCATCACTGCGATGCCCGCCATGGCGATCACGACGGTGGCTTTGCCGAACCCACCGGAGGCGGAGAAATAAGACATAAGATCTTCAAACACTGGCACCGGGCGGCCAGTACGCGGCATCCAAAACATCAAGTACATAAAGAAGGTGACTGACAGTCCCCCAGCCCCAAGTGCTGCGAGAAAGTAGAGCGGTGACCAGTTTTGACTGGCGGTATTTTGATTTTGGGTAAGCATGTCGCGTCTCCTGTTTTGATACGACGTTGATTCGTGCGGGAACCCCGACTTGGAGACAAAATTGCCAGAGGCGCGCGAAGCTGTCGGTGATATTGTTACAATTGCAATGAATATGACATTAACGGGGATACCCCCCTCGTTTTTAATGGGGGGATTACCCACTTAGCTAAATCTGGATCGAACAACTTTCACCTAAGAAACGCTCGGAACCGTAGGCATATCCATGCCGTTGCGAAGGCGGCAGTGGGCACGGTAATGAGTCAGAAAAACATCGCCAGTAAGCTCATCTAGAAAATGACTACGTTGCAGACGGTCCATCACAGGGCCCTTCATTTCAGACAAATGCAGACGAATGCCCATATCTTTCAGACGCGTGTTAATAGCTTCAAGGCTTTCAAGTGCGGAAAAGTCGATCTCGTTAATCGCGATGCCGTTAATCACCACATCCCGGATTGCTTCGTCCTTCACGAGGCGGGCAAATAGGTAATCCTCAAGGAAACGCGCATTGGCAAAGTAGAGACTACCATCAATACGGATTGCCAGAAACTGTGGATGAGTTTCAACTTCGTGGCGCAGAATATTACGAAAATGCTCGGTCCCCGGCACAAGGCCGATTTCAGCAATATGTGGGCGCGAAGTTTTGTACAGGAACAGCGCGATGGACAGGATAACACCGGCGGAAACCCCAATCTCGACCCCCATGCTGAGGGTCAAGATGATCGTGGCAGCAACGGCGGTGAAGTCGGCTTTGGAATACCGCCAAGAGGTCTTCAAGATCGAGAAATCGACCAGAGACAGCACCGCCACAATGATGGTCGCGGCAAGAGTTGCTTTGGGCAAGAAGAAGATCAAGGGAGTCAAAAATAACGCGGCAATCCCAAGGCCCACAGCGGTGAAGGCACCTGCGGCGGGGGTTTCCGCCCCCGCATCGTAGTTCACCACAGAACGGGAGAAACCACCCGTAACGGGGAAGCCACCGGTGAGGGTTGCACCAATATTGGCAGCACCCAAACCAATAAGTTCTTGGTCAGGGTCAATACGTTGACGTTTCTTGGCAGCAAGGGTTTGGGCGACGGAAATAGATTCCACAAAGCCAATGACCGAGATCAGGATCGCTGGCACCAAGAGATCCTGCAACAGGGTCACATCAAAGGAAGGAAGGGTTAAAGGCGGCAGGCTTTGTGGTACAATCCCGACGATTTTAACACCCTGAGCATCAAGCCCAAAAACAGCGACGGCCGCAGTGGTGACAACGACAGCAAGAACCGGCCCCGCTTTCGTGAGATTACCTGCCAAAGACGTAGACGCACCAAGGCGCATCAGTAATGGCTTCATCCCTTTGCGCACCCAGAAAAGAAACACCGTAGCCAAGGTACCGATAAGGAATGTGATCCAATTGATCTCACCAAGATGGGCTGGGATCGAACCCAGCATTTCCGGCAGTGTATGACCATGGGCTGGAACACCCAGCAGATGTTTCAACTGGCTGGTGGCGATCAACACCCCAGACGCAGTAATAAAGCCTGCAATCACCGGGTGGCTAAGAAAATTGGCGAGAAAGCCAAGGCGGAATACCCCCATCAGCACGAGGATCAACCCCGACATGCCCGCGAGGGTGATAGCCGCAATAGCATAACCCGCAGTGCCTGCTTCGGCCACCTGCCCCACCGCGGCGGCTGTCATCAAGGAAACCACTGCGACCGGCCCGACAGCCAATGCACGGCTGGTGCCGAATATTGCATACAACACGATCGGCAAGATTGAAGCGTAAAGCCCCATTTCCGGCGGCAGCCCGGCCAACAGCGCATAAGCAAGCGACTGCGGGATCAGCATAATTGTCACGATTAAGGCAGCCAAAAAATCACCAGAAAAGGTTTTGCGGTCATAGTGGCGTCCCCAATCTAAAACGGGGAGGAACCGTACTATACGATTGATATGCATTTATATTTTCCGGGATCAGAGTTTTTTGTAAGCTGGCGAGAACCGAAGCTCCCGCCGTTACCAATCAACCGCTTACATACTTAAATTCACATCAATTTTTGTGCAAAATGAGGCGAAAAGCGGGTTTGATAGAGGTTTCAAAGCGGTTTTACTTGGCCGTTACCTTTTCAGGTTTTGCAAGCCACTCTCTCCCTTTTAACATCCCCTTCCAATAGACCGGTGGCAAAAGCTTCTCTTTCAAGAACCAAGCCGCACGCGTTGGTTTCGTGCCATCAACCAACCATTTTGGAAAACTCGGCAACAACACGCCACCATAGCCAAATTCGGCCAAAACGATTTTTCCTCGCTCAACCGTCAGCGGGCATGATCCATAACCGTTATAACTGGAAGTGGGTGATTTCCCGTGAATATCCGCTACGACATTATCGGCAACAACCGGTGCTTGCATTCGGGCCGCTGCGGCTGTTTTGGCGTTTGGCGCGTTCATCACATCGCCCAAAGACCAGATGTTATCATAGGTCTTGTGTCGCAAAGTTGCTTGGTCAACATCGATCCAACCCGCGGCATCCGCAAGCGGTGACACACGAATGAAATCCGGTGCTATTTGAGGAGGGCAGACATGCATCATGTCAAATTCCATCTCAACACGTTCAACTGGCGTATTGGGCTTTGCAACGTCGAACCAAGCTTTTTTAGCTACACCATCAACGGCGACAAGGTTGTGGAAAAAATTCAGATTGGCGTCGTATTTTTTGACGTATTCCTCCAGCGCAGGCACGTAATCTTTCACACCAAACAACACACCACCTGCGTTGTTAAAATGGATGTCGATATTTTTCAGATCGCCACATCTGTGCCAGTGATCGCCGGATAGATACAACGCCTTTTGCGGCGCACCGGCGCATTTAATCGGCATCGGTGGTTGGGTGAAAATTGCTCGCCCCTGCTTCATGCCAGACACAAGTTCCCAAGTGTAAGGTGCAAGATCATAACGATAGTTGGAGGTCACCCCATTCTTGCCAAGGGTCTCTACTAAGCCCTCGACCGCATGCCAATCCAGTTTGATACCGGGGCAAATGATTAGACGTTTGTATTTCACGACACGACATCCATCCAACACGACAGCATTGTCTTGCGGTTCAAAAGCGGCAACGGCGGACTTCACCCAGTGTACACCGCGCGGGATGAGAGAACCCATTGTTTTTGCTGTATTAGCCGCGTCAAATATACCGCCACCAACCATGGTCCACCCCGGCTGGTAATAGTGGATATCAGCCGGATCAATGATCGCAATTTCTAGATCATCTGAACGGGATTTAAGGCTGGCCGCAACCGCGATGCCTGCAGCTCCCGCGCCAACAATCACCACGTCATAAGAGGCATCGCCCTGATCGGTTGGTGTCTTACCACCATTGGCAATGCGGCGAACGACACCGGCCATATCGTAACCTGCACGTTTGGCGGCAGCGAGAATATCAGCCATGGGCAGCACCTCTGCCTGGCTTAGCGACCAAAGCGTCGCGCAGCGCGTACCTGTGCGGCAATAGGCATAAACCGGGCCCGGCAATTCGCGCATGGCCTTAGCAAAATCATCGGCGTCTTCATCGCTAACCTTGCCTGAGGTTACGGGCAGATAGCGGGCTTCAATGCCCATTTTCTTGGCTGCAGTTTCGATTTCCTCGAACGAGGGTTGATCGGCACCTTCGCCATCGGGACGGTTACAGATAATCGCCCGAAATCCGGCAGCGGCTAGGACTGGGATATCATCGGCGGTGATTTGCGGGCTGACGCTAAGGGCGTCTGAAATTTCGCGCGTTTCCATACAGTCCACTCTTTTACAGTTTGTTCACAGGTACTTTGAGCATCGGGTCGCCCTGCTCATCAGTTGGGACTTCGCCCGCGCGCATATTGACTTGCAGTGCCGGGATAATCAGCTTTGGCATATCAAGTACCGCGTCCCGTTCCGTGCGGAATTTGACAAACTCTGCTTTTGACTTGCCTCCGCCCACGTGAATGTTGTGGGCTTTTTCCTCAGATACCGTGGTTTCCCACTGAATTTCACGGCCATTCGGGCCATAATCATGGCACATAAACAGACGCATATCGTCAGGCAAAGCCAATACACGTTGGATGGATTCGTATAACTCTTCAGCAGAACCGCCAGGGAAATCAACACGTGCAGAACCACCATCAGGCATGAACAAAGTGTCGCCAACAAAGGCGGCGTTGCCCATCACATGCACCATACAGGCCGGGGTGTGGCCCGGGGTATGCATGGTGAAACAGGTCATCTCGCCGACTTGATAGACGTCCCCTTCTTTGAATAACTTATCAAACTGGCTGCCGTCACGTTGGAATTCTGTGCCCTCATTAAACACTTTTCCGAAGACGTCTTGCACGATGGTGATATTTTGGCCAACGCCAACTTTGCCACCAAGTTTTTCCTGAATGTAGGGCGCTGCAGACAAGTGATCCGCGTGAACGTGGCTTTCGATCTGCCAGATCAATTCAAGCCCGCGATCCTGAATGAACTCAATTAATTTGTCTGCATTTTCAGAGGTGATCCGCCCAGCGGCGTAGTCAATGTCCATTACGCTGTCGACAATAGCACAAGCCTTGGAGGCCGGATCTTTCACCACATAGCTGATGGTGTTTGTGGCTGGGTCAAAGAAAGCTGTGACCTCGGGCTCTACTTCCATGGAAATTGGATAATCGCTCATCTTCGGGTCTCCTCCCCCAGATTGTTCAAAAACGCGTAAGCCGGGCCCGCACGCCAATAGTTCAGGCCAGCAGCATTTAGCGGCGGCAGGTTTTAATACCAAAGAGTGTATAGAGTGGGCAGAAGCGTACAAGGGCGGTGCCCACAAAAACCACGCCCGCGATGGTGGTGATGATTTTGACGATGACGCTGTCAAACAGCGCAGGGCCAGAAACCCAAGCCAGCAGGATCAGAACAATGCCCACAACAATACGAAGGATGCGGTCAGCCCCGCCAAGGTTTACAATCATTTTTTAGGCTCCGGTTATATCTATGCCCGTGTCATAGCCCGACCGCCCAGTCAGTTCGGTGACATTATCACCAAAGACAGGGATGGGCGGATTACACCGCCGTTGCTGCCAATTTCTCTAGGGCGGGCTTATCAAGTAAAGTAATCGTGCCCCGGCTTTGGGCGGCCCAATTGCGGCGCTGGAATTCCTGAAGTTGGCGCGAGATGACTTCGCGAGCAGTGCCAAGTTCGGCGGCCATTTTTTGGTGAGTAGATTTAACCTCAGACGCGTCGCCAGCAAGCTCCAACAGACGTTGTGCAAGACGGATATCCATACGTTGAAATGCGATGTCCTCAATCACCTGAAACAAATCCGTGATACGGCGGGAATAGGCGGTGAAGACGAAGCGGCGGAAGGCCTCAGACGTGGAAATCAGATCCTCAAATACCTTACGTGGGATAGCTGCGGCGGTGACCTCAGTCTCTGTGATGCCCTCGGCGGAGTAATCGTCATAGGCCAGAAGGCAGGCCGTGGTCATGACGCAACTTTCACCTGCGTTCACACGATACAAAACAATCTCACGCCCGCCCTCGGACAATTGCTGTACGCGAACCGTTCCCTCCAGAAGCAGCAACAGGTTTTCAGGCGCTTTGTCCGGGCCAAAGATCACGGTATTCGTAGGCACGGTTATGACCTTGCTGCGACTGGTCAATTGATCACGCAGCTCTGGTCCAAGCTGTGAAAGCCCCACAAATCGGTCGATCCAGTTGGTGTTGCTCATAAGACGCCTCAATCATTCTGGTTGGTTAGCATTCAACCTAAAGCCTTCCTGTGCAAAGGTCTATGCGAGAGCACGTAACATCCGGGGGCAAATCCCGTAACGTTACGAAAAAAATGAAATTCTAGTTTTTTGTAACATAAGGCTTGCTTCGAATCGCACATGGAAATATCCCGACCATACGGTCGGTCAATAATCCGTGTATTTTGACGCCACCGGGTAAGACGTATAAGGGAGCCCACAACATGGACGCATTTATTTGCGACGCGACTAGAACACCGATCGGCCGCTATGGCGGGGCGCTTTCCTCTATACGCACAGATGATCTGGCGTCCCTCCCCATTGCGGCTTTGATGGCACGCAATCCACAGGTCGACTGGGCCAGTGTCGATGATGTGATTTTTGGTGACGCCAACCAAGCCGGTGAAAGCAACCGCAATGTGGCGCGTATGGCCGCCCTACTGGCAGGATTACCAGTGGATGTCCCAGGTACAACTGTGAACCGTTTGTGCGCCAGTGGCATGGATGCAGTTGGCATGGCCGCGCGTGGTATTAAAGCCGGCGATTATGATCTTGCGATTGCAGGTGGCGTCGAAAGTATGTCGCGTGCGCCTTTTGTGATGGGCAAGCAAAGCACCGCTTTTGGTCGTGCGGCGCAGATGTTTGACACGACCATCGGCTGGCGTTTCATCAACAAGAAAATGCAGAAGATGTATGGTACGGATTCCATGCCAGAAACTGCCGATAATGTGGCAGCGGATTACAACGTGAACCGGGCCGATCAGGATGCTTTTGCGGCACGTAGCCAAGCCCGTTGGGCCACCGCGCATGAAGCAGGCGTCTTTGCGGATGAGATCACCGCCGTTGAGGTGCCTCAGCGCAAGGGGGATGCGGTTGTTGTTGATACAGATGAACACCCTCGCCCCGGTACAGATGCAGCAAAACTTTCCAAATTGAAGGGCGTAAACGGGCCGGATTTGACCGTAACCGCAGGCAATGCATCTGGCGTGAACGACGGTGCGGCAGCTCTGTTGATCGCTTCAAGCACTGCAGTCGAAAAGAATGGCCTGACGCCAATGGCACGAATTGTGGGCATGTCTGCGGCAGGCGTTGCGCCCCGCGTCATGGGCATAGGCCCAGTACCTGCGACACGCAAGGTTCTGGCGCGTGCAGGCCTGACCATTGAAGATATGGATGTCATTGAACTTAATGAAGCTTTCGCAAGCCAGGGCATCGCAACCCTGCGCGAATTGGGCGTCGCTGATGATGCGCTTCATGTGAACCCGAACGGCGGCGCAATTGCAATTGGCCACCCGCTTGGCATGTCCGGCGCGCGGCTTGTGATGGCCGCAGCCTATCAACTCAAACGCACGGGCGGGCGTTATGCGCTTTGCACCATGTGTGTCGGTGTCGGCCAGGGTGCCGCCATCATTATCGAACGCGTATAAGGGAGGAAGACCGATGTATGCACAGCTGGTAAAATCCACCGGAAGTGGGGTTAAATCCCGCGAGGAAATGACGGATCAAGAACGAGATTTTCAGGATAAAATCGACGCGGATATCAAGATTGAGCCGCGCGACTGGATGCCTGATGATTACCGCGCCACGTTGATCCGCCAGATGGGGCAACACGCCCACTCTGAGATCGTCGGCCAACTGCCCGAAGGCAACTGGATCACTCGTGCACCAACGCTTGAACGCAAGGCAATTTTGCTGGCAAAAGTACAGGACGAGGCCGGGCATGGTCTGTATCTATATTCCGCTGCTGAAACCCTTGGCGTAACCCGCGATGAACTGACAGAAATGTTGCTGGATGGTCGGATGAAATACTCATCCATCTTCAACTATCCAACCTTGAACTGGGCCGATATCGGCGCGGTTGGCTGGCTTGTTGATGGTGCTGCGATCATGAACCAAGTACCGCTGCAACGTACATCATACGGCCCCTATTCCCGTGCCATGGTTCGGATTTGCAAGGAAGAAAGTTTCCACCAACGTCAAGGTTATGACGCAATCCGTAAGATGGCGGAAGGCACCCCGGCGCAGAAGAAAATGGCACAGGATGCGCTGAACCGGCTTTGGTATCCATCTCTGATGATGTTTGGCCCTTCTGATAAAGATTCTGTGCATTCTGCACAATCCATGGCTTGGAAAATCAAAATCAACACCAACGATGAGCTGCGTCAAAAGTTCGTGGATCAGACAGTGCCACAGATTAAATTTCTAAACCTTGAGGTACCTGACAAGAACCTCAAATGGAACGCGAAACGTGGTCAACATGACTACACTGACCCCGACTGGAACGAGTTCTTTGACGTGATCAAAGGCAACGGTCCCTGCAATGTTGATCGTCTCGCAGCGCGTAACAAAGCTTGGGATGATGGGGCCTGGGTGCGTGATGGTCTGATGACCCATGCGAAGAAAAAAGCCGCTGCCAAAATGGCCGCTGAGTAAGTCAATTAGAGGAGAAATCAGATGCAAAACGAATGGCCCCTCTGGGAAGTATTTATCCGTGGCCAACATGGGATGAGCCACCGTCACGTCGGTTCGCTTCATGCGCCAGACGCTGAAATGGCAGTCAAGAACGCGCGTGATGTCTACACCCGTCGCAATGAAGGTGTATCGATTTGGGTGGTAGAGGCGAAACATATTTCGGCAACTGCCCCAAGCGATAAAGGCCCGCTGTTTGAACCAAGCGAAAGCAAGGTTTATCGCCACCCGACATTCTTCGATATCCCTGATGAAGTGGGGCATATGTGATGCCCGCTACGAACAAAACGGTTGATCAAAGCGCCCTATTTCAGTTTCTGCTGCGCATGGGGGATAACACGTTGGTGCTGGGGCATCGGGTGTCCGAATGGTGCGGGCATGCCCCTGTCTTAGAGGAAGATATTGCGCTGGCGAATACAGCACTTGATCTGATCGGCCAGACGCAGTTTTGGCTGAATCTCGCGGGCGAAGTCGAAGGGGCGGGTCGCGATGAGGATGCCCTAGCTTTTCATCGCGATGTTTGGGATTTCCGCAACATCTTGCTGGTGGAAATGCCCAACGGTGATTTCGGCCAAACCCTGATGCGCCAGTTCCTGTTTGATGCATGGGCGTCTATCATGCTGGGCCGCTTGCAAACCTCGTCCGATGAACGGATTGCAGGGATTGCAGCAAAGGCCAGCAAAGAGGTCGCGTATCATCTGGAACGTTCCGCTGATACGGTTGTTGGACTGGGCGATGGGACCGCTGAAAGCCATGCGAAGATGCAAGGGGCGCTGGATTACCTTTGGCCATATGTTGGCGAAATGTTCATCAGCGATGACGTTGATACAGCGATGGTTTCTGCCAGTATTGCGCCCGATCCCACCAGCCTGCGCAATGAATATGACGCAATCCTTGAACGTGTTCTAGGACAGGCAAAACTGAGCATTCCCACCAGTCAGTTCGCCCATAAAGGCGGCCGCACCGGGGCCATTCATACGGAACATCTCGGGCATCTTTTAACACAGATGCAATGGCTTCAACGCGCCTATCCGGACGCAAGCTGGTGATGACATTGCCGGATAAGCCGGTTTCTTCAAAAGAAACCGATGCGGAATTTTTTAAAAATTCCGTGCCCAGCATCAGCCAAATTTGGGAATGGCTGCACGCTGTTCCCGATCCGGAGATTCCGGTAATTTCGCTGACTGATTTGGGAATTATTCGCGACGTTGTTTGGGAAGGGGAAACACTTGTGGTGAGTGTCACGCCGACCTATTCAGGATGCCCGGCCACAAGCATCATCAACCTCGATATCGAAACTGCCTTGCGTGACCGGGGGCTGACAAATATCCGTCTGAAGCAACAAATCTTCCCACCTTGGACCACCGACTGGATGACACCTGAGGGCGCGGAAAAGCTGGAAAAATACGGCATTGCCCCGCCAACAGCAGCGGGCGGGCCAAAACGCTGCCCCAATTGCAGCAGTACAAACCTTGAGAAACTCAGCCAGTTCGGCTCCACGCCCTGCAAAGCGCAGTGGAAGTGTCAGGACTGTCTTGAACCTTTTGATTACTTCAAATGCATTTGATCGGATGCAGATAGGGAGGACACTATGGCACGTTTTCACGAGCTGATCGTTACCGACATTCACAAGACCATCCGCGATGCGGTGGTTGTTACTTTGGCGCCTGCCAATGATGCTGAATCTGGTGAATTCGACTTCACCCAAGGCCAATATTTGACCTTCCGGCATGAATTTGACGGTGAAGAATTGCGTCGCAGCTATTCAATTTGCGCAGGCAAAGATGATGGCATTTTGCAGGTTGGCATCAAACGCGTTGATGGTGGTGCCTTTTCGACTTGGGCCAATGAAGAGCTGAAAGCCGGCGATGTGGTTGAAGCTCTGCCCCCAATGGGTGGCTTTTTTACGCCGTTGGATTCCGCAAACCAGAACCAATATCTGGGCTTTGCAGGCGGGTCAGGCATCACACCTGTTCTATCGATCATCAAAACAACACTGATGGCAGAACCTGAAAGCCGGTTCACGCTGGTTTACGCCAATAAATCTGTGACTTCGATCATGTTTCGCGAAGAACTAGAAGACTTGAAAAACAGTTTTATGGGGCGCTTTAATGTAATCCATATTCTTGAAACTGACGCGCAAGAAATTGACCTATTCACCGGCCTCGTGACCGAGGACAAATGCGCCGAGCTGTTCAAGGGCTGGATCGATATTGAACATGTAAACACAGCGTTTATTTGCGGGCCGGAGCCGATGATGTTGGGCATTGCCGCTGCATTACGCACTGCCGGACTTGGCGATGGTCAGATCAAATTTGAACTTTTTGCATCCTCTCAACCGGGGCGCGCAAAGAAAAAGGCCGCCAGTTCGGCGGTGACCAGTGCTGAGGGGCAAACCACGGCAGCAATCACCCTAGACGGCGCAACACAAACGGTGACCATGGACCGCGATACCTCAATCTTGGATGCCGCGCGTGACAATAATATCGACGCGCCTTGGGCCTGTAAGGCCGGGGTTTGTTCGACCTGTCGCTGTAAGGTCATTGAGGGCGAGGTCGAGATGGCCGCGAACCATGCCTTAGAAGATTACGAGGTGGCGAAGGGCTATGTGCTGTCGTGCCAAGCCTACCCGGTGACCGATAAGGTCGTCGTGGATTACGATCAATAAGTTTTCAACAATGGCCTGCCCCTCCCGGCGGGCCTTTTTTTGATCAATATATACGTCTGGAGGACGCCATGCCTAACGATATGTCAATAGAGAGCTACCTTGCCAAAGGTGGCGTGCTGAGCAACCCGTCAAATGTGCCACCGCGGTATCGCGCCGAGCTTCTAAAGTTGATGACAAGTTTTGTGGATAGCGAGCTGGCCGGGGCTGCGGGTTTTGCTGATATGATCAACCATGGTCCGGGTATCAAATCCCGTATTGCGGCGGCAAAGATCGTGCTGGAAAAGACCGATCACGCCGATAAAGTTTTGAAAATTATGGCCGAATTTGGAGTCGATGCGGAACGCTATGCCATTCACCACCCATGGACGGCCCGCCTTGACCGGAGCGCAGATATCGGCACACGCCGTGTTGAGCACGACATGCGTCTTGCGGTGTTTAACTATCCATTAACGACTTGGGCGGATGCTGTGGTGATGAACCTTCTGATGGGGCGTGCTGTGGCGGTTCATATGGCAGACTTCCAGATGGTATCCTATCAACCTTTGGCTGAAGCATTCCGTTCAATTGCGCCCGTTGAAGCACGCCATGCAGAACTAGCCCAAGAGGGACTTGTGGCTTTGATCGCGATGACGGATGCTCAAGAACTGCAGGCCTCAGTCAACTATTGGTGGCCACGAGTTGCTGAGAGCTTTGGTGGTGCGGATGAAACCCGGCTTGAAGCTTTGAAAGCCATGGGATTGCGGCGGATCACATCAGATGAAATGCGTGCGCGTTGGGAAGCCGAAACAGATGGCATTCTGAAACAGATTGGTCTGCAATCGGGCTGATATAGAAAATCCAGCTTGCTGTTGCATCTCAGGAATGATTGGCTGCCCTAAAACACTAGGGGATGTCATGAAACCTGTCTGCACTTGGCCCGCGCCTGTAAATTTGAGTGGCGATCATGTAAAACTCGCGCCGCTGTCTCTGGATCACGCGGTAGACTTAAAACGTGCCTGCGCTGAAGTTTCTGGGCTTTGGTATACATCCATCCCCACACCTGACGGGATGGAGGCCGAGATTAAGCGGCGCCTTTCTCTGACGGATATGCAGCCATTTACGGTTATGACCCCGGATGGAACGCCTGTCGGTATGACAACATTCATGAACATTGACGCCACGCACCGACGGATTGAAATTGGGTCAACTTGGTACGCAAAATCTGTGCAACGCAGCGGGCTGAACACCGAGGCGAAACTGTTATTGCTAACCCATGCTTTTGAGGTTTTGAATTCTATTGCGGTGGAATTCAAAACCCATTTCATGAACCAACAAAGCCGCGCGGCGATAGCACGGCTTGGGGCGAAACAGGATGGTATTTTGCGCAACCACATGATTAGCCCAGATGGTAGTATGCGTGATACGGTATGTTTCTCGATCATTGCCGGGGAATGGCCCGCCGTGAAGATGAATTTGCGCCATAAGTTGGAACGCTTTGCCTGATTGGCGATGTAGGCCGGGGGCCTGCCCCCGGACCCCCGGGATATTTTCAGAACCAAAATGACGAAATTACATACTTGTCAATCCACCAAGGGTGAGATCTGCAACGTGATTTGCGTAGGTTTCACGTGCCGTACTTCCGGCACCAGAATTCCACATATAATACCAGTTCAACATTCCAAAAACCGACATGGTCATGTTGCGTAGTTTCTCTTTGTCATCGGCAAAGCTGTCGGGGTTCACAGCGCGAATGGCATCATTCAGGCTGCGTACCATGTCACGTTGATAGCTGCGTAGGAGGGTCTGTTGGTCCTGTGGCAGAGACGACATGCCACCGGCCTGCACTTGGTGTTCATAATCGGCGCCTTGATAGGCCATCAGGATTTCGGCGATCAGTGCGCGCAGGTTTTTATCTGGTGTGTCGATAAGCGGAAGATTACAGACGCGATCGCGTAGGGTGCTGAGATAGGCATCCAGCACGTCAAACAGGATCGCATCCTTGCTGCCATAATAGTGATAGATATTGGCCTTGGATATCCCACATTCACGCGCGAGTTGGGACATGGAGGCACCATCAAACCCTTCTGTTGCAAAGGTTTTAGCCGCTGCTTTCAGGATCGATAGACGTTTTTTGTCGTGATCTTTTGCGATGGTACGGGCCAAGGGTTAATCCTCACTCAGACGTGTTACGGTTGTCGACAACGCGTTTGGCTTTGCCTTCAGATCGCGCGACTTCGCCCGGATCACCAACCAATACTTCGCAAGAGACACCCACGATATCTTTAATACGTTTGGTCAACATGCGCGCGGCAGCCGTTTTGGACAGGTTGTCCGTGGCACCAGCTTCAGCTTCGACAAACACCCGCATGGCATCCATTCGCCCAGATTTGTAAAGTTCGATCTGGAAATGCGGCGCAAGACCACCTGTTGCCATCAGCTGCTCTTCGATCTGTGTCGGGAAAACATTCACGCCGCGTAGAATGATCATATCATCAGAGCGACCTGTGATTTTCTCCATCCGGCGCATGCTCCGCGCGGACCCAGGCAGAAGGCGCGTCAGATCACGGGTGCGATAACGGATCATCGGTAGACCCTCTTTGGTGAGGGTGGTGAAAACGAGTTCGCCCATCTCACCATCCTCGCACACCTCGCCAGTTTCTGGATTAATGATTTCGGGGTAGAAATGATCTTCCCAAATGTGCAAACCGTCTTTGGTTTCAACACATTCATTGGCAACGCCAGGGCCCATGATCTCAGAAAGGCCATAAATATCAACGGCATGCATATCGAAGGCTGCTTCGACTTCTTTACGCATAGCATTTGTCCAAGGTTCAGCCCCAAAAACGCCCACGTCAAGCGAACATTCTTTGGGATCAAGGCCAGCTTTGTGGAATTGCTCAAGGATATTAAGCATGTAGGACGGCGTGACCATGATCGCGTGAGGTTTGAAATCTTGGATCAAATTAACCTGGCGTTCTGTTTGTCCACCTGACACTGGCACCGCTGTCGCACCGAGGCGTTCAATGCCATAATGCGCGCCAAGCCCGCCAGTGAACAGCCCATAACCATAGGCATTATGAACGATATTTCCGGGTTTCACACCGGAGGCACGCAGCGAGCGCGCAATCAAATCAGCCCAATTGGAGATGTCATTGGCGGTGTAGCCCACAACGGTCGGCTTACCGGTTGTGCCGGACGACGCATGCAAACGCACGATCTGTTCACGAGGTACAGCAAATAGGCCAAACGGGTAGTTGTCACGCAGGTCATTTTTGTAGGTGAATGGAAATTTTGCGAGATCTTTCAGATCCTTAAGATCATCTGGATGCACGCCAGCCTCGTCAAAACGTTGCTTGTACATCGGCACATTTTCGTAAGCGAGGCGCAGAGTTTTCTTCATACGTTCAAGCTGCAGAGCAGAGATTTCATCGCGGGAAGCTATTTCGATTGGATCGAGATCGGCTTTGCTTGGGGTCAGGTCTTTCATCTTCTCTCCTCCTCAGCCGGTTCCGGCGTCTTCGATATTTTCGTCAAATAGCTGGCCTTTGACCGCGCGGGACATGCCACGGAACTCCACGATCACGTCGCCTTTTTGATCTGTAACGCGCACGTCATAAACGCCGCTGCGTCCGGTCAGCGAAATTTCGCGAGCCTCAGCGGTCAGGCGATCACCTTCAAAGGCAGGTTTCAGGTAGCTAACCATCGCGTGTTGGGCGACGGTGGACTGGTTTCGGGAATTGCAGGCGAATGCGAAACAACTGTCAGCAAGCGAGAAACTGATACCCCCATGGCAAGTTTTGTGGCCATTGGTGTGGTGGCGAGCAACCGTGAGACCAAGGCGGGCATAACCCTCGCTGACTTCCTCAAGCTCCATTCCCAGCCAGGTTGAAGCCCCATCCCCAGACCACATAGCCTGGGCGGACTTTTCGGCGCGTTGTTGTGCGGTCAGACTCATTTTCCTTTGAACTCCGGTGCGCGTTTTTCAAGAAACGAGGTTACGCCTTCGCGGTAATCTTCGCTATTGCCGCAGGCGCGCATCGCCTCTGTTTCCAAATCGAGGTGATCAGACAGGGTGTTCACGCCAGCGGCCTGAATACAGGATTTCGTTAGGCCCAAGCCAAGGGTTGGACCATTTGCAAAATTCGCGGTCATTTCGCGTGCGGTTTCGATAAACCCTTCATCGGGAAGGGCTTTCCAGATCAGGCCCCAATCTTCTGCCTGCTGTGCCGGCAATGGCTGTGCTGTGAAGGCTAGACCCTTAGCGCGGGCTTCGCCGATTAGATGCGGCAAGTGCCAAGATCCGCCAGTATCGGGGATCAGGCCGACTTTTGCAAAACTCTGGATGAACTTCGCGCTTTGCGTTGCAACCACGATATCACAGGCCAGCGCGATGTTGGCCCCTGCCCCGGCAGCCACGCCGTTAACGGCACACACCACAGGAAACTCTAATGACCGGATCAGGCGGACCAGCGGTGCGTAGAAAGTCGCAACGGTCTCCCCTAGATCACGGGGCTTGTCAGCTTTGGATGGGTCACGATCAGACAGATCCTGCCCGGCGCAAAAACCGCGCCCAGCGCCCGTCAGCAGTACAGCACGTGCGCCATTGTCACGTGCTGATTCGAGTGCAGCACGCAAAGCAAGATGCATTTCCTCATTAAAAGAATTCAGGCGCTCGGGCCGGTTCAACGTGATTTCAACCCAATTTTCATGGGTTTCCACGAGAACGGTCTGGCTGTCTGTGAGGTTCATAATTTCATCCTGAAGCTGATTTCGATAATTTTCTTGCATAAACCGAACGGTTGGTCAATAAATTCCTACATAAGCCGGATGGGGAGAATCTTCTGGCTGACCGGAACGAAATTCTTTGACAAGACGCGTTCATAAATGAATGCTTCGCTTGATCACCTTTGGGAGGGAACACATGACCACATTCACGAAGTTTGCCAGTATCGTTGCAGGTGCAACAATGGCTCTAACGAGTTCTGTTGCTTTTGCAGCCGATTACACACTGACCATTTCCAGCTGGGCTCCGCCCACCCACGGCATCAACGCACGTATGTGGCCAACATTCGTTGAGATGGTTGAAGAAGCCACCGACGGCCAAGTAACCGCAGAACTAAAAATGGGACTTGCCCCGCCCCCAGCACAGATGGATTTGATCCAAGACGGTGCGGCTGACGTATCTATCATTTTCCACGGTTATCAGCCTGGTCGTTTTGTTGCGACAAAACTGATCGAACTACCTGGTTACGAAGGTTCTGCCGAAGCTGCGTCTGTTGCTTATTGGCGCACCTATGAGGCCCATCTAGCTGCAGCAAACGAGCACCGTGGCGTGAAACTGATCGCGCTGCACACACACGGCCCGGCACAATTACACTCATCCACGCCCGTGACTGAAATGTCCGAAATTGCGGGTCTGAAAGTTCGCATTCCAGGCGGTGTTGGCGGCGATGTGGGTTCAGCCCTTGGTGCGACTGGCATTCAAGTACCTGCCCCAAAAGTATATGAAACACTGGCCTCAAACGCGGCAGATGGTGTTGTTATGCCAATGGAAAGCCGTCGTGGCTTCAAGCTAACCGAAGTTGCGCAGAACGTATATGAACTGCCAGGCGGTCTATATCGTGGATCTTTCGCTTTCATCATGAATGAGGATACATTTACCGATATGCCTGCCGATCTTCAACAGAAGCTTGAGGACGAAGTTTTTGGTGAACCACTTTCCCGCGCGCTTGGTGCGATCTGGGATGAGATCGACACTGTAGGCCGTGCAGCCACACTGGAGACAGAAGGCAATGCGATCCATGCAGCAAGCGACGCTGACCTTGCAAAATTCGCGGAAATCACCACAGCCGTGACCGCGACCGTATTGGATGAGTTGAACGCTGAGGGCATCGACGCCCAAGCCGCATACAACATGGTTAAATCTGAAATGGCTGCTAACTAAGCCATTCGTAACGAAAACCTCCGGCGGTTTATGCCGCCGGAGCACCAAGCCGCAGCCCCCTGCAAGCCAATGAGGCCCCCATGCAAAGCGTTATTTCTGCCATTCGATGGCTGAGCCCCCTTCCGGTGCTGCTCGCCTGTTTGGCCCTTTTCATCCTGATGACCATGACGTTTTTCGACGTTATCTTACGGTCTATCTTTAACTCTCCAATCGAAGCCGCGACGGAATTGACCCGCATCCTGATGGCGATTGTCGTGTTCTCGGTGCTGCCGCAAATCTCGGCCCAGGCCGGGCATATTGCCGTGGATTTGATGGACAGTTTCTTCTTCCGCTGGCGCCTACATAACATCCGCGACGGGCTGGGATATATCCTATGTGGCGTGCTGATGTATTGGCCCGCAATGCGGATCTGGATCCTTGCCGAACGCTGGCGTGATTATGGCGATGTGACCGAATACCTCGCCATTCCACAATTCTACATTGGTTGGTTTATCGCCTTCTCCGTTGCCATTTCTGGCATCGTGATGATCGGCACAGGCCTGCTTATCCTCTTTGCCCCCCGATTGCTGGAGCGCTCCTGATGACTGTAGCCCTAATTGGCTTCGCCCTTGTTTTGATCCTTGTGCTGCTGCGCATTCCTATTGTGTTTTCCATGGGGCTAGTAGGCACCTTTGGCTACGCTTACGAGCGTGGCGGGAGTATGCTAGATGAACGCGGGCTGAAGGCTGCTTTGTCTATGGTTGGGCGTCAAGTGAGCGACACTGCACAAGATTACGGCCTGTCGGTTGTACCGCTGTTTATCTTGATGGGGTTGTTCGTAAACAAAGGCGGCATGGCGCGCGAACTCTACGCTGTATCCAACGCCTTTCTCGGGCACTTCCGCGGTGGGATCGCCATGGCAACTGTTGCGGCATGTGGTGGCTTTTCTGCAATTTGCGGATCTTCATTGGCAACCGCTGCAACCATGTCAAAAGTCGCGATGCCCGAAATGCGCCGTTACGGATACTCTGATGAACTTTCAACCGCTTCGATTGCAGCTGGTGGGACATTGGGCATTCTTATCCCGCCCTCTGTGATCCTTGTGATCTATGGGCTATTGACCGAAACATCGATCGGTAAACTGTTTGTCGCAGGCATTTTGCCTGGCATGTTGGGCATCATGTTCTATCTGTTCGCCGTGCGCTGGACAGTTTGGCGCAACCCTGCATCTGGCCCCGCTGGCGAACGTGCAGGATGGCCAGAACGCTTCCGCTCTCTTGGATCTGTTTGGGCCGTGCTTTTGCTCTTCTTCCTCGTGATTGGTGGCCTTTACGGTGCGTTTGATTTTGAACCACTCAATCTGACCTTCTCACCAACTGAAGCCGCTGGCATGGGTGCCATGGGCGCTTTCCTGATCGCGCTTGGCCGAGGCGGACTAAGCCTGCGATCCACCTTTGAAGTGCTCCGCGAAACCTCCTTCACGGCTGCATCCTTATTTGCGGTTTTGATCGGCGCACAGATCTTTTCAAATTTCGTCAATCTTGCTGGCCTCCCCGAAGCGCTGATCAACTTGGTCACCGCATGGGATGTTACACCTTTCGTTGTGATCCTGATGATCCTCGCGGTCTACATCGTGCTGGGATGTGTATTTGAAAGCCTGTCGATGTTGTTACTAACCGTGCCGATCTTCTTCCCATTGGTCATGTCACTAGGTTATGACCCGGTATGGTTCGGCATCGTGGTGGTTGTGGTCACGGAAATCTCACTGATCACCCCGCCCGTAGGATTGAACGTATTCATCCTAAAAGGCGTGGTTGGAGATGTATCCACCGCAACGATTTTCAAAGGCGTCACCCCCTTCTGGATCGCTGACCTCTTTCGCCTCGCCTTAATCGTGTTGGTGCCTTGGGTCGTCTTGGTCTTGCCCGAGCAAATGGGGGCGATGGGGCACTGATGTTTGATCTCACCAATCTGCCAAATGACTTTCATGACAACCCTTGGCCGCATTACACTGCCCTGCGCGAAGACACACCCGTTTGCGCGCAGGCGGATGGCAGTTTTATCCTTAGCCGTTACACGGACCTAGATACAATCTATCGCGATACAGAGACCTATATCTCTGACAAGAAGGCTGTTTTCGGCCCGAAATACGGTGTTGGCAGCCCACTCTATGAACATCATACAACGTCTTTGGTGTTTAATGACGCACCGCTGCATACCCGCGTACGCAAGGTGATGGTTGGGGCGATGAACCCACGCGCTCTGGCGCAAATGGAACCTGGGCTTGTCACGCTGGTTGATGATCTGATTGAAGAAATGGCGGCAAAAGGCAAGGTTGAGCTGATCGAAGAATTCGCAGGTGCCATCCCGATTGAGGTGATCGGAAACCTACTGGGTATTCCACGTGAACGACGTGAACCTTTGCGCGATTGGTCGCTGGCCATCCTTGGTGCGCTTGAGCCAAAACTTTCCGATGCGCAGATGGCTGAGGGCAACCAAGCCGTAGCGGATTTTGTGACTTACCTGCGCGATATTATCGAAGACCGTCGTGAAAACCCCGGAGACCCAGCAGTAGATGTGCTGACTCGATTGATCCAAAGCGGTGATGAAACCGGTGAAGGTCTGTCAGAGGTCGAGCTATATCAGAACTGTATTTTCATCCTCAATGCAGGCCATGAAACCACCACGAACCTGATTGGGAATGCATTGGCACTACTTGATCAATATCGGGACCAACGGGCGCAATTACTGGAAAACCCAAAGTTGATTACAACGGCAGTAGATGAATTTCTACGCCTTGAAAGCCCCAATCAATTTGGTAATCGCCTCACCACGCGTGATGTCGAATTCCACGGTGTAACGATCCCAAAAGGCCGCGACATTCATTTGTGCATGGGGGCTGCAAATCGTGACCCGCGCGCGTTCGAAAACCCCGATGATATGCAATTGGATCGCCGCCCAAACAAACACCTCGCTTTTGCGGGTGGGGCGCATACCTGCGTTGGCCTGACACTGGCGCGGATGGAGGGCCGCATCGCGGTCGAACGCTTTATTGCACGCTTTCCAAACTACGAATTGGCGCCGGGTGCCATGCGGGGCGGACGTATCCGTTTCCGCGGTTATGCACAATTGCCCGCGACCCTTAACCTTTCTTAAGACCGTCTCAAATGAGGACACGTTATGACCATCCAGCAAATCAATAGTTTCGCCGCCGGTGAATGGATTGCACCAGGTGCGGGTGCACGCAATATCGCAAGCGCCGTCACAGGTGACGTAATTGCGAGTGCCGGAAATAATGCCCTCGACGTGCAAGGGATGCTGGATTACGCCCGCAATGTTGGTGGACCTGCCCTGCGTGCTTTGACATTTCATGACCGCGCGAAAATGATCAAAGCGCTGGCGCTGGCGATCAGCAAACAGAAACAAGCGCTGTATGATATCAGTTTTGCCACAGGTGCCACGCAATCAGACCATATGATCGATATTGATGGCGGCATTGGCACAATGTTTGTCTTTGCCTCCAAAGGTCGTCGTGAGATGCCAGATGGGCATGTGTATTTGGACGGCGATCTGGAACAATTATCTCGCCATGGCACCTTCATGGGTCAGCATATTTGCACACCTTTGCAAGGTGCTGCGGTGCATATTAACGCGTTCAACTTCCCTGTCTGGGGCATGCTTGAAAAACTCGCGCCAACCCTACTGGCGGGTGTGCCTGCAATTGTGAAGCCTGCGACAAATTCCTGTTATGTCACAGAACTTGCCGTAAAGATCATGCTCGACAGTGGTATTCTGCCATCAGGTGCCTTGCAGCTGGTGTCTGGTGGTATCGGCGACATGTTGGATCGGTTGACGTTGCAAGATGTGGTTAGTTTTACCGGTTCGGCACAGACCGCTCTAGCGTTGCGATCCGCGCCACATATCCTTGAAAATTCGATCCGTTTTGTGGCGGAACAGGACAGTCTGAATGCCTCAATCCTTGGCCCTGACGCAGTGCCAGGAACGCCTGAATTTGATTTATTTGTCAAAGAAGTCCAGCGAGAGATGACAACTAAAGCTGGTCAAAAATGCACCGCGATCCGCCGGATGATGGTGCCAGAAAACCACGTGCAAGCCGTGATTGAAGCCCTTTCGACACGTTTAGATAAAACTCAGATTGGTGACCCAATGCTTGAAACCACCCGTATGGGTGCACTCGTATCGGACGGGCAAAAACGTGACGTGCTGGAGAAAACCGCAATTCTGGCGACGGAGGCTGAGCGTGTTTATGGCGACCCTGACAACTTCTACGTTGACGGGGCTGACGCCGAAAAAGGGGCCTTCTTGCCCCCCATGCTTTTCCATTGCGCAACCCCCGACAGCGCTGAGCGCGTGCATGACACCGAAGCCTTTGGACCTGTGTCCACCATCATGGGTTACCGCGATGTTGATCACGCGATTAAGCTGGTGAATAAAGGCCAAGGGTCGCTTGTGGCTTCGGTTATAACCCACGACCCTAAGGTCGCACGAGAGGTCGCTTTAGGCGCCGGAGCCTTCCATGGGCGGCTGTATTTCAACAACCGTGACAGCATGAAGGAAAGCACTGGGCATGGCTCACCCCTGCCGCATATGGTGCATGGCGGGCCTGGGCGTGCGGGTGGCGGCGAAGAGCTGGGCGGTGTGCGCGGCGTCAAACACTACATGCAGCGCACAGCCATTCAGGGCAGCCCCGATATTCTGACCGCGATAGGAGAAAATTGGGTGCCCGGCGCGACCGAAATCAAAGGCCCGGCGCACCCGTTCACCCACAAATTTGGCGAGTTGTCGATCGGGGAAACTCTGCACACTGATCCGCGCATTGTTACATTGGAAGACATTGAAACCTTCGCACATTTCACTGGCGATACGTTCTATGCACATATGGATGATGCGGCGGCAAAACGGAATCCCTTCTTCCCTGGACGCGTGGCTCATGGATATTTGCTGCTCAGCTTTGCTGCGGGCATGTTTGTTGAACCTAATGAGGGCCCGGTTCTGGCCAATACCGGCCTTGATAACTTGCGCTTCATGAAACCGATTGAGGCGGGCGAAAGCATTAAAGTGCGCCTGACCGTGAAGAAGAAGACACCGCGCAACGACGAATATGGCGAAGTGCGTTGGCATGTTAGCCTGACGGATGGCGAGGGCGAATTGGCCGCGGAATATGAACTTCTAACGATGAACGCCTATTAACTTTTGCGCAATAGTATCTGCATGCCCCCTGTCCTATAAAGGGGGTATGACTATTTCCGAAAACACCCAAAATGATATTTTTCGTAACGCTGTCGAGGCGCTGAAAGATCCGCTGCCGCAGCGGGTATGGTCTGTGATTGTGTCTCTGTTCGGCGACCTTGCACGAGGAGAAGGCGACCAAATCAGTGGTGTAGCACTGACAGAAGTCGCCGGATTAATCGGGATCAGAGCAGAAGCCATTCGTGTTGCCCTGCATCGCTTGCGCAAAGAAGGCTGGATCGATAGCATTAGAGAGGGGCGCAGCAGCCAACACCAACTGACACAAAAAGGGCGGCAAGATACGGTATCTGCGACTCCACGCATCTATGCCCGCAACGCCCAGCCAAGTAACACTTGGCGCATCGCCTGCGCAGAAGATGATGCGGGCCTGAATAAAATCAAGCAGCCTCAGACCGGCTATATTGCGCTGTCTAGAAGAGTGGCTTTGATTGCAGACTATGGTATTGCCCTGCCGCCAGATCTTTTGGTTTTTCAGGCAAACTCAGACGTTGCACCACGCTGGATGCAAGATCGCATTTGTCCACCGGATCTGACAGAGGCTGCGGCTACCTTGGAACATGCTTTGCTAAAGTCGAATGCTTTGATTAGAGATGCTGCGAATTTTGACCCGGTACAACGCGCTGCAATGCGCACCATGATCGTACACCGTTGGCGCAGGGTTGTGCTGCGTATCCCAGATTTGCCAAATATGTTTTTCCCACCCGACTGGCCGGGTGAAACATGCCGACGCCTGACGTTTGATCTCTTGGATCAATTGCCTACACCAACCCTTTCTGAACTGGAAACCTCTGTTGCACAACGACGCTGATCTTTCACGTCGTTGATAGCATCGTGAAACAGGGCTTCAAACCTGTCTGCTACTTTCTCAAGGTCAAAATGTTTTTCGGCCCAGGCCCGCCCTGCGGCACCAGCGGCAGCGGCCCTTTCCGGATCATCCCGAAAGCTCAAAGCTGCCGCTACAAAGCCTGAAATATCCTCTGGGGCAACGATGATGCCTGCCTCATTTTCGCTCAGGATGGACGCCGCCAAATTTTCAGCAGGAGCTGCCAAAACGATGGGTCGCCCGGCGCAGAGGTATGAAAGCATTTTTGACGGTACCGAATATTTTCCGGCACTGCGTTCAATAACGCAAAGCAAAATATCGCCCGAAGCAAGAACCTCATCCATAACCTCAAAAGATTGCAAGGGCAGAATCCTCAACGCAGGCAAGCTATCATTCAATTGACGTTGTTTTAGGTGGTTTACTCCGACACCAGCAGAAACAACTATAAGATTTTCATCGGACGAAAGGGCTAAACCTAGAGCCTCAAGAAGCGCCGGATTATGTTTGAGTGCAAGCGTACCAGAATAGAGAAACCGTGTCCCGGCACCCAGATCATGCTGTAGCCCCCATTGAGTATCACGAGGTAAAACATTTATACAGTCAAGCGCGCCCCAATTTGGAATGACCACAATCTTGGAACGCGAAATTTGCCATTTATCTGTCTGTTTTGCATAGGAAACAGTGATATGGAGCACCCGTGTCGACAAGCGCATCTGACGCCGTTCAAGAAAGCGATACCAAGCGCCCACGAGGTGTCCAATGCCGGGTAATCTACGTGCCAGAAGTTCAGAAGCCGCTATGGAATAGAAATCCTGACACCAGAACACAAAAGGGATATCCAGACGGCGACATAGACGTACTGCAGGTTCTTGGGCCTCGGTCGGAGTATTGCCAGAAATAACCACATCCGGCTGTAGATCACCAATAAGACTTGCCAAGCTACGCCCATAAGCAAGATCGCCTGCACGGCGTTTCAGAAAGTTGGTTTTAGAGTAATTGATCTCTGCGCCAATCGGATGGAAATTCAAACTAGGGGGATCTTGATCTAAGGCTGCCATCACACCCTTAGGTCCCTGATCTGCAACAAACCAAGCATGTGTCACCTGATGGCCCCGCGCTGCAAGTTTGCGAGACAGTTCGACCTGAAACGGATGTCCGGCAAAATCGTGGATTAGAATAGTCAGGCTCATGCGGGCTGGGCCTTCTTTATGCGAATGCGGTAAATAGCATTCATTGCTGGGCGTTCAAAACGGGTAAAAACCAACCCGGATATGACGCAAACCAACACGATCATTATGAGCGACGACAAGGCAAAGGGCAGTGCTAGAGGTAGCACCTTGACAAGAGCCCCCAAGATATAGGGATGGACCAGATAGATCGCATATGATGCATCCCCCAGTGCAATCAGAATATAGGCAGGTTTTCCGGGTAGAGATGGGGCTAGGGCGGTGCCGGTGACAATCATCACCGCGGGAATGAGGAAGACGAAAATGCGATGTGTGCTTTCCAGAGGGAAGAGCAGATACAGAAGAAACACAGTAAGAATGCCACCCGGGATCAGCACTAATCCGAGGTGCCCTGCAATAGGATCCGTTTTCAAGCGCACATAAAACTTCCAGCACAATATGCCCGCCGCGAATTCCAATAAGATGGGATCAGACCAAAATACAAGAACCACGTATGAGGGGCGCAACACATGCCCCACAACGACCAACGACAGCAGGATTATTAAGATCGGCAATAGGGAGCGACGCGCGCCCAGTCCTATGGCGAAGAGCAGATAGAAGAGCATTTCATAGTTCAACGTCCACCCCAGAAACACCAATGGTTGCACCAAACCACTTTCACGTAAATACGGGATGAAGAACATCGATTTCATGAGGTTTTGCAGCGTTACTGTATCACCTGACAGATCCGGCGCGAGAAACGCTGCGAGAAAAAAGAAGATACTGACGCCCCAATATAGAGGCAACAAACGTGTAAGCCGACGCCGCAGATATGAGCCCCGAGTTGACCAAGTGGAGGCACTCACATGAGCCATGACAAAACCACTTAGTACAAAGAAAATATCCACCCCGAAAATACCAATCTGGAACGCCGTAACATGATGACCAACGCGGGCAGACATCGACGTCCAGTGAAACCAAACGACCAAGAACGCCGCTATAAATCGCAAGATCTGTAGGTTTTCTAGGCGTCCGGATACGACTTGCATCAGGCGGCTTGGTTGTGGCGACGCGTCAATTCAGCGGCGATCCACTGATAGGTTTGTTCCAGACCTGCACGTAACGGCTGTTTCGGTGCCCACCTCAATCGTTCGGCAATCAAACGGTTGTCTGAATTGCGGCCACGCACCCCGATCGGGCCGTCAATATTTTTGATGCCAAGGCTCTTACCTGAAATTTCCATCACCATCTTTGCAAGGGCATTGATGGAAATCATCTCCTCTGATCCGATATTCACAGGCCCCTCAAAATCGGAACGCAGCAGGCGCATTGTGCCTTCAACACATTCGTCAACATAAAGGAAAGACCGGGTCTGAAGCCCGTCGCCCCAAACCTCCATCGTGTCGGCGTCCTGTGCCATCGCAACCTTTCGACACATGGCTGCAGGAGCTTTTTCCTTGCCTCCTTCCCAAGTGCCTTCTGGACCGAAAATATTATGGTAACGCGCCACCCGGCATTCCATGCCAAAGTTGCGATTATAGGCCAGATACAACCGTTCAGAGAAGAGCTTCTCCCAGCCGTATTCACTGTCGGGGTTGGCTGGATATGCACTATTTTCCGCACAATTTGGATTATCAGGGTCAAGCTGGTTGTGTTCAGGATACATGCAGGCGGAAGAGCTGTAGAAGACCCGTTTGATACCTTCCTTGTGACATTGATCCAGCACATTCAGATTGATGATTGCGGAATTGTGCATGACATTTGCATCGTTTTCGCCGGTGAAAATATATCCTGCCCCGCCCATATCAGCAGCCAATTGATAAACTTCATCGAAAGGCATATTGATCACCTGACGCACAACCTCCTGTTCACGCAGATCACCTAGAATGAAATCATCTGCGACTGTTGCGTTGTGTTCATGGGATTTCATATCCACACCCCGCACCCAAAAACCTTCGACTTTTAGGCGTTTGACCAAATGTCCGCCAATGAATCCTCCGGCGCCACAAACTAGTGCTGTTTTCTGCATTTCACTGCTCCTGTATTCAGATGATCAGGTTAAAATTCACCTCTACGCATTACTTTCGTGGCAGATTTCGCGACGGAAAATCTTCACTTTCCAGTCACTTTCACAACCACGAGGGCTGTTCTCAAAACGATTTTTAGGTCTATGAGAAATGTCACTTTCTTTGCGTATTGCACGTCCATTTCCACGCGCTCTGCATAACTTACAGCATTGCGACCTGAGACTTGCCAGATGCCCGTCAACCCTGGTTGACAAGCCAGATATGCAGGTTGGGATACGCCATATCGGGGCAATTCTTCAGGGACGACTGGGCGGGGGCCAACGAGGCTCATCTCACCTAGCAAAACATTCCAAAGCTGCGGCAACTCATCTAGGCTGGATTTGCGGAGAAAGTTTCCAAACTGCGTAATACGCGGATCTGTGTGCAGTTTGAAGCTGGCCTCCCATTCCGCGCGGGCAGCAGGGTATTGTGCGAGGTGGTGGGCAAGACGTTCTTCGGCATCAACGACCATCGTACGCAATTTCCAGCACTTGAAATACCGTCCGTTTTGCCCAACCCTAAGATGCCCGAATAGGCCGACGCCACCGTCTCTGCGGGTAATCAACCAGAACAGAAAGATGAGTGGTGCAGCCAGTGGCAACATCAATAATACCACTACTATGTCAAAAATGCGCTTCCCTATACGACGGTAGACCCCATTAAACAGATCAATTTTCGCCGGAGCTGTTGCCGATGCTGCAGCAATTGAGTTCTGTTTTACTTTCGACCTTAAAACCTCAGAATTCATTACTGCTCCCTTGCGTTACCAATTACACATTTGGAACTTACAACATTGACTTAATTACAGCCTTAGGCGTTCATTGATGCCGTACTAAATAGAGATCAGAAGGGTTAACGAAGCTTTAATAAACAATGCCTAATTGAACTTTTCTGGAAAAATAGCCTGAGAGGAACAAAGACCGTCACTCAACTTTTAAGTGTGACCACCAGAGTTCTCTGTGGCGATTACACTTATGTTAACTTCTCTTACGACCGGTTGCTAACCGCGGGCATCCTGCCCCCGAGCATACATGTCTTCATAGCGGACGATATCATCTTCACCCACGTAACTTCCGGTCTGGACTTCAATCAGGACCATTGGAACTTTGCCGGGATTTTCCATGCGATGCACCGTTCCAAGCGGAACATAGACGCTTTCGTTTTCGGTAACGAGCTTCACCTCTTCGCCAATGGTCACTGTTGCGGTACCTTCAACAACAATCCAGTGCTCTGAACGATGTAAATGGCTTTGCAAGCTTAGAGACGCGCCAGGATGCACAAGAATACGTTTCACTTGGAAGCGATCCCCTACCACAAGGCTTTCGAACCAGCCCCAAGGACGGTGATCTTTGGTGAATTTCGTCGCCTGTGGTGCCTCTTTGGTTTTCAAAACGTCCACTGCTTTTTTGACATCTTGTGCGCACGACATATCTGCCACCAAAACCGCATCTTTCGTGGCGATTGCCATCACATTCTTCAACCCAATGCCAACGATCTCAACATCATCGTTTTCTGAACGCAACAGGGTGTTTTCACAATCAATTGAACTGGCCCGCTCTGAGGTAACGACGCCCTGACCATTGGGCGTACTTTCACGCCAAACAGCATCCCAACCGCCAAGGTCTGACCAACCAGCGCTAAAGGGTACGACCGCAAGGTTCTGCGCGTGCTCCATGACTGCATAATCAATCGAAATATCATCCGTGCCAGCCCAGCTTTGCGGATCAAGTCGCAAAAACCCGAGATCCATTTCCGCGTGCTCTACAGCCGCGATGACCGGTTCTATTAATGCGGGCGCGTGGGCTTTGAATGCAGCGATTATATCCTTGGATGAGAACAAGAAAATTCCGGCGTTCCACATATAGTTGCCAGCAGCGAACATCTCTGCGGCCCGTGCAGCATTGGGCTTTTCGACAAACTGGTTCAGCGTCACCGGTGTACCATCCGCATCCGGTGCTTCCGAAAGTTCCAGATAACCATAGGCTGTTTCTGCATGCGCGGGATAAATACCAAAAGTCACAAGTTTACCCTGTTCAACCGCCGACACCCCTCGCGCGACCGCCTGCTGGAAAGCCGCAGCATCTGGTATAATGTGATCTGAAGGGGCAACCAACATCAGCGCATCCGGATCCTGTTTTGCCAGATAAATCGCGGCAGCAAGAATGGCAGGGGCAGTGTTGCGACCTTCGGGTTCAATCATGACCGCACCTGGATCGATTCCGATCTGCGCGAGTTGCTCTGTCACAATAAAGCGAAAATCGGAATTGGTCAGAACACAGGGCTGCGCGAAGCTCAGCCCTGCACCATCCCCTGAAAGACGTTCAGCAGATGCCTGAAATAAGGTCTTCTCCCCGATAACTGAGGCGAATTGCTTTGGGTAGCTCTTGCGCGATAGGGGCCACAGCCTAGTGCCTGAGCCACCACATAAAATAACCGGGAAAACTGTACGTATCTGGCTCAGACCCTCACAGTTTCGCAGGTTTGGGATTTCGATTGGAGAAACTTTATCGAACGGCATCTGACTTTACCCTATATTTGGACCGGAATAGTCCTGCCTACCAGCCTAGCACATAACACCTTTAAGTTGAATTATTAATCCTTAAGGTTGTTTTTCTATCTTGAACCTCATAGCCTGAATGAAACGCACCGGGAAAAATTCGTAGGATTAAGGCAGGAAAAATGATGTCAGAAATTCATCATCCGCTGCAACAGTGGCATCGCACGACCGACACGGATGCAATCAA
>Ga0209292_1001055_pt1 | contig 34567 bp, 31 predicted proteins | sample GOMGulsemesocosm_2_FD_184634 | JGI IMG/M metagenome (GOLD analysis project Ga0209292, IMG submission 184634) | Methane-oxidizing microbial communities from mesocosms in the Gulf of Mexico - GOM9C Gulf of Mexico (SPAdes) (version 2) | ecosystem: Environmental > Aquatic > Marine > Cold seeps...
TATTAATTCGATGGAAATGGGCCGATTAGAACCAATGAATAGTGTTCTAGTCTAAAAAGATAACGGATGTCTAATCAAGGTAGAGCAATAGTGATAAATAGCAGAGTTAAATTTGTTGTACTGACCCTAGCAGCTTGGTTGACGTTATTGTGTAGCCAAATTGTGTTTGCTGCTACCGATGAACCCCAAGCACCAGCCTATGAGATTAATTTATCACGCAGCATGACCGCTATCGAAGTGCGCTGGCTGAGTCTCGACAACGGCAAGTTTTTGGCGTTACACCGCCAATATTTAGCCGCGACTGAGCGGGGCGTTGCCATTTTGTTGCCAGAAATAGACGGCTTACCCTCTGCCAGTGGTGCCATAAACCAGCTTAGGGTTGGGCTAAACGATCATGGCTGGACCACAATTGCGATTATGCCACCGCCACGTTATTCGCCTCAAGGGAACCAGCAACCGCTACCTTATCAGCAACGGCTCAACGAACGATTAAACGCCGCCATTAAAGCCGCCAAGGAAATAGGCGGTCGCATCATTATCATTACGCAAGGCAGCCAAATAAGTTATCTCATGATGGCCTTCCTGCAACAGAATATTGAATTGCCCGACGCACTCATTATGCTCAATGGCAAAGCTTTAGTTATGCCGCCCAAAACACCCGAAGATCAACCTTCGTATGCCCAAGATTATCAACAGCTTTCGGTTCAAATCAGTGAAATCGATCTTAAAGTGTTAGATGTATATCACCGTCACGACAGCTTGAACGATGAGATGTCATACCGTAAAAAACTCAGCATCAAACAAAAGCAATACAGTTATCGACAAATAGAGCTCGGCGATCGATACGCCAATCACAACGTTGTTAAAGCCGTTTATGGTTGGCTTAAGTCGGTAGGGTTAAACTAAAGAATTGTTCAATGACTTGAGGTTACGCCATCCATGGCGCTCACTCGATTGGTTAGATTGAACTTAACTGGTGATACATGTGCATCACTTGAAAGTTTTGGTATTGGATAAAGCAAGCTTGAGCAGCATGTTCTTACACGGATGTAAGATATTAGGGCAACGCATTTAGACCATGGACGGACGTAATTAGAGTAACGCAGGAGCGGTTACCGAGGCGCTATTGCCGAGACACTGATCCAGAGCCCCGAACGTAGGTAGAACCCTCATGCCAGTGGCATGAGGAAGTCCGCCGAAGTAGTGATGAGTTTACGGCGACTTGCTGCTCTAATGGCAACACTTTAATACAAAAGAGCTCACGCTATTGGTTAGGTTGCCGCCATAACGCGGGCCTCCACCATCTTTTGACGTATATCGCGTACTGCTTTGTCGAGGCCATCGATGGCAGCGCGGGCAATAATGGCATGACCGATATTTAATTCATAAATTTCTGGAATAGCCGCAATTGCTTCAACATTATGATAATGCAAACCATGGCCAGCATTAACAATTAAGCCTTGGTTATGCGCATAGGCGGCCATGGTTTGAATGCGTTCTAACTCGCGCTTAATATCGCTGTCAGTCGTCGCCTCGGCATAACAGCCAGTATGTAATTCGATATATGGCGCGCCAACCGTCACTGCAGCATCAATTTGAGTTTTGTCAGCATCAATAAACAGTGACACCTTAATGCCCGCAGTTTTAAGCTCTGCCACAGCTTCCAACATGGTGTCTAGTTGACCTGCGACATCAAGCCCGCCTTCCGTTGTTAGCTCTTCACGTTTCTCAGGCACTAAGCAGACATATTCAGGCTTAACATCGCAGGCAATCGCGATCATTTCATCGGTCACCGCCAGCTCCAGATTCATTCTGGTTTGCAGGGTTTTAGCCAAGGTATAAACATCGCGATCTTGAATATGGCGGCGATCTTCACGTAAATGAATCGTGATGCCGTCTGCACCGGCTAGCTCGGCGACAGCTGCGGCATGAACAGGATCGGGGTAAGTAGTCCCACGCGCTTGACGTAAAGTAGCAATATGATCAATGTTAACGCCTAAAAAAATTGGGTTCACGCTGAGGTCCTTATTAAATATTATGGATAGGTCGACGGGCAAACAATTGTCTGCTGTATAATGGTTTAGAGCCTAACAACGGCGCTAAGGCTTGACGAGTCAACGCTTTAGCCTGATTTCTGGTTATCTTGTCACAAAAATCATGCTTTGCAATAGCCAACAGGTGCTGACCGCTAAATTTACCACCAACTTTGGACATTAAACCAAGTTCAGGGTGATAACGGTATTGCCAATCTGTTTGGATCGGATGACCGGTATTGTCACTGGTCAATGTAAAACCATGGCCGAGTTCGCCTAATAGCGACAATTCAAACATCCGCAACGATGACTCTATTTCTTGTTGTTTAGCTAATGCCATCAAGGTGGCGTGATAACTACTGTAAACTTGCGGCTGAGGATCTTCTTTGCCAAGTAAGCGTAATAACAGCTCATTGAGATACAAACCACTATAGAGGAACTCGCGTTTGAGCGGCAAAGCTAGGGTTGGTGACTCAATGCGAACAATGGTTTTTAAGTCGCCTAAACCACGCCAGGAAACTAATACCGGCCGAAATGGCTGCAACAGACTTTTAGTTGCGCTGTTTTTACGCTTAGCGCCATTGGCAACCGCGGCAATACGACCATGAGTTTCGGTAATTAATTCGACAATTAGGCTATTTTCACCCAAGGGACGGGTATGGAGTAAATAAGCGGCACTTAATGGGGAAACACTGTGCTTTGAATGGCGACTGGACAAGTGAATCGGTGACGATGTTTTATCTGGATAATTCATCGCCACCTACCGTCTTAAAAATCGCTATAACCGAGGCTATTTAAGGCGCGCTCATCATCAGCCCAGCCAGATTTAACTTTAACCCACAGTTCAAGAAAGACTTTATTGTCAAACATTTCTTCCATGTCCTTGCGTGCTTCACGGCCGATTTGCTTAAGTTTTTCACCTTTCTTACCGATGATCATTCGTTTTTGACCTTCGCGTTCAACCAAAATCAAAGCGCTGACATTAAACACCCCATTTGGCTGCATCGTAAAGGCTTCAATCTCAACCGTTACCGAATAAGGTATTTCATCACCGGTAAATCGCATTAACTTTTCACGGATAATCTCAGAGCCCATAAAGCGCTGTGAACGATCAGTTATGTATTCTTCTGGAAAATGATGCTGTCCCGGCTGCAAAGCGCCGCGCGCTAGTTTGGTCAAGCGTGGTACGCCATCGCCGTTTTTAGCCGAAATAGGCACAATTTGTTCAAAATCAAACTGCTCACCAAGCCATTTTAAATGCGGTAGCAATTGACTACGAATTTGAACATTATCTTCTTTATTAACCACGCAAATTACCGGTGTATCATGGCAACTTTTGCGCAGTTTATTTAAGATCATTTCGTCATCGCCAGTCCACTGCGTGCCTTCCACTAAGAAAAACACCATTTCAACATTACCAATTGAACTAGCGGCTGCGCGATTCATTAAGCGGTTAATTGCGCGTTTTTCTTCACTGTGCAAGCCCGGTGTATCAACATAGATGGTCTGGTAAGCACCTTCTGTCTCAATGCCCATAACCCGGTGACGGGTTGTTTGTGGCTTACGCGATGTAATACTAACTTTTTGTCCTAAAATGTAGTTCAGTAACGTTGACTTACCAACATTAGGACGGCCAATAATGGCGATAAAACCACAGTAGGTTTCTTGATCATTTTGTTGCATGAATTATCTCCAGCGTTTTTTGCGCTGCGTCTTGCTCAGCTTTACGACGTGATGTGCCACTGCCGATAAGCTGTTGCTGAACACCTTCGACCTGACAAGACATGGTGAATTTTTGGTTATGCGCTTGACCCGTAACTTCCAATACTTCATAAACAGGCAAAGGTAAACGGCGACCTTGCAGCCATTCCTGTAATTGGGTTTTCGGATCTTTCTGGTTATTGCCAGGTTCAATTTGCTGCAAACGTTGCTGGTACCAGCGTAAAACTAATGTTTTGCACGCATCGATGTCACGGTCAATATACACTGCGGCAATTATAGCTTCTACGGCATCGGCCAAAATTGAATCGCGGCGAAAACCACCGCTTTTTAATTCACCGGGCCCAAGACGCAAATGATCACCAAGTTCAAATTCACGGGCTATTTCAGCCAACGTTTGGCCGCGAACCAAGGTCGCACGCATGCGGCTAAGGTCACCTTCCGATGATTTTGGAAACTGATCAAAAAGTGCTTCGGCAATAAACATGCCTAATAACGAGTCACCTAAAAACTCGAGGCGCTCGTAATGTGCGCCTCCCATGCTACGGTGCGTTAGTGCTTGCACTAAATATTCTCTATTGCTAAAACTGTAACCTATTTTACGTTCTAGCTTATCAACTGCTATTTGATTCATCTACTGACCAATTTTACCTATACGTTCTGTACGTACTGTTGATGGAACCCAGCTTGGCAACCAACTATCACTACCGTTGGCAAACTCAAAACTAGTCCAAATAAATACTGCTTTACCGACCATATTTTGCTCGGGCACAAACCCCCAATAGCGACTATCTAAACTGTTGTCTCGATTGTCTCCCATTACAAAATACTGACCCGGTGGTACAATCCACTCGCCTTGACGGGTACCGTCTTGACGATAATACTGTTCTGGGCGTCCAGCAAATGCTGGATTAAATAAGATATGGTGATTAATGCCTAAGAGGTCTTCAGCCGCTTCGGTGAGCGGATAATTACCTTGGAAAAAATCGCCTTGATCAACAATATCTAATGCCACTTCTTCAAAAATTGGACAAGGGCTAACGCCAGCGAGGCACGCCTGTTTAATATAGATCTTTTTATTACGATATAATACTGTATCACCGGGCAAACCTATCACGCGCTTAATGTAATCGACTTGTGGCTGCGGTGGGTATTTAAAGACAACCGAATCACCTCGTTGTGGCTTACCGGTTTCAATAACGGTCTTACGTAGCACTGGCAATTTAATACCATAAGCAAACTTTTCAACCAAAATAAAATCACCAACCAATAAAGTTGGCATCATTGAGCCCGACGGAATTTGAAAAGGTTCGTAGATAAATGACCGTAATACCAACACAAAACCAATCACCGGAAAAATACCGCGACAGTTTTCAACTAATATCGACTCAAGTAATACTTTGTCTTTAGCGTCTTGCTCAATATCGCTTGGCAAACCAGCAACAGCGGCCTTTCGCTTAGGCAAGTACACAAAGTGATCTATCGCCCAAACTACCCCAGTAAAGACGGTAGCTAAGACTAAAAACAATTCAAAATAGGCTGCCATAAATTACTCTCCGACTTTCAATACAGCAAGGAATGCTTCTTGCGGTAATTCAACATTACCCACTGACTTCATTCGCTTCTTACCGGCTTTTTGCTTTTGCAGTAGTTTTTTCTTACGGCTAATATCGCCACCATAACATTTTGCGGTTACGTCTTTACGTAACGCTTTAATGTTGGTTCTGGCAATAATTTGACCACCGATTGCTGACTGAATCGCAATATCAAACATTTGACGAGGAATAAGTTCTTTCATTTTTTCAACCACAGCACGGCCACGACGCTGAGCGTTGTCACGGTGCGTGATCATGGCTAACGCATCAACGCGCTCACCGTTAATCAACATATCAACCCGAACCATGTTCGAAGGTTGAAAGTGCTTAAAGTTATAATCAAGTGAAGCGTAACCACGTGAAGTTGATTTTAAGCGATCGAAAAAGTCCAATACTACTTCAGCCATTGGCAATTCGTATGTTACTGCGACCTGCTTACCGTGATAAACCAAGTTTGTTTGCACGCCACGCTTTTCAATACATAACGTGATAACCGCGCCCAAATACTCTTGCGGTACCAAGATATTGGCTTCAACCATAGGTTCGCGAATTTCTTCAATACTTTGCACTGGTGGCAAATCAGATGGGTTATCAACCTGTAAGGTTTCACCTGAAGTGGTAACAACTTCATAGTTCACTGTAGGCGCTGTCGTGATTAAATCAAGATCATACTCTCGTTCTAACCGCTCTTGAATGATCTCCATGTGCAACATGCCCAAGAAACCAATCCGGAAACCGAAACCTAATGCACTAGAGCTTTCTGGTTCAAATTGCAGCGAGGCATCGTTGAGGCTTAGCTTATTTAAGGCATCGCGGAAGTTTTCGTAATCATCTGAACTAATCGGAAATAAACCAGCATAAACCTGCGGAGTTGCTCGCTTAAAGCCAGGTAATGGTTCCGCGGCAGAGTTACGAGCCAGCGTTAGAGTATCACCAACTGGCGCGCCATGAATTTCTTTAATGCCAGCAATGATATAACCTACTTCACCCGCGCTTAAGAGACCCGTTTCAGTTTGCTTTGGTGTAAACACCCCAACTTTGTCAATCTGATGAATATCACCAGTTGACATCACTTTCATTTTATCGCCAACCTTAATGCTGCCATGTTTGATTCGTACTAAAGAAACAACGCCTTGGTAGTTATCAAACCACGAATCAATAATCAGTGCTTGCAGCGGCGCATCAACATCACCAACGGGAGCTGGCATCTTGCTAACAATTTCTTCTAAAACATCTTGAATGCCTAAGCCGGTTTTAGCCGAGCAACGAACCGCTTCAATTGCTTCAATGCCAACCAAGTCTTCTATTTCTTCAGAAGCTGCTTCAGGATCTGCCGACGGCAAATCTATTTTATTAAGAACAGGAACAACTTCCAAGTCCATTTCAAGCGCGGTATAACAATTAGCTAGGGTTTGTGCTTCAACACCCTGTGCTGCGTCAACGACCAGCAATGCCCCTTCACAGGCAGCTAATGAACGTGAAACTTCATAAGTGAAATCAACGTGACCAGGCGTGTCGATGAAGTTAAGGTGATAAGTTTCACCGTCTTTGGCCTTATAGTCTAACGTTACACTTTGCGATTTAATCGTGATGCCGCGCTCACGCTCGATATCCATTGAATCAAGAACTTGGGATTCCATCTCACGATCTGACAAACCACCACAAAACTGAATCAACCGATCCGATAAGGTAGATTTACCATGGTCAATATGGGCTATAATTGAGAAATTACGTATGTTCTTCATTAATGTGTAGCCAACCTAAAAGATAGTGAAATAAGAAAAACGGCAATTCTACCGTAAATATCAGGCGCTGCCAAAGTTAATCGCTAATAGATGTGAGGCGGGCGATGATCTATCGGCTCAAGTTAACCGTGCTTTAATGGTACCAGCCAATAAGCTCACACGCGAAATCAGCGTTATCGACGTAAAAATAAGTTCGGTCACACAATAGATATGGTCGGAGACTTAGCCTCGCGAGCATTAATCAGTCGCTTAGCTATTAAATGAAACAGGTAACCCCCGCCTAAGCTGCTAACTAACGCAATGACCTCAGAATCAAACAGCGGTTGGGTTATCAAGCCGACTAATAACAAGCCAGTTAGCGGCATTAAATAAGTCAAAGCTGCTAACATCAATAGGTTGCCCTCTTGCGTTGCTATTGTCACCCATTGCCCAACATGCAAAATGCGTTGAGTCTCAATTTCTAAGTGCTGTGTTTTACCACTAAAAGCTTTCGACACCGTGCCTACGCCACAGTTATCGGCACTGTTACAGCCACTGCAACTCGATTCGATGGCCACTTCAACTTCAACCTGCCCAATCATCACCTGAGTCACTAATGCTTGTTGTTTGATCATCGCTTCAATCTTACCTCGTTTAATACCCGAGGTTTATTTTATACCAATCCGCACAGGAGATCACTCATATGTGCTGGCTAAAACTATCGAATTCGGCGTTGCTCTCAACAATTTTCCCTGCGCACATTAAGGTCACTATCCTATGCGGATTGGTATTACTTAAGAGTGATTGAACGTGCAATTTTAGTTGCGGTGTCTAAGGGGATTTTACCCACGACTGTGATATCGACCGAGCCTTGACGATGGCGTGCCACCGCCGTGCCGCCCTGAGTAATCAAACGTTCAGGAAAAGAAACTTCACCAGCACGGGCAATATATACCGAGACCTCTGACAAACCATCACTTAGCATCAAATAATCGACTGGCTGGGTTGTCGTTAACAATCGATGACTGTCCGTTGCGATGATTTGATAATCTTGTGGTAACCAATTAAATTTCCATCGGGTTACGACATCACCTGCAGGGGCCATTTTAAGCGATGGGATATTGGCCGAGACTAATTCTGTTAGTTTATTGCTGGCCAGAGGCAGCCATTGCGCTTGAATAACTTGCATTTGTTCAATTAAGTTATTTTGTAAATCAAACGAGTCATATCTCAGTAACAAGGCTGTTTCTAGATCGAGCCACAACACATAATTAAAGCGATTTTTGTCTTTAGCTTTCAACCGGACCAGTTGAGTAACTCGCCCAGCAACCCGTCCCTTTCCCGCTAATGAGATATTATAATTTTTTTCGATCGCCGCTTGCTTGTTAATAAAAAATGACGGTGATGGCACCGCAATGGTATTAGCATGCACACTGTACGGCTGAACTTCAGGGTCAATATAGGTAACAAGGTTATCAATTCGATAACTGTAACTTATTGGTCCTGTTAATGATTTAATGTAAACAACTTGTTTGCTATCAACAATACCATGTTCAAATAAAAATGATTGGACTCGGTTACGTTGTAAATGCGTAATCGATAATGAAAAATTGTTGTTGTGATAGGCAAGGTCCATTTGAGCTAACCATTGCAGCGGGTTCTTTTCAGCGTACGCAAAACGCCCAATCAAAGTATAAAATACCACGCCAATCAAAAAAACTTTTACCAACTTAACACCTCAATGTTATTACTTATGCTTTGCCACAGATTATTTATCCACTACCTCAGATTTAATGCGCTGTTGTAAAACATGATCTTGAATATAAGCATTAACCTGACGGCGTCGCTCTATGCGCTGCTGTTGCTCATTACGCTGCTGAACCGCTGACTGAGTATTGGCTTGCAAACTCACTGGCGACACAAATCCACCCATCGGCACGGTTTGTAATACCGGCGAAGCAGCAATTGAACTATCAGCAATATTCAATTGCTGTACCCCAATAACTAAGGCCGCAGCCACACTAGCAGCAATACCATATTGACTAAACTTGCTGATAAAAGGAATAATTTTCGCTTGTTTTGGCGCCGAGACAGCATTATCAACCTGACTAACTTTAGGCGCGATAATGGTTGGTTCAAGTTCAATCGCCGCCGCAATTTTAGCGGAAAAGTCGAGATCAATCTGCGGTGGTAACTCATCACGCATAGCTTGACCAATCAATTGATAATGAGTAAATGTTTGTTTCAATTCGCCGCTTTCGGCCAACTGTTTAAGCATGTCATCTGAAAGAGCCAGATCATCAATATATTCTGAGAGTTGTTGCTTGTTTTCACCAACCATAACTTTACCTTTGCATTAGTGGTTCAATTTGCTTATCTAGCGCTTCGCGTGCTCTAAAAATCCGTGAGCGAACTGTCCCAACTGGGCATCCCATCACTTGTGCAATATCCTCATAACTTAACCCCTCCATTTCACGCAACGTAATTGCCGTGCGTAAATCTTCAGGTAGTTGCTCTAGGGTCGCAAACACGACCTTTCGTAATTCTTCTGATAGCAATAATCGCTCGGGTGATGAATTTTCACGTAAATTATCACTGCCATCAAAATTTTCTGCATCCATAGCATCAATATCAGAACCTGAAGGTCGACGCTTTTGCGCCACCAAATAGTTCTTAGCTGTATTTACCGCGATGCGATAAAGCCAAGTATAAAACGCGCTTTCACCTCTAAAACCCGGTAACGCTCGATAAGCTTTAATAAAAGCTTCCTGAGCTACATCTTGAACATCGCCTTGGTTTTTAACAAAACGACTCACTAAATTTAAAACTCTGTTCTGATATTTTCTGACTAATAAATCAAATGCAGCTTTATTTCCCTGCTGGACCAACTCAACAAGTTGTTGGTCTGTTTTTTGTTCGCTCATTCAAGCACTATCTCCAGTTCATCTGCTATTTTACTGATTGCTCGAAGTAAACGCTCAACAATAGACTCACTATTTGTTAAAAAGTTCTAAAAAAGAATACATTTTTTAATTTTTATAAAAAATAATACGGATCGCGCTATTTTTGTTAGTAAAAATAATGCTATTTTAGCAACCATAGTATACCAAGGCTTTTCAAGCAACGATCACATGAAACAAGTTATTGAACATTCCTGCGACATCTTAATTATCGGTAGTGGCGCGGCAGGCTTAACGCTGGCATTGCAGTTAGCTAAAGAAGCAAAAATTATCGTGCTAAGCAAAGCACTGCTTAATGACGGCTCAACCTTTTATGCCCAAGGAGGCATTGCTGCCGTCTTTGATAAAAAAGACAGCATTGAGTCCCACGTGGCTGATACGTTGATCGCCGGCGCAAATCTGTGCGATCGCTCAATCGTTGAAATGACGGCGCAAAATGCTAAATCATCATTAGAATGGTTAATCGAGTGTGGCGCTGATTTCGATCAAGAAGAATCGGCCTTGGGTGAGCAACGTTATCACCTAACCCAAGAAGGTGGCCACAGTCATCGCCGCATTCTTCATGCTGCTGACGCTACTGGCAAAGAGGTTCAAACGACCTTACAGTCGCAAGTGATGAAACACCCGAATATTCAAATTCTAGAACGTTATAATGCGGTCGATATAATCACTTCAAAGCATCAAGATAAAACCTATGCGGTTGGTGCTTATGTCTGGAATCGCCAAGTTGAACATGTTGAAACCATTAAGGCCAAACACGTCGCGCTCGCTACTGGCGGGGCCAGCAAAGTCTATCAATATACCAGTAACCCAGATGTAGCCAGTGGCGATGGCATTGCTATGGCGTGGCGTGCAGGTTGTCGTGTGGCTAATTTGGAATTTAACCAATTTCATCCAACGAGCCTTTACCACCCACAATCAAATAATTTTTTATTATCAGAAGCATTGCGTGGCGAAGGCGCGGTCTTAAAACGTCCCGATGGCAGCCGGTTTATGGACGACTTTGATAACCGCGGCGAATTAGCACCACGTGATATTGTCGCCCGCGCTATCGATTTTGAAATGAAACGCCTCGGTGTTGACTGTTTGTATCTTGATATCAGCCATAAAACTGATGAATTTATTATCAAGCATTTCCCCACTATTTATCGCCAATGCCTTGATCTTGGAATAGATATTACTAAAGAAGCGATGCCTGTCGTGCCAGCAGCCCATTATACCTGTGGCGGCGTAATGACCGATAAAAATGGCGCGACTGACATCAACAATCTTTATGCAATCGGCGAAGTTGCCTATACCGGGTTGCACGGTGCTAATCGAATGGCCAGTAACTCTTTGCTCGAGTGTTTAGTCTTTGCTCAAGCTGCCGCCAAAGATATTCAAGCCAAGCTCCACGACAGCCCAGTAGTTTCAGATCTGGCACCGTGGGACGAATCTCAAGTGTGTGACTCGGACGAAGAGGTAGTTATTCAACATAACTGGCACGAACTTAGACTATTTATGTGGGATTATGTGGGCATTGTCAGAACTGACAAACGGCTTGAGCGTGCTCAACACCGGGTAGAGTTGCTGCAACAAGAAATTCATGATTATTACAAAAACTTTAAAGTGTCGAACAACTTGCTCGAACTGCGCAACCTAGTACAGGTTGCTGAATTAATCATCGCTTGCGCGATGTCACGCAAAGAGAGTGTTGGCTTACACTACAATCTTGATTATCCAGAAAGTCTGCCGAACAGTGGCCCGTCAATCTTAACGCCACCGCAATAATATTAGGCGCTAAATTAAACGCCGCTTTATTCGAACAACTCTCGATAAGCGGCGATACGCTTGATCATCAATCGCATCACGCCACAGCGTTAACCAAAGATCTGGCTGAGCTTGCTGATGTTTGATATGCAATAAACACCACCAATCACACACTAAACTCCGCTCACTAATAACGCCACGATAGCAGTTGGTCTTATCACGAAATACCACGGTCCCTTGCTCATTAAAACTAATTTTTTCAATTGGTGGCGACGTAATATGTAAACAATATTCTAAACCGCAACCCACCAATATACTCGCCGTTACAATCAGACTCCAGTGAACCTGACTATAAAAAAATACCAGTGCCAATAATGCAACCACCAACGCATTGGTGGTTCGCGCGACGACTAACATTAAGCGCGAACGTGATATTACAGCGTAAAAGAACGGGTAAGATTTAATCATTATTTTAGTATAGTGAAGATTTAATCCAGCACTAACCTAAAATAAACCAACCTCAGCTCAGCGCTGACAATTATATCTATGCTCGCTGAACAGTGATCATGTCAGCAAAATAACAAAATATGGAGAGCACCGCTTTAAATTAGTCTTTCGAGTTTGCTCCTTTCATTAAGGCATACAACACAAACAATAATGCCCCGGTGGTAATGCTGAACTTGGAAAAACCAGACAATACAACACCGATTTCAGCATCGTTGATCATGTCGAAAAAGTCTTTTAATGCACCAACAGAAATCAACAGCATCGCCCCAGACAAAATTGAATTTAGTCGCTGTTTTTCTTTGCTAGCCATTAAAGCATCAACATTCTCAATTTCTAGGACGGTTTGCTGGTGCTGACTTTCAATGTAAGTTAATAAGTGAATGCTGCGTTGGTGTAATTGTTCAAATTGCATATGACTTAAGATCTGTTTCATCAGCTTGGTATGATCGGGATAAGTCATCATGCTGCCAGCGCTTATAATTTCAAATAACCATTTAATTTTGTCTTCAAAGTGGACTAAATTCAACAGTTGGGTTGCCAGCTTTTTCCTTATTACTACCAGTTCTTTCGTTGAATTTTTACTGCTGGCTCGCTGACTAAGATCCGCCAATTTAAGCTGCTGATTAAACTGGGTGTTGGCACTTTGCAACAAGTTAATAATCATCGCCGCAACCTTTAATGATTCTGCGGCTTGCTCGGTCACCCACATCGGCTGCTCGGTCAGTGCAATCACCGATTCAAATTGATTGCAAAACAACAAATCATTTTTGTTATAGCGCACCGCGCCAATATTATTGGCCTTAATCGCGCTTGTCTCATAAGCAACCCAATCGTCAATAGCGCTGCGAACCTCTCGCTGGGGTAAAACTAATGCGACAAATGCGCAATGCTGCAGTAATTGCTCGCTGGTTAAATATTCTCGGTTGTTTTGCGTTTGCTGAAACACCCGATCTACCTGTAATTGCACAAAACGATTATTTTCAACGTTGTAATATAATAAATCGCCTGAAGTATCAGCCTCACTCGGTATTGATTGCTTAACGAAAATATCGAGTTGAGCAAAAATATAATCGGCCAACTCGGCAACAAAGCTGAAATGTTTTTTATCGTGCCACAGCATCTCTTGATCAAGGGCAAAAGCAGTACCTAAACTGGCGGCATGGCGCACGCCGCTAATGCATTGCTGCTCAATCGGCAGTTTAATACTTAAATTAAACATGCCCGTACTATAATATTTTAACTCGACTGTGCAAGAGAGCTTGTTACCGCGAAAATTAATCACCAAATCTGGCAAGTTCCAACCCAAGGTTTCAACAATGCCATTGGCTGCTAACCCAGACCAAATGTCAGACATTGGCTCCCACTCGGGGATATCAGAATATAACGCTGCAATTGCTAAGCTGCTGCCACCATTTGATTGCTGCTGGGCCGCCACAAACTGCTCAAAGGGTAAAATAAAGTCATAACCTAAGCGGGCAAAATAATTTATTTCCACCGCGCCTTGGCTCACAACCAACTTGCCTTCCTCGGCGGTTCGTTGGGCTAAAAATTGCCGTAAAATTGGAAAGTGTGGACACAAATCACCCGCTAAAATATGCTGGCCCATTGCCTCTAGCGCACTAACTTGCTGATCAAATAGCGGCTTAATAGTCGCTAGTTGCTCGGCAAATTCGGCTCGATTGCCCCACTTAATTAAATTCAATTGCGCAATGTATTGTATCGCTATGCCATAGTGGGCATAGGCATCAAGCAGCTCGCGTAAATTGTCATTAAATAACACTAACGATGCTTGATCAAAGTTGCAGCTTAGTTGCTTTATTACCTGTGTATCATCAATCAACTGACCACTAGCCACGGCTAAGGTATCGGCATAACTGTTGTAAATACCGCGGTCAATTTCGCATAACCAATGCTGCAGCAGACTAAAACGGGATAAAGCTTGGATAAATTCACTATTGATGCCATCACTAACTTGAACCAAAGCGGCACAAGCCAATTTAATCATTTGATTGGCGTCACGATAATGGTAGCTATTTTCAATCATGATCCGGGCATTAAAATATTGCGCGCTATAAATCAATAACAGGGTTGAATCTGTATGTTGGCCCGCTAATGGCTGACTTTGATTATGATCAAACAAGGAAATGTCTTGATACAGCTCCACTGAGTGCTCTCGAAGCTGCGCCAACGCCCAACTTCGACCATCAAGAAATGTTTCATCGGTTAAATAGCTAAAGAATGTAGCTAAAACATTAAGAGGCTCAGATTTGCGCATGTCGTAACTTCCGCTGTTATGCCCACGCAATAAGTGCAATGGTTGATTGATGACAAGATAACTGCTGTTGCAGTCTTAGGTCGCCGGGCTCTAATTGATAGCCGACGACAAACATGTGCTCTACAATATCATTAAGTTCATTAATTTCAATATGTTTGGTTTGATTATTAACCGCTACCGCGAGCAATGACATCGCAATGCTCTCGTGGCTGTCAAAACAAGGTGCTAAATATTGATAGTCCAACATTAAAAAACCTAAACCACCGTAATAACGCGCTTGGCGCGCTTGAGCTTCCACAAATAACCACTGACAAGTCGCAGCGGTTTGCGTGGTTGCGATAGCATGGCGACATAGCTCACGACCAATGCCCTGCCCTTGATGCTGCCCCGCCACCGCTAAATAAGAAAAAAGCACATAGTTGTGAACCGGGTAAAGGCTTAAAATGTAAAAGCCGACAACGGTCCCGTCATATTCGCCAACCCATAACTGATACTCACCACTGTCAATGCCAGCACAGAGCACAGCTTCAGGTTCGCGCTCATCACTGGGGAATTGGTCACGGTATATTTGACGACTTTGCAGCCATCCCGGATCGATTGAGTTGCTGATCCGCCTAATTTTAAGCATATTAATTAAACCTTTACTTCGATTATACCAATTACATTAAACGCCAATTAATACCAACCCAGTTTCTTGTACCGCTAACGCGTTAACCTAACTTATTTAAGTCTTTATCAAGTAAAGCGATAAGTAATAACTCGCCCTGATGATTAACCCTAAATTCGCCGTATTGCGCCCCTTCCAATTGCTTGGCGCTGCCCTCTTCAAAAAAATACGCATTGGTCGCAAATTTAATTTTCCCTTGGCGCAATCTAAACTGTAAAACCACCTCAGTTTTAGCGACATCGTCAGTCACAAGATTGACAAAAGAGCCGACATCATCTTGGTCTAATTCAATATTAATGTGACCAGTGTACGACTTATTATACGGATTATCGGAACCGGTCACACCAGTCTCTTTTAGCGTCGATTGAATTTTATTGGCCATATCAAATCGTAATGCCATGTAGTCGCCCTGCATTAATGAACGGGGATCGACCGGTACCAGTTTAAGCAAAACCCTTTGACCGTTTTCCAATAATTGTTCTTTTTGGTAAATTGACCAATTGATAACGAGTAATGACAAGACCAATGCCACCATTGCGATTATTTTTTGCATCTTACTTATCCTTAAGCTGTAGCAGAGTGCTATTAAGCAAAAATCGTCCGAGCAACATCAAAGCAGCTACCACCAGTAATAGGCCAGATTTATACAACAGCGTTTCTTCCATCATGAAGTAATAGGTCGAGCTATAGACTACCAACGAACAAATCGCCAGCCCAACCAATACCCGATTACTATGTGCAAAGCCAACCAGTAAAATAACTAAACAAACCCCAATACCCGGCGCATTTAATGTCACCAAGCCTAAGAGCAGTGCAAAGAGTAATACCAACTTGGAAAATCCCGTGTTTAACGCGACATGATTTGCCACCAGTAACTGCCACACGGTAAAAACAAGCGCAATAATATAAATTGCGTTGCTAACCCAGCCCGGCATTTGCATGGCCGTTTCACTCAAGCGGTGCAATGAGCTATCAACATCGGTGCCAAAAAGTGCGTTACAGTTTAACAGCAGCGTCGATACGACTAATCCGTACATCACTGCGCTAACTCGCTGGTATTGCTTAGCAAAGCTAAATTCATTTAAACAAAGCCATGCAGTTACAAAAATTAAACCACTAGCCATCAATTGCGGCGCGCCTAATATCGCTAGGCTTGCAGCCAAAGCTCCCGCGGTAAAAATCGTTGAGAAAAAACGATGCAAAAAACTCGGCATAAAGTACGTTAGCAGGCCCTGAAAAATGGCTAGCGTTAGTGAAATCATCAACGATGATTCCCAATCACTTATCACCCAAATAAACAACACCTGACCACTAATACTGATTGCCAAGCCTAAGTGTTCATAAAACTCATTATTGGGCCTTAACAGTATCCGATAAGCGATAAATATCAGCACGACACTGACAAAAAGAGAAGCCGCCAAACTTTCGATAAACCAAAACAGTGCAATAAATACAAAGCACAATAGAAATAGCGCACCTAACCAACCTGAGATAGCCAGTAACACTTTGATATACCATGGTGAAATGACAACAATATGCTTAACGTCATCAGCTTGAACAATGCCTTTTGCTTCAAGCTTGAGCCATAATTCACTTGTTTTAATCGTCATAGCTGTGCCTCCTGCTGGACTTGCTTAAGCCAAAATGCGGCCCCGGTCCCCAAACCAATAACAAGACCCGACAGCAATAAAAAGGCGAACTCATCACCGTGATCTAAGACTTCTTTACCTATAAACGTCACAATAACGACAATAACGCTCAGGCAAGAACCCGCGAGCATGAATAGATCGATTGCTCGTACTCGATAGACATAGTAGAGCGATGATAAAAACACCGCCCAAACCGCCAGCGCTAATACACTTGGCCCGCTTGATGCTAGAATATAGCCTAAAGCTAAACTCGTAATGCTAATGCCAGCAACGGTCGCCAGAAGCCTAATCGCCCACTGTTTTTGCAGCCATTGTAATTTCTGGCTTAACCCAACCCACACCACAAAACTAAAGGTATTAAACCCAAAAATTAACCACACGACACTGACCCGCCCCTCAACAATCGACGACAGTGGATTACCGTTGACATCACAATATAGTCCTATGGATAGATTAAGTAATACTAGCCACATCAGCCAAATCGCGACAAAACGCGAAATCAACGCCCATGGCGTTATTAACATTGCCCAATAAAAAAACAGCTGCCATGGATCGGCACCGGTTTGATAGGTTTGGCCAAAAAAGGCCATTAACGCACCCAGTAAAATAGCCCCCAGCATTAACGCCCCGCTGCTACTCACCGAGTAAATTTGTACTTTTAAATAGGCCAGAATCGCCAGCACCAAAGCTAACTCGACCAAAGCAAATTTGACCAAGCGGCTCATGTGAGACCAATTGTGGGCTAAAAAGAAAATAAACGACAAGCCCAGCGTTATACAGCCAACCCACAACAAGAGGCTATTAATAAAGCTGGCCCACGCTGTTGGCTGTGGCAAAATGCCTGACATCTTGACGGCGTCTGTTATGTTGTCTTGAACCCCGCGATGCTGCTCAATTAAACTGAGCAGTTCGTTCCTTTGCGATCCCATGTGCTTAATTCCTTTTATCGAATAACATGTTCACCACTGAGCGTAGATTGGTGTAACAAGTCACTGAAAAGTGATGATTTTATATAGTTGCCCTCATAATATCTCATCATGACTGGTTATAAAACACTCGCATAAAAAAACCCAGCAGTTACGCTGGGTTTGGGTGTTTTTCAGTGTCTAAATTGACACTTTATTGTTTTATATGATCTAAAACGGGATATCGTCATCCCAACCATCGTCTAAATCAGGTGCTTGAGCTGGCTGCTGGGCTGGTTGTTGCGCAGGCTGCTGAGCAGGCGCTTGTTGCTGGAAACCACCTTGCTGTGATTGCTGGCCACTAAAGTTTGCTTGCTGCTGTTGACCACCAAATCCGCCGCTCTGCTGTTGAGCAGGTGCTTGTTGTGGTGCCGACTGCTGATAACCGCCTTGCTGTGCAGGAGCTTGTTGTTGATAACCGCCCTGCTGACCTTGGTTTTGACCGCCTTGTTGCTGGTATCCACCTTGGCTTTGACCACCTTGGCCGCCTTGACCACGAGAGTCTAGCATTTGCATTTCGTTACCAACGATTTCAGTCGTGTAACGATCTGCGCCACTTTGATCTTTCCACTTACGAGTTTGCAAACGCCCTTCTAAATAAACTTTAGAACCTTTACGTAGATACTCACCAGCGATTTCACCCAAGCGACCAAAAAATACCACACGGTGCCATTCGGTGTTTTCTTTTTGCTCACCGGTTTGCTTATCTTTCCATGTTTCACTGGTTGCAACTGTAACGTTTGCAACAGCACCGCCATTTGGCATGTAGCGAACTTCAGGATCTTGTCCTAAATTACCCACTATAATTACTTTATTCACGCCTCTGCTGGCCATGCTTTTCTCCTAAAATTTATCGGTACGTTTAACTAACGGTAGAGAGTAACACAGCCCGTGCGCTACTGACATTAAATAACTTAGCATCAACTTTTAAATATGCGGCTTTGTCATCAAATATGACAATTGCCTCGCTGACTCCGGGCAGTGACATTAACTGATCTGCCATTTGCTCGGCACTGTGTTGATCATCGGCGTTAGCGTCTAAAGTATAGCTTTTTAGCACCTTAGGATTGACCATGCCCTTGGCGTAAAACCACCACAGCAATACCAAGGTGGTTGACGTGGCAAAGACCCCGCCCAGCCCAAACCACTGAAAACAAACACCGCCTAATATGCCGCCCCAAAAGGCACCAAAAAACTGGCTCGATGAATAAATCCCCATCGCGGTGCCTTTCTTACCGGCTGGTGCAAACTTTGCGATAAGTGAGGGTAACGAGGCTTCTAAATAATTAAAGGCGGTAAAAAATGCCACCACCGCGACAAACAGGCCTGGTAATGAATTTTGTAAGGTAAACATCATCACCAAAGACGTCGCCAGCAATAACAAAGACCCGCGGTACATTTGCTTCATGCTTTTATTTTTTGCACCAATAATGATTAATGGCACCATCAACACAAAAGAGATAAGCAACGTTGGAAAGTATAATTGCCAATGGTCGTGAATTGAGAAATCGAGCTTAAGTAACATTAAAGGTAAAACAACAAAGATTGAGGTAAGCACTAAATGTAAAACAAAGATGCCAATGTCTAAGCGTAACAATTGGCCATCTTTAAGCAGATCTAAAATCAATTCAGGCGCTGCGCGGGTATCGCCTTTGGGCGCTTTGCTCACCGCATTAGGCGCAATAAATAACACCACTAACATACCCACAATCGCCAGCAGTGCGGTGACATTAAACAGTCCTGACAAACCAATGCTATCAACCAGTATCGGGCCAACGATTAACGACACCGCAAACGACAAACCAATGCACATGCCGATGGTGGCCATTACTTTGGGTCGTTGCTCGTCTCGGGTTACGTCAGCAGCTAAGGCCAAAATAGTACTGGCAATAGCCCCCATGCCTTGAACTGCGCGTCCGATGGTAACGCCATAAACAGAATCAGAAAATCCAGCGATAAGACTGCCGATGCAGAATATCACTAAACCAATAAGAATAATCGGCTTGCGCCCGTAACGATCCGACAGCATGCCCATCGGAATTTGTAACAATGCTTGCGTCAAACCATAAGCACCAATGGCCAGCCCAACCCACATCGGAGAGTAGCCGTCTAGTTGCTGACCGTAGACCGCAAACACTGGCATAATCATGAATAATCCGAGCATTCTTAAGCCAAAAACCAGCGCTAATGATATGGCGGCGCGCTTTTCGATCGAATTTAAACCACTGGAATAATCCATAGTATAACCAAGGCTCTCATTAATAAAATGCGGATTGTAGCATGAGCTTATTTTAATCCCCAAGGGACGATTAACCAAGAGATGATGTTTATCAATTTTAGCGATGATAAGTTCAATAAAACAGCGGGTCGTTCAACGAACAAGCTAAGTTGATTAATTTTGACAGTAAAAACCCATTGATTATGCGATACTAGCCCGTTCGATAATAGTGTTGTGACAGGAATGGATTAGTGCGAGTAAATAATATTGAAATACGGGGCGCCAGAACCCACAATCTTAAAAATATCAATTTAACTATTCCACGCGATAAGTTAGTGGTGATTACCGGATTATCAGGTTCGGGTAAGTCATCGCTCGCCTTCGACACACTCTATGCCGAAGGGCAACGCCGTTATGTTGAATCCTTGTCGGCTTATGCGCGGCAGTTTTTGTCCTTAATGGAAAAACCAGATGTCGATTCAATTGAAGGCTTAAGTCCAGCCATTTCAATTGAGCAAAAGTCGACCTCGCATAACCCGCGTTCAACCGTCGGCACCATTACCGAGATTCACGATTACTTGCGACTGCTGTTTGCCCGAGTTGGCGAACCTCGCTGTCCAACCCACGATACCCCGCTGGCCGCTCAAACCGTGAGCCAAATGGTCGACAAGGTTTTATCCCTGCCCGAGGGCAGTAAACTGATGTTGCTGGCACCTGTAGTGCAACAACGTAAAGGCGAACACGCCAAATTATTAGATAACTTGGCCGCTCAAGGCTTTATTCGCGCTCGCATCGATGGCGAAGTTTGCGATTTAAGCGATCCACCGAAGCTGGAGTTGCAAAAAAAGCATGATATCGAAGTCGTTGTTGACCGCTTTAAAGTGCGTGATGATTTACAACAGCGTTTAGCCGAGTCATTTGAAACAGCGCTCGACTTGTCGGGTGGTGTCGCAAGCATTGTCGCGATGGATGACGACAGTGACATTGAACCTGTTTTATTTTCAGCTAACTTTGCCTGTTCTCATTGTGGTTATTCAATGGCTGAACTTGAGCCGCGATTATTTTCGTTTAATAATCCGGCGGGTGCTTGTGGTAGCTGTGACGGCTTAGGCATTAAACAATTTTTTGATCCACAGCGACTGATTGTTAACGACGAACTCAGTTTAGGCGGTGGCGCAATCCGCGGTTGGGATCGCCGCAATTTTTATTACTTTCAAATGCTCAGTTCATTAAGCGAACACTACGGATTCGATTTAGAAGTACCGTACGCTTCACTGCCTCAAGAACATAAAGATCTGGTGTTATACGGCAGCGGCAATAAGTCACTTGAATTTAAGTACATGAATGACCGTGGCGATGTCGTGGTCCGTAATCATCCCTTTGAAGGGATTATTAATAATATGGATCGCCGCTACCACGAGACTGAATCGAATTCGGTCCGGGAAGAGCTGGCTAAATACCTTAATCAGCAATCTTGCCCAAGTTGTAATGGCAGCCGCTTACGTTTAGAGGCGCGCAATGTCTTTATTGGCAAAGTTAATCTGCCCGAAATAACAGAATATTCGATTGGCGAATGTTTCGATTATTTTGAGCAACTTGAATTTAGTGGTCAACGGGCCAAAATTGCTGAAAAAATCTTAAAAGAAATTCATGACCGACTCGGATTTTTAGTCAATGTTGGGTTGAATTATCTGAGTTTATCACGCGGCGCCGACACCTTATCGGGCGGCGAAGCACAGCGGATCCGTTTGGCCAGCCAAATTGGCGCCGGATTGGTCGGTGTCATGTACGTGCTTGACGAACCTTCGATTGGTTTGCATCAACGCGATAACGAACGCTTGTTAAAAACGCTTAATCACTTACGTGATCTTGGCAATACCGTGATTGTAGTCGAGCACGATGAAGACGCCATTCGCAGTGCCGATTACATTATCGACATTGGCCCCGGTGCTGGCGTTCACGGCGGCGAAATTATCGCCCAAGGCAGTTACCAAGACATTATTGATACCCCAGAATCATTAACTGGCCAGTATTTATCTGGGGTTAAACAAATTGAATATCCTGCGGTGCGAACTAAAGCCAGTGACAAATGGATTAAGCTTTTTGGCGCAAGCGGCAACAATTTAAAGTCTGTTGATTTAGCCATACCAAATGGCTTGTTGACTTGTATTACCGGCGTTTCAGGCTCAGGTAAATCGACCCTAATTAACGATACCTTTTACCGCATTGCCCATTTAGCACTTAATAAAGCAGTTAATGACGAACCAGCTCCTTACGATAGAATTGAAGGCTTGGACAATTGTGACAAAGTGGTCGACATCGACCAAAGCCCAATTGGTCGAACGCCACGCTCTAACCCAGCAACCTATACCGGTATTTTCACCCCGATCCGTGAACTCTTTGCCGCCACTCAAGAATCTCGTTCACGTGGTTACAAACCAGGTCGTTTTAGCTTTAATGTTAAAGGGGGTCGTTGTGAGTCTTGTCAGGGTGATGGTTTAATTAAGGTTGAAATGCACTTTTTGCCTGATGTTTACGTACCTTGTGATGTTTGTGGCTCTAAACGTTATAACCGTGAAACTCTTGAAATACTCTATAAAGGCAAAAGCATTCACCAGGTCTTAGAGATGACTGTCGAAGATGCCAACGTATTCTTTAAACCTGTTCCCGCGATTTCGCGCAAACTGCAAACCTTAATGGATGTCGGTTTGTCTTATATAAAATTAGGACAGTCGGCCATTACTTTATCGGGTGGTGAAGCGCAGCGAGTTAAACTGGCCAAAGAGCTATCGAAACGCGACACCGGGCAAACCTTGTATATTCTTGATGAACCAACCACTGGCCTGCATTTTAAGGACATTCAGATGCTGCTCGATGTGCTGCACCGTTTACGTGACCATGGCAATACCATTGTCGTGATTGAGCATAATCTTGATGTGATAAAAACTGCCGACTGGGTGATTGATTTAGGCCCTGAAGGCGGCGCAGGTGGCGGTCAAATATTATGCACCGGCACCCCAGAAGAAATTGCCCAGCATCCAACATCACATACAGCACGTTTTTTAAAACCGCTGGTTTAAGGTCAATCGCTACTATGTTCAACCCTGAAGATTTTCGTCGTCACTTTCCGTTAATTTGTGACAGCCAGCAAATTTACCTCGACAGTGCGGCAACAGCGCAAAAGCCACAACAAGTCATTGATGCGATTAGTACCTTTTATTGCAGTAGCAATGCCAATGTTCATCGTGCGGCGCATCAGTTAAGCGCCAAAGCGACCGCGCAATTTGAATTAGCTCGCACCACGGTGGCCAAATTTATTCATGCTCACTCTAGTAAAGAAGTTATCTTTACTAAAGGGGCCACCGAGGCAATTAATTTAATTGCCCAAAGTTATGGCCGTTCAACGCTTAAACCGGGCGATCAAATAGTCATTGCCGTTAGTGAACACCACGCCAACATAGTGCCTTGGCAACTGCTAGCGCAGCAAACCGGTGCCGAAATAAAGGTTATTGAACTTACCGACGACGCTGAGCTAGATATCGTTCAAGCACAGACTATTATTACCGACCAAGTAAAAATAGTCGCCGTTGCCCATGCCTCAAATGTCACGGGTGTCATCAACCCAATCGAGCAATTAATTGCGCTGGCCAAAGATGTTGGCGCGGTGACCGTAATTGACGGAGCCCAAGCGATAGCGCACATTGAAGTCAACGTGGTTGAGCTCGATTGTGATTTTTACGTTTTTTCAGGTCATAAGCTGTATGGCCCGACCGGTATCGGCGTGCTTTATGGCAAGCAGCAGCTGCTTGAAGCAATGCCACCTTGGCAAGGCGGTGGTGAAATGATTAAACGGGTTAGTTTTAGCGGCACCACCTTTAATCAGTTACCGTTTAAATTTGAACCCGGCACACCTAATATTAGTGGTGTTATTGGCCTTGCGGCGGCGATTGATTTTTTAGCTCAATTTGATCGTCAGCAGCTTTGTCACTACGAAAACAATCTAATGCGCCAAGCAACGGCTGCACTGCTCACTATCGATGGCCTAACCATTATTGGTGATATTGAAAAGAAATTGAGTATCATTAGTTTCGTTTTTAGCGATGAGCATCCATCTGATATTGCCACCTTATTAGATCAACAAAACATTGCAGTACGTGCGGGTCATCATTGTGCAATGCCATTGATGGAATCGTTGCAATTAAATGGTACTATTCGCGCGTCATTTGCTCCCTATAATACGCAAAATGATGTTGACTGTTTCATCGCTGCAGTTATAAAGTCCAGCACTTTCTTCTGATTATTAATTCAGCCAAAGTTCAGAATCTAAACGTCATAATGTCACTACGATTCTAGCCTTCAGCGAGCATATTTGGCTGTTTGTTTTGTCATAAACACCTTGAAGAATTTGTACTATGGTTAAGTAACATGTTGATGACGCAGCCAACTTAATTATTGATGATGATTAAGTAATTTATCTAAGCAACAAACCTAAGGACAGGCAACACCAGTTATGGTGTGTGCTCGAGGAACGAGAATTGCTATTGTCGCTCACCAAATAACCTAGATTTAACGTCGAGCTTAAGACTGCTGGTTATTTATGGTGTTTTGGTTTACTTTAAAAACTGAGAAAGAAATGGCATTACGAAATATAATTCTTCTTCCACTAAGCTTTATTTTATTGCAAGCTGGTGCTATCGCTGGCGTTATCAATGAGCGCGAAGCAACACAACAGGCTCGTCTCAAGTATGAAGCTAAGGTATTAGCCGTAAAATCAGTCGATGCAAGCAATACCAGTTATTTTAAAATAAAATTATTATTAAAAAATGGCAGAATAAAAACAGTATTTATCGATACTAATACTGGTGAGTTTTTGAAAAAAGAACCTCAAAAATAAGGGAATGAAATGCGAATTTTAATCATTGAAGATGAGCCATTATTACGAGAACAATTGTCGAGCAATTTAACCAAGCAAGGTTATGCAATAGACACGGCTGTCGACGGTGAAGACGGTCTATTTCAAGGTGCTGAATATCCTTACGATTTAGCCATTATTGATTTGGGTTTGCCAAAAGTTGATGGCATTGAAGTGATCAAACAATTACGGGCTCAGGAAAAAAACTTTCCTATTATCATTTTAACAGCGCGCGACCAATGGCAAGAAAAAGTACTTGGGCTCGACTCTGGTGCCGACGATTACCTCACCAAACCTTTTGAAATGGACGAACTGCAAGCTCGAGTCAAAGCATTATTGCGCCGCAGTGTCGGTATGGCGTCGGCGACCCAAAATTTTGGCCCTATTTGTCTAGACCTAAACGCACAAACTGTTTCACTTAACGGCGTTGACGTTGAATTAACCGCCTATGAGTATAAGGTCATTGAATACTTACTGACCCACCCGCATCAAGTGGTGTCAAAAACAGTGCTCACTGAACATATTTATGATCAAGATTACGATCGCGATTCAAATGTCATTGAGGTGTTCATTCGCCGGCTGCGTAAAAAACTCGACCCAGACGGTAATTTAGTCCCGATTGAAACCTTGCGTGGCCGAGGTTACCGGATTAATCCAGCGCTAGCTAATGGCTAAAGTAGTTCGCCTCTAAAATAAACGAAACACCTAGTGTAACGGCTGCCGTGTCGTTACGCTTTGCTTATTAACAAGCATAAAGAATAGGTAGCGCATCCATGCCGATTTCCAATCGACCTATCAATGAGCATTGAAATGATGAAGGTTACCGTTTGAACCGTTACTCTTTACGCGCCAGAATATTAATTATGGCCAGCCTGTTACTGCTGGTGTTTTTTAGCATTACCGCCGCGGTATTAGACTCGGCCTTTAGCCGCGCTGCTCGTTCTGCCAGCCAAGAAAAACTCCAGTTACACATTATTAGTCTTATCTCGAATTCCGAGCAACAAGGAAAATACCTCACCATTCCGGTTTATCAACAAGAACCACGCTTTAATCAGGTTAGCTCAGGTTTGTACGGTTATGTATTAGATCGCGCCGGTCTCGAGTTATGGCGATCAAAGTCAGCGTTAGACATCTCGCCAATTACCGCCTACCCACAAAAACCCGGCCAACGTTCATTTGGTACCGATAACAGTCACAGCGGACTCGAGCTCTTTGTCGCCGCTTATGGCACGATTGAAGAAAGTGGCGGTAAAGATTATCAATATACCTTTGTCGTCATGGAAGATAACGCGCCATACCAGTCATCTTTAAGCAGCTTCAGGCAAGATTTATGGCTGTGGCTCGGCGGCGTAGCAGTAATTTTATTAGCCGCCCAACACTTATTACTTAGTCGCGGCCTTAAACCATTGCAGCATTTGGCCACTGAACTCAAGCAAATTGAACAGGGATACATTGAGGCATTAAGCGACGATTACCCCAATGAATTAAGCCGTTTAACCGGCAACCTCAACCGTTTGATCGATAGTGAACGAAAACAACGCGAGCGTTATCACCAACGACTCGGTGACCTTGCCCACTCGCTAAAAACGCCTTTGGCAGTGCTCAGCAATGCGGCCCATGAAAATAGTCGCGACTTGGTTAATATTACGCGGCAACAAAGCCAACGGATGGATCAAATTGTCCGATACCAACTGCAACGTGCAGTGGTTTCTCAGCAAGTTACCGGCATCACCCGAGTTAATATTCTTGATCACGTGCTGCAAATAAAGAATGCACTCGACAAAGTCTATCGCGACAAAGCGGTGATGTGTGAAGTACGAATTAAGCAAAGCAGTTACTTTCAGGGCGATCAGGGCGATTTAATGGAGCTGCTAGGCAACCTGATGGACAATGCCTATAAATACGGCGCTGGCGAGGTCAAAGTATCGGTGGCCGAGCAAGCAGAACACTTACAGCTTATCGTCGAAGATAATGGCGTTGGCCTCGACGAGGTCGAAGCGAAAGAAATAACCCAGCGCGGTGCCCGGTTAGATACTCAAGAGCAAGGACAAGGCATCGGTATGGCGGTAGTTGTTGATATTGTCAAAAGCTACCAAGCGCAATTAAACATTGAGCAATCTGATCTGCTCGGCGCTAAATTTGTCATCATATTTCCCAAGTTACATTATTAGTTCTATGATGAAAAAGTTAATCTTGGCTAATTTTCGCCGCAGAACGATCGAGCGATGTTCAGCAAACAAAAAAGTATTATTGAACTAAAGTCAGCAAAAGAGACTCTTGCACTCTACATTCGGCCTTAACGCTATTGTAGGTGATAAGACCAGTATTTTGCTGCTAAAAGACAGCAATTGTATATACTGTGCTTAGATAAAGTAATATCTGCAATTTTTATACAATTTTAATTTTAGTTGCACTAAAAAATAAAGTTACTAACACGTTGTTAGATATACTCAGAGGATGTCAGCGAGATGAGCGAAAGTAGACGCATTTTATTGGTAAATGGTCCAAACTTAAATATGTTAGGGCGTCGTGAACCTGGCCACTACGGTCAGCAAACACTAGCACAAATAGTGACCCAATTAACAGCGCAAGCGCAGGAACTGAATGTTTCATTAACCCATATTCAATCAAATGCCGAATTTGAGTTAATTGATGCTATTCATCAAACCGATGCCGACTTTATTATTATCAACCCAGCTGCGTTCACTCATACAAGTGTCGCACTGCGTGATGCTATTTTAGCCGTTAACATCCCTTTTATAGAAATTCATTTATCAAATGTTCATAGACGTGAAGCTTTTCGTCACCACTCCTACTTCAGCGATGTCGCGATCGGAGTTATTTGTGGCTTAGGCGCTGCGGGTTATGAATATGCCTTACATGCGGCTGTGAATCACTTATCACAGCCCCCCACTGAATAAAAAGAGAAAAATCATGGATATCCGTAAAATAAAAAAATTGATCGAATTAGTTGAAGAGTCAGGTATCACTGAACTTGAGATTTCTGAAGGTGAAGAATCAGTACGCATCAGTCGTGCATCTACTGTCGTTGCAGCTCCTGTTGCTGTTGCTGCTGTAGCTCCTGCCGCTGTTGCTGCTGCTGCTGTGCCTGTTGCCGCTGAAGCTGCGCCAGCCGTTGTTACTGGACATCAAGTGAAATCACCTATGGTTGGTAGCTTCTACCGCGCGGCATCACCTGATGCTAAACCATTTATTGAAGTGGGCAGCAAGGTTAAGGTTGGCGATACTCTATGCATCGTTGAAGCAATGAAAATGATGAATCAAATTGAAGCCGACAAAGCCGGCACTGTTGTTGCTGTCGAAGTTGAAGATGGTGCAGCGGTTGAGTTTGATCAGGTTCTAGTAATCATCGAATAAAGGCTATTTGTCATGTTAGATAAAATTGTTATCGCTAACCGTGGCGAAATCGCATTACGGATCTTGCGCGCCTGTAAAGAAATGGGCATTAAAACTGTTGCTATTCACTCAACCGCCGATCGTGATTTAAAACACGTGCTGTTGGCTGACGAGACAATATGTATTGGTCCTGCTCCTGCTGCCAAAAGCTACTTGAACATCCCGGCTATTATCAGTGCCGCCGAAGTGACTGGCGCTGTTGCTATCCATCCGGGTTACGGATTTTTAGCTGAAAATGCTGACTTTGCTGAGCAAATTGAGCAATCAGGCTTTATTTTCATTGGCCCTAAAGCCGACACTATTCGCCTGATGGGTGATAAAGTTTCTGCGATTGAAGCAATGCGAAAAGCCGGCGTACCAACAGTACCTGGTTCTGACGGTGTGTTAGGCGAAGATGAAGCGCTTAATAAAAAAATAGCTAAACGTATCGGTTACCCTATTATCGTTAAAGCCTCAGGCGGCGGCGGTGGTCGTGGTATGCGTGTGGTTCGCAGTGAAGCTGAACTCATTGAAACTATCGCGGTAACTAAAGCCGAAGCTATTGCCTGTTTTAACAATGGCCAGCTTTACATGGAAAAATTCCTTGAAAACCCTCGTCACATCGAGGTTCAGGTATTAGCGGATGGTCAAGGCCATGCGATCCATTTAGGTGAGCGCGACTGTTCAATGCAACGTCGTCATCAAAAAGTAGTCGAAGAAGCACCAGCACCAGGCATCACTGAAGAGATTCGCCGTTTCATTGGCGATCGCTGTGCTAAGGCTTGTGTTGATATCGGTTACCGCGGTGCGGGCACCTTTGAATTCCTTTATGAAAACGGTGAGTTCTATTTCATTGAAATGAACACCCGTATTCAAGTTGAGCATTGTGTTACTGAAATGGTCACTGGAATTGACTTAATCAAAGAGCAATTGCGTATCGCTGCTGGTCAGCCGTTATCTATTACTCAAGATGAAGTTAAAATTCGTGGCCATGCGATTGAATGTCGTATTAATGCTGAAGATCCTGTGTCTTTCATTCCAAGTCCAGGTGAAATCAAGCGTTTCCATGCGCCAGGTGGTTTGGGGATCCGTTGGGACTCTCACATCTACGCCGGTTACAAAGTGCCACCTCATTACGATTCAATGATCGGTAAGTTAATCACTTACGGTGAAAACCGTGGCATCGCCATTGCCAGAATGCGTAATGCCTTAAGCGAGCTAGTGGTTGAAGGTATCAAAACCAGTACTCCGCTACAGCAAAGCATTATGGAAGATGAAAACTTCCAAAATGGTGGTGCTAACATTCACTACCTTGAGAAAAAACTAGGTATGTAACTAGCGCTTGCTCGCAAATTAAAAAAAACCAGCGTTCACGCTGGTTTTTTTATGGGCGATAATTAGTGATTAGGCTATAATCGGCGCCATTATTACAGACTCATACGGATTACCCGATGCCTTGGATCCAATTAAAACTAAACGCCACCGACAAAACTGCCGAACATCTTGGTGATATTCTCAGCGACAGCGGTGCTTTATCTGTCACCTTCTTAGATGCCAAGGATAACCCAGTGTTTGAACCTTTACCGGGTGAAACACGTTTATGGGGCGATACTGATATTGTCGCACTCTATGAAGGCGAGCAAGATATGATCGCCGTGGTCGATTTTTTAAGTGCTCAGCCTGAACTTGGTCATGATTTTGCGCATAAAATTGAACCACTAGAAGATAAAGACTGGGTTCGTGAATGGATGGACAATTTCCACCCGATGAAATTTGGCCAACGTTTGTGGATTTGCCCAAGCTGGCGCGACGTGCCTGACCCACAAGCCGTTAACGTAATGTTAGATCCCGGCTTAGCGTTTGGCACCGGTACTCACCCAACGACCGCACTATGTTTAACCTGGCTAGACGGGTTAGACTTAACCGATAAAACGGTTGTCGATTTTGGTTGTGGCTCAGGTATTTTAGCCATTGCAGCACTAAAGTTAGGTGCCAAACGCGTGGTAGGTATCGACATCGATCCACAAGCGATTTTAGCCAGTAAAGAAAATGCCCGCCGTAATGGCGTTGAAGATAAAATTGAACTTTATCTGCCTCAAGATCAACCAGCCGATATTTTAGCTGATGTGCTAGTTGCCAACATCTTAGCCGGACCGTTAGAACAATTAGCGCCAGCGATGCAAGGCTTGGTAAAGTCGGGCGGCCCGCTAGCGCTTTCAGGCTTATTACCTTCACAAGCTGATAAATTATTAGAAGTTTACAGTCAGTGGTTCGAAATGGCCCCAGCCACCGAACATGACGAATGGATTCGTTTAAACGGTATAAAACGCTAAAAATACGATTGGCGCTTTACCGCGCCAATCGCTCCGCTACATTACGTTAACCTTTGTTACATTAATCGTCACTTTGATACCAATAATAAACAATAACCACAGTTAGCAATGCCAGAGTAGGCCTCGCTCTGGTTAAAACTTCTTATTTTTTGTATCGGTATCACACTTTTTCACTGTCAAGATAAATAATTACTTTTCGTTTAAATATTGAGCTTTCCTAATCCATTAAAAATGCGTAGTATACGCAGCCCTGAAGACGCAGAGATGTTACCCGTATGAAGATTGGTCAGTACCAATTAACCAATCCGCTCATTTTAGCCCCAATGGCCGGAGTTACCGATAAACCGTTTCGCGAGTTGTGTTTTAAACTTGGCGCCGGCATGACTGTCTCTGAAATGTGTTCGTCGAACCCTAAAGTATGGCAAAGCAGCAAATCAACGCAGCGAATGAGCCACACTGATAAAGCGGGTGTTCGCAGTGTGCAGATTGCAGGTTCGGATCCTCAGGAAATGGCTTTCGCCGCTCAGTTCAACGTTGAGCAAGGCGCGCAGATAATCGATATTAATATGGGTTGTCCAGCTAAAAAGGTCAACAAGAAGTTAGCGGGATCAGCTTTACTGCAACATCCAGAATTAGTTAAAGATATTCTCGATAGCGTGGTTAACGCAGTCAATGTACCGGTAACCTTAAAAATTCGCACTGGTTGGGATACCAATAATCGTAATGGCGTTGCCATTGCGCAGCTAGCACAAGATGCTGGCATTGCATCCCTTGCAGTACACGGCAGAACCAAAGCTTGTATGTATAAAGGTTTTGCTGAGTTTGACACCATTAAAGCAATTAAACAGGCGATTTCAATACCTGTGGTTGCCAATGGCGATATTACTAGCCCGGAAAAAGCCCGTGATGTCTTAGACTACACAGGTGCCGACGCTATTATGATTGGTCGAGGAGCGCAAGGTAACCCTTGGTTGTTCCAACAGATTAATCATTTTTTAACAACAGGAAACAAGCTTACTCCAGTTACTACGACTGAAGTTCGTGAGACATTACTTGACCATGTGCAAGCCCTTCACCAGTTTTATGGTGATTTTTTGGGGGTGCGAATAGCACGGAAACACATTGGCTGGTATCTCAAGGAGCGACGTAGTGATTTACGTCAAGAGTTATTTAAAATAGAAACGGCTAGCGAGCAGCTTACCGTCTTAGATAAATTTTTCACCGACAATATTTAACAGAAGAGCAAATTTACATGTTTGATCAAACTCCTACAACTACCACTGAAACTCCACTATCAATTGATCCTATTCAACTTGCTAATGGTACCGTTAAGCCACAATTACTACGTGACTCAGTAAAACGTGCGGTAAGTAACTTTTTTGCTCAATTAGATGGTGAAGAGCCAACTGAAGTTTACGAAATGGTTTTATGTGAAATGGAACGTCCACTACTTGACCTAACTATGCAGTTTACTCGTGGCAACCAGACTCGCGCAGCAAACTTACTAGGTATCAACCGTGGTACTTTACGTAAGAAGCTAAAAAAATACGGCATGAACTAAGCAACGCTTAGTAACATGTTCAAAGCAAAGCCCAATCAATGAAAGTTGATTGGGCTTTTTTTGTGGCGAGCAACACGTTAAATTTATGCACGTCGTAACAACGTGCACAATCGTATTTGTAATGCATCTGCTGTAGCGCTACACAGGCAATGCTATGTCATCTCGCTGTTTAGTATGGCCACAACTTGGTTTTTCTTTGGCGCGATAATTACGACAGCCCCAAAACTCCCCTCGAGGTCCGTTACGCAACGCCATTTCTCCACCGCAAATATCACACAGCGGCGTTATATTTTTGCATTGGTCGCTCAGGCACACTTTGAACCCAGTCACTTGCTCTCTGGTCATCGGGCTAGCGCAACTTGAACAGCCCTTTTCTTTGTGCTTGCATCGTGGATAATTAGAGCATGAGTAGAAGACGCCAAACTTACCTAACCGCTCAACTAACGAGCCGCTACTGCAACGCATACATTTAATCTCTTTGATTAAGCGTTGAACAAACGATGCTGCAAATTCATCAAGCTCAACCTCATATTCGTTATCAACTAACTCAGTGACAAATTCACTGCACACTGTCATATCAGCTAACACATAAACACGATGGCGTGCTCTGGTTAGTGCAACATAGAATAAACGACGCTCTTCGGCATAAGCATGGGCCTCAACGGCTGGCAGTAATGCATCTAACAAGGGCGGTGTAACCTTGGCTGACGGGAAACCTTGCTTGCCTTTAACCATGCCCATTAACACGACATAATCAGCTTCATTGCCTTTAGATGCATGAATAGAAAGACCCTTAATCGCCAACTTAGGGAACAACGCCTTTAAGTGCCGCTCTTGTTGTTGGTCCGGTAAATGAAACCAAAAGCGCGCTAATAAATAGACGGTTGCGCTTTTAGTTACTTGATCAGAAATAGCCGTTAACACTTGCTGTAACGCGCTGGCGTCTGCAATTGAAACAGCATTGGACCGAACAATTGAAACAGCAGGCTGGCTTACTTGTGCTGCTGAGGTAATCGTTTTGGTTAGCTGCGCCGGGTTTTGGGTCACAAACTTACTGGACACATCGCCAATGCTATTATTAAAGCGAAAGGTTTTATCTAAAACGGATGTGGCCGTTGGTCCAAAATATTGGGTAAAGCCGGTGGTTAATCCGACATCGGCACCACTAAATCGATAAATAGCCTGCCAATCATCACCAACACAAAATAGCGATGAGCCGACGTTACTATCTCGTAATGCACGAACGAGCCTCGCCCTAGGTTCCGAAATGTCTTGAAATTCATCAACCATAATATAACGCCACGGCGAACTAAACTTACCTTGCTCAATATAAGCTAACGCTTTGGCGATCATGTCTTCAAAATCAATATAGTCATGCTTAACTAATAAGGTCTGGTATCGCGCTAACACGGGCTGCAACAACTCAAATGCTTTGTTCGTTTGCTTGGCATCGGCTGAATTAGCGATAGCGGTTTCTAAGCCATTTTGATCTAAACAGGCTGATTTATATAAACCAATTAATTGTGAAAATAACTTAGCAAGCTCAGTCACCCGACCTAACTCATTTAAGGTTGCTAACATTGCCTCATCGGGTAGCGGCACACTTTTTACATCAAATGACGCTAGCTGTTGTGCAAGTATATCGAGTAAGGTTTCATCGCGGTGTTGATAGTAGAATAACTCAACTAAAGTCGTTTGATGCTGCTGATGAATACTACGCTTCCACTGCATTGCCGCGTGATATTGTTCTTTATCAATATATGACGCGGTATTGCCTACTTCATCAATGCCATAATACTCAATATAAATACCATATTCTGGTAAATAAAAATCGGGCTGGTATTGCATAAAGTCTAAACAACTTACTTTATGCTGGTAACGTGCTTCGTATTGATATTCAATGCCCATGCTAAATAACCAATTGGCAATGTACAGTTCACCAAAGCTCTTCACTAAATCGCCTTTAAGTGATCGAATATCGTTAGCGCTCAAGTAATCTAAATAGTGCCCCATCGATTCAAATTCATAGTCACTTTTCTCGACATAATAATACTTAACGAAATACTCTAATAGCTTGTGCCGATAATCAGCCGCTGTCATCAACGATTCAAGGGTGTTTTGGACCCACTTATCTTTGGCTTTTGGATCATTAACCCACGGCGATAAACTCGGTTTAGCGCCTTCAACCGAACTTATCACTTTCATGCCTAAACCATGAAAAGTGCTTGCCTTAATCTGATCATTATCGAGTTTTTCTTTAATCCGCTGATCCATCTCCTTGGCCGCATTTTTACCATAGGCCAA
>Ga0209292_1001057_pt1 | contig 34521 bp, 32 predicted proteins | sample GOMGulsemesocosm_2_FD_184634 | JGI IMG/M metagenome (GOLD analysis project Ga0209292, IMG submission 184634) | Methane-oxidizing microbial communities from mesocosms in the Gulf of Mexico - GOM9C Gulf of Mexico (SPAdes) (version 2) | ecosystem: Environmental > Aquatic > Marine > Cold seeps...
TATGCATCTTCTGGGTTAGCAGCAATTGCTTTAACCGGCTCAGCAACACCTGGGCTGTAGGCTAGGGCTAAATCACGAGCAGTTTGAGCAGGAGTAGACAGTTCAACACTGATCTTACCTGGCTTAGGGAACTCATGATAATCGAGGGCAGCTTGCTTCATATCTTCAGACATTTTGCTCTTCCAATTGCGTAATAATTAGGTGGAGAGGATAGCGTAAGCCAAACCCAAATTTGACTCACATAAAAAGTAGGACATTAAATACCAAAATTTGGCCGAAAAATCCAGCAAAGCGAACAAATTTGACTAATTTCGCTCTTTTTTGCTAGCGATCTGGAATTAGCTGGTCGCAGAGAAAATTGTCTCCAAATGCTCGTTAATAAAACGACGGTTGGGATCAAGTCGCTCACGCACCTCTTTAAAGGCTTCCCATTGAGGATAAAGCGCGGCAAATTCTTGCTCTGTCTTGGTATGTACCTTGCCCCAATGTGGGCGGCCCTGATAACGATCAAAGATCGCTTCCATTTCGGCGAAATAAGGCATATACGGCTTATCATGAAAATTGTGCACAGAGATCGATGCGCCTGCGCGCTGATAAAACTGACTCAGCCAAACATCATCCTCGCCGACATAGCGATATTCAATGGGGAAAATAATATCGATGTCTTTTTCTTTGATGGTATTCAATACTTCGCGGAAACACGCCAAGCCATCCTCCGCAGGCACTGTATATTCCATCTCGTTGAAACGCATATCACGCACGTTGCCAAAAATATGATTCCATTGACCATAACGCTCTTCAACACCAACCGTACGCGGTGCAATACTCATGACGGCGCCCCGTAAGAAAGGCATCATATCGATCACATCGGCCAAGGTACGGAACGTTTCATAAGCATCGCCACTCACCGCCTCACCTTGCTTAGCATCCGACTCTTCTTTGCTCACTTCTTCAAATTCGATCAATAGCATGTGATTGGCATGAGGAAGACCATAAGCCTCGAAATGACGCTTCTCTAAACGTAACTTCTCCATTTTCTCAAATGCTTCCTCAATCGGCAGCATTTCAGAACGTTCTTTTAAATAATAGGAATCTCGCATCTGCATAGTGATGTCAGTAATAATACCTAAAGAACCGATATTACAGCGAGCCGCATCAAATACATCTTTATTTTCAGTAGCGCTGCACTTCATTACTTCGCCACTGGCCGTTACCAGTGTCAGGCCCGTCACATAGCTTGATAGCGAGCCAAACTGCTGCCCAGTACCGTGGGTTGAAGTCGCGATCGCACCCGCAAGTGCCTGAGTATTAATATCCGGCATATTAATCATGCCGAGTTTATTTTCCCAAAGTTCATCGCCCAAGGCAGCTAAACGTGTGCCAGCACCTGCCGTCACTTCCTTCGTTTCAGTATTAATATTACTAATGCCGCGAAAGCGTGCCATTGATAATAAGGTTTCGTTCGTGGGTACCAGCCCACTAAAGCTATGACCAGCACCGACTGCGCGAATCTTGCCGTCGCTTTCTTTCAATAGCTTGGTCAGCGCATCAATATTACGGGGACGTGCGCGCTCTGCTGGATAGCTCACTTGATTACCCGACCAATTCGACCAAGGCATAATGCCATCGATTGATTGCGGGCCTGCGGCTTTCTCTGGTGCACTGCTACAACCGGAAGATCCTGCCATACCCGCGATAATACCTACACCTGTCGCTTTCAGGGCATGGCGGCGGCTAAATTTTAAACTTTTAATATCCATTATTGAGCCTTATCTGCAGACATGTAATCAATCAAATCAACTAAATCTTCTTTCGTGCAGTCGCTACACATCCCCAGCGGAGGCATACCTTTAAAGCCACTAATGGCATTCGCCAACAATGTCTCTTTACCCTTGGATAAACGCTCAGCCCAAGCTTCAGCATCAAAAGCTATTGGCGCGTCGCCCACACCAGCGCCATGACAGATATTGCAACTGGTTTGATAAAGTTCAACCGTAAAGGGGTCAATCGCCCAGCTAGATAGGCTGGCAAAGCTTAGCAATGCCACAAGAATAAGTTTGCGTCTCATAGACTTCTCACAGAGGGTTCAATCGATAATTTTTATATTTGTACGAAAGTACCAAACAAATAGGGGCTAAATCAAGCTTTAGCTTTACTTAACCCTATCGTTGCCATCAAGCAGGGTCATATTATGGCTTAGTGCGATCGGGTAAAGTCCATTCAACACACAAGCCTGAATCCGTAATATTGCTCGCTTTAACATCACCATGATGCATATCCATAATGCGCTTCACCATCGCTAAACCAATTCCGTATCCTCCACCATAACCGCTGATCCCATGATTTCGTGATTGATCAGCTTGAGCGAATGGCGCGAAAATATCCTCCAACTGACCTTCACTCACACCAGGTCCCTGGTCACACATTTTGAAGGTAAGCTGCTGATCAGCTCGATTCAAACTTAGGGTTAATATGCCGCCTTCAGGGCTAAATCGAATCGCATTGCGTAAAACGTTATCAAAAGCCCTCTGCATCAATACCGCATCCACCGGGTAAAATACTTCATCGTCCTGCAATTGCCACTCAACCGTCAAATGCTTAGCGCCCAATTCTAATTCAGCATCTTGCAACCAGGTATTAAACAGCTTAACCAGGTCCAATTTCTCGGTGGTCAATTCTCCTTCTTGCTGTAACTTTGCCAAATCAAGAATTTGAGTCACGAGATTAGCGACCTGACCTGAAGCCCGTTCAATCCTATCGTGCTCCGCTTGCAAAGCATTACCGGCATCTTTCTTGCGAGCGATGCCTAGTGCAATCTGCAAGCGAGTTAAGGGGGAGCGTAATTCATGCGAAACATCGCGTAATAACTGACGATGACTTTGTAAAAGCCGCTGCAGAGAATCTGCCATCTCAACGAATTCTACCGATAAATCTCCCAGTTCATCGCCACGATTAAGGTTGGATCGCAATTCTGAGATATCAAAATCCCCGGCCGTCAATTTTTTTGCCGCCTTCTGCAAGCGACGAATAGGGCTAGTAAGGTGCCATGCAAGCAGACCACACAGGAGTGATACCATAACGACAACGAGAAAGGGGATAAGCCAGCGCTCACCTTCATCCAAAGAATGGCGCCAATGATAACGACTCACGGCAATATAAATTTTATCCCGATGAACCAAAGGCCCCATCATCACGAAACCATCTTCTTGGCCCCATAAAGAATGCTGCTCAGCAACGGCATGCTCATAAAATTCAGCAATATCATGAGGAATATCATTTAACTGAGATTCTTCAAATTTAACAATATTCCAGCCGGGCTCTAAGCTGGTCCACAAACCCCGTTTCTTTATTTTTAACGGTTTTCTATTTTCAATAATCCGCTGTAATAACATCTGTTCTTGCATCTGTAGCGGGCGATGGTAATCATCCTGTAGCCATTGAAAAGAGAGCGTTGCGACCGTCATGCAGACAACGACTACAATCCAAAACCAAAGGAAAATTTTAATAAATAACGAGTTACGCCAGCGCATAGCAGTGCCTAATCAGAGTGTCTAAAATCGGTTTATCGATTAGTCTTGAACGAGAATGTAGCCTTGACCGCGCACGGTCTTAATATAAGCTTTGCCATCATTACGCTCACCGAGTTTCTTGCGCAAGTTACTCACATGCATATCGATGCTGCGATCAAAAGCACTCAAGCGACGACCTAGTGCACTTTGTGATAACACTTCTTTATCGACAACTTCACCGGCACTTTCGAGTAACGTCAATAACACACCGAACTCCGCCCCCGTCAGTTCAACTTCTTCGTCGTTCAGTTTGACACTGCGAGTGGCTTTATGCAGCTTAAGCTCATCGACTTGTATCCAAGTATTAGCGACCTTCGGCTGGCCGGCTTCGATACGGCGAAACAATGCTTTAATACGGGCCACCAGCTCGTGATGATGATAAGGCTTAGGAATATAGTCATCCGCGCCATGCTCCAAACCTAAAACGCGATCAACGCTTTCACCCCGAGCAGTCAGCATAATAACCGGCAACATAGATTCTGTACGCAGCTGCTTTAGCACATCGAAGCCATTCATTTTCGGTAGCATGACATCCAGCAAGACTAAATCATGCTTGCCCGTCAGCGCGGCGGCTAAACCCGATTCTCCATCATGGCAAACTGTCAGCTGATAGCCTTCCATTGCCAAATACTCTTGCAACAGTTCACCCAACTCATAATCATCATCAATTAATAAAATTTGATACATTAAAATCACCTTTAAACACGTGGCATCAACATGACACGACTTCTAAATACACAGTTTCTAACTAAGAGTGTAATGCGAGTCGATAAATAAGAGGAAGAGTTTTACCCTTCCTTACGCTAAATAAGGAAAGATAATCAAGTGATCACCTATCGTTATCAATGGCCAAGCAGCACTGCCACCCAGCGATTTCGATCACTACTCTCTAACGCAATTTTCACCACCATCGTCAATGGAATAGACAACAGCATGCCCACAGGGCCAAATATCCAGCCCCAAAAGACCAATGAAACAAAAACAACCAAGGTAGATAAGCCCAAAGAGCGCCCCATATAGCGCGGTTCGATCACGTTACCGAACACCATATTGGTGACCATGTATAACACTGCTACCAACAGTGAGCTCATCGGTCCTAGCTGAATTAACGCGATTAACATAGGCGGCACCGCCGCGATAATCGAGCCAATATTGGGAATGAAATTTAATAAGAATGCGATCAGCGCCCACAAGATTGCATAGTCGACGCCCATCAACGCCAGAACACTTCCCACCACCAAGCCCGTACCAATACTGACCAAGGTTTTAATTAATAAATAACGCTGCACCGAATCGCTAAAGCTCTGAAAATGATCCAGCGCCAACGTTTTACTGCCCAGTGCTCGCTTTACCTTGCCAGGAAAATCGGATGCTTCGAATAAAATAAAGATCACAGAGAACAAGATCAAAAATGTATTCGTCAGTACGCCACCTAAGCCACTGAAAACGGTCGCAACCATTTTCATTGCGGCGCCAGGGTCAACATAATTAGCGAATATAGCCTCATCCACGGTAATTCCAAAACCTTGTAAGCTGCTAATAATCCCCTTTCCTAACAGCTGTAATTTCTGCTCGTACTCCGGCAAATCCTGATAAAAAGCTGACAAACTACTGCCGATTACAGTGCCCAAGGTCGCAGCGATAAGAAAAAAGAGCACGACAACCAATAATACCGATAGGGTTGAAGGCACTCTCTTAGCCCTCAACCAAATCATCATAGGCGCGCATAACACCGCAATAAAAACGGCCAATAAAAAGGGCACAAGCAACTGAGTTGCGGCCTTTAAACCGGCTACTATGATAATAAACGCTGCTATATTGATCATGACATTATGATTTACTAAAGGCTTATTCATAGCCACCTTGATTCCTTAAGTTATTTCATCCAACTGGCTTGCAGCAGCCAACTCATTACTACTTTATTACTATTTAACTCAAGGCTTGCTAGTACTTACTCGCAAAGCCAGCAATGAATTCTATTCTTTTAACAGCCTGTCTTAACTAAGAAGCACTTACATGGACTGTATTATCATCAGTGAAGATGACCAGTGGGCACAGCAATTAGAAGCCTCGTTATCTCAAGCCAACGTCAACTGTGGTCGCCACAGCCGCAACCATAGCAGCAAGAGTTATCCGACGACAGAAGATACGTTATATCTTGTGGATGGCATTGGTCGCCAGCCCGATATTGCCGACTGTGGTAAACGCATTTTACTCTTCACTGACGAACCCTGTGAACAAACCGTATTACAACTGCCTAGAACTCACGCCGAACGCTGGCTGTTAAATCATCTAGGGTTAGGCAACCAAGGCCTGCCGCTAGCCTGGGGCTCATCCGCGACAGAAGGACAAATCATTGTTGATGAGCAAGGCAGCATACTTAGCATCAACGAGACCATGGCCAAATGCCTCTCCAGCATAATGGAAAACTGGCCAGGTAAAGAACTGCACCATATTTTTCCTGAACTCATTGATAAATCCCACCATTCAATAAAGCGCCAACTGAATAAACTGTGTGAGAAAGGCCAACCTTGTAGCGGTCAATTATTAGCGGCGAAAAATAGTAATGGCCGTACTCGTTATTTGGAAGTCTGTGCGAGCAAATTAGTGGGGGCACGATTTTTATTGAATTGCCGCGATGTAACTCAACGCACCAGCAGCCATAATGCCATGCGCCAAAAAGCCCGCTTTGATACATTAACCGGACTGGCTAATCGACAGCTACTGATGGATCGCCTGCGCATGGCACTCGCTCGCAGCAAACGCTTCAAACGCCAATTGGCAATCATGTACATCGATCTAGACCATTTTAAGCCGATTAATGATACTTGGGGTCATGCCGCAGGAGATGCCATTCTGCGCGAAGCCAGTAAGCGCATGAAAGATACAGTGCGTGAAATCGATACCGTGGCCCGCCTTGGCGGCGATGAGTTTGTCATTGTCATTGAAGACCTCAAAGACCTACGGGATGCGGGCATCATCGCCAAACATCTATTAACCGCTTTAGGAGAAGCCTTTCATTGGCACAAACACGAATTTTATATTGGTTGTAGTATCGGCATATCGGTTTCAGAAGATGATTGCGACGACGCTAATCAACTGATTGAAAAAGCCGACCTCGCGCTTTATCGAGCCAAACACATGGGCCGTCAACGGTTTGAATTCTGTACTTCAGAGCTGACCGCACAAGCCCGCTACAAGTTGGTATTACAAGAAGGCCTACAGCAAGCGCTGAGTGACAAACAGCTGCAACTCTATTATCAACCCATCGCATCTATCTCGACTGGAAAAATCCAAGGTGCTGAAGTCTTATTACGCTGGATACATCCCAAAGTGGGCATGGTGCCACCGAAAGATTTCATTCCTCTACTGGAGCAAACAGGACTCATCATCCCTGTTGGCGAATGGATCATAGAACAAGCCTGCCTCCAATGGTCGCAGTGGAAGCAACAAGGACTATTAGAAAGCGACGCGCTATTAACTCTCAACATCTCGACCTGCCAGTTCAGCTCACAACAATTATTACATTGCATCGGCAATCTGATTATTAAACTAAACATCCCCGCTAAGACCTTAGCGCTCGAAGTGAGTGAAGAATTACTCAATACCAACCCTAAACGTCTAAGCGAAACGTTTACGCAACTGAATCAAATGGGCGTCGACATCATCATTGATGACTTTGGTCTAGGAAGCACCTCTCTGCACTCACTCTCCAAATATACCCTCAGCGCCATCAAGCTAGAAAAGCCCTTACTGGCTTCGCTTTCAAAGAATAAAAACTCAAATTCTTTACAGGCGTTCTCTTTTCTTGCGCACAGCCTAAATGTGCGCATGATTGCCGAAGGTATTGATGATGAAAAACAGCTTGAAACCCTTGATACAGCTGGGGTTGATAGCTACCAAGGTTATAGCTTATCGCCGGCATTAAACACCCTAGAATTTAAGAGATTTATAACTGAAAAAAATATAAATGAAGAAAATGTGAATTATTTTTACTAAAGTACTGGACACGCCCAGCGAGTCTATATACTATGCGCAGCCTAAGCGGAAGTGGTGGAATTGGTAGACACGCTAGATTTAGGTTCTAGTGCCGTAAGGTGTGAGAGTTCAAGTCTCTCCTTCCGTACCAAATAAAGAATGAGAATATGCTAGTAGGACTATTTGCTCTTTTAGTTTTTCTCATTCTCGGAGAGGCAATCCAATCTTGGATTGCCGTCCCCGTCCCAAGTTCGATTATCGGCATGGTTCTCTTGCTGATTATAATCACCCTCAAAAACAAAATCCCAACATCGATTGAATTAGCTGCTAATAAGCTAGCCCCATTATTACCTTTATTTATCATTCCTGTCAGCGCTGGTTTAATCACCCAAGCCGATATTGTGCAACAGCATGGTCTCAAATTTCTTGTTATTCTGACCCTCAGCCTTATTCCCGGCGTACTCGTCACCGCACTGGTACTCAAATGGGGAGATAGTAGTGCTAAATGACCTAATACCCGGCGAACTATTACAACTCCCTAGCACCTGGCTCATGGTCACCCTTGGCGCTTACCTACTCGGCTTAAAGCTCTATCAACAACTTAACAACGCCCCTTGGCTACCGCCAGTATTATCGGGATTCCTGATAGTCACACTGGCACTCTGGCTTACCGATACTCCTTACGCAACTTACCAACAAGGTGGCCAACTACTCAGCTTTTTTCTCGGCCCCGTCGTTGTCGGTTTAGCCATACCGCTATTTCATCACTTTCACAGCATGCGCAAACAATTTATACGCTTACTACTAGCCATCATTCTCGGCAGTCTTACCACCGTATTTGTGGCGGTGGCGCTCACTCATTTTTGGATCGGCATTGATACCATCACCGTGACGATGGTGAGCAAGTCAGTCACCACCCCTGTTGCCGTTGCTATCGCTGAACAAACCAACGGACTGCCTGCGCTGGCCGCAGCTTTTGTAATGGTCACGGGCATTATCGGTGCGGCGATTATTCCTTTATTATTAAAGTGGCTAAAATTAGATAGCCCCAAAATAACAGGTATGAGCTTAGGTATTTGCGCTCACGCAGTAGGAACCAGTCGCGCCCTAGAACTAGGTCAAGAATACGCCGCGTATTCCGCCATGGCCATGACCCTCACCGCAGCATTGCACGCAATTGTTTTACCTTGGTTATTTTAGAAATATAAAATTGTTTTCGTCACGCAATAACGATAATTTAATGACGCTACAGCCTATTCACACTATACTTTTGGCTATAATAATTTAACCATTAACAAAATATACACCAAGTTGGAACTCGACTCCTCCCCATTCAAGGAATTAGAACATGGGCAAGTACTCCCAAGCAGTCAGTATTTTAGCCCTATGCACCATCATACTGACAGGCGGCTCCAGCTGGTATATTGGCCTCGAACAAAGCTATCAACAGAAACAAATATCGCTGCAAAACTTCATCCAATTACTGCACAGTACTGAACACAACATAAGCCAAGCCCAGCAAAGTGAACTGGCTCTCCAGCAGGGCTTTAAATTATATCGAATATTACGTAATCAAGATGAACTGATCAGCATCACGCCAAGAGAAAATAATTTAAACCAAAATCTTATTCTACAGTCATTAAAGCAAGCAGACGGTTTTATTCCTGCATCGCTCAATCCAGCCAATACCATATTCTACAAGCACCAAGTCAATCAAAGCATTGTCCTACTCGCGTCCACATCTCTCTCCGCAACACGACAGCAATATATTGCCGCCACTCAAAGCAAATTTCTCGCATTGCTTGCGCTAGCAACTTCAATCATTGCTGGGTTATTTTTATGGCAGTTCAAACAGAAAATACGTCATGAGAAGAAAAAGAAAACGTCTGAAAAACAACAACAATCTCTTGGTATCTATTTAAAACTCGATACTAGCTTTCAAATAATTGAATGTAACGATGATTTCCTAACAGCCTTTCCAAATAGTAAAAAACTTAACTTTCACCAGCTTATAAAAAGCAGTGAGCGTGAAAAAGTCGAGCAATATCTTAGCCAATCATTGGCCAGTAAAACCCTCATCGATTTTGAATGTACTTTAGTGCGCCAACATAAAAATGGACAAGTATTCAACCAACAGGATGATGAAAGTCGCTGGGCAATGCGTGCTAAACCCAGTGAAGACCAAAATCAAGCGGGGATTATCATATCGGCAGATGACATTAGTAAGCGCCATTTTATGGAAGTAGAATTACGCCATGAGCGTAACCGAATGCATACTTATTTAAACACCATGCATACACTATTGGTCATTACGGATAGACATGGAAAAATAATTGAAGCCAATCACCAATTTATCAATTTAGTTGGCAGCATAGAAAGTAAGGTCTTAAACAAATCTATAAGCCATTTCTGTCCAAAGAGATCTCATCACCAAATCAATAATTATTTGCGCAATTTAACGCCAGAAGCGAGTAGCACTGTTTCCGCTGAATTTCCTCTCGTAGCTAATACCGGTAAAGAATACTCTATTGACTGGAGGATCACCTCCGTTCCTAGTAATAACAATAGTGAAGAAATTTTATTAACGGGCTTAGACATCACCGAATCTGTTGCCAATAACCAAGCGCTTAAATCGGCCAACATTCAAATCCGAGAAGCCTTACGCAGCGCGGAAAATGCCAACCAGAGTAAAAGTGTTTTTCTTGCCAATATGAGCCATGAAATTCGCACCCCTATGAATGGTATTTTAGGGGCCACGGAACTCATGCTTGATCAAACGGTAGATGAAGAACAAAAACAATACATTGATATCATTCATTCATCTTCGCATGCGCTACTGAACATAATTAACGATATTCTTGATCTATCAAAGATTGAATCCGGTAGCTTTGAGCTAGAACAAATAAATTTTGACTTGCACCAACTTTGTAACGAGGTTTACCAATTATTTTCTAGCTCGGCCAAGCAAAAAGGCATCCAGATTTTATATTTTTATGGTGCCGATCTTCCCCAGTTCTGGATCGGTGACCCTAATAGAATCCGACAAATTCTCAATAACTTATTCAGCAACGCACTTAAATTTACTCACCAAGGCCGCATTGATATTCGAGTTCAGGGCGAGCGTTTAGCAAATCATCAATACAATTTAAAGCTTCAAATTAAAGACAGCGGCATCGGTATTGCCGAAAAGAAAGTAGGACAGATTTTTTCAGCGTTCCAGCAAGCCGATACCAGTACCAGTCGTAAATATGGCGGTACAGGTTTAGGACTAACAATTAGCCAATACTTAGCCAATGCTATGCAAGGTCAAATTAATGTCGAAAGTGAACTCGGCATTGGCAGCACTTTTAGCCTCAACATTCCATTAAAGCCTGGCGTCATGGAAAATCGAGTTAAACGCAGTGGCTTAACTCGAAATTACCAAGCCAAAGTATTGCTCGCTGAAGACAACCCAGTGAATGCAAAAATTGCCAGTAAGATATTAGAGAAGCTCGGCATCGAATCTGTCATTGTTGAAAATGGTGAGTTAGCCTTGCAAGAAACCATGAACAAGACATTTGACCTGGTCTTAATGGATATTAATATGCCGACCATGGACGGCATTACCGCGGCAGAGAAAATTCGAGAACTCAGCTTCCCAAAAAATCAGGTGCCTATTTTAGCGTTAACCGCTAACGCTATGATGGAAGACAAAGAGCGTTGCATTAACGCCGGCATGAACGGTTTTATTAGCAAGCCAATTAAGCTTGGACGTTTAATCGAAGAATTGGATGGAATTCTCAGCAGCATTGATTAATAAACCAAATCAATATTCAACCCTTAAAATAAAGCTTAAACAGGTTTGATAAGCCGATCCATGATTGGGTATTTTGTAGCCTTAACGGCGTAAATACTTCCATGTAGCCTTAGTTCGGCATCCCTGCCTCGCATATTTGCTTCACAACTACCCAATAATTAATCTCTTTCTGTCGTAATTTAAGCTAGCTAAATAGTTACAAAACCTCTTACACTTTTCTATTGGCCAAGAACTCTCGCGCTAAATATAAAGCAGCAATGGCTCGACCCTCGGTACAATCTTCACGCATCACCAATTCGTGTAAATTCGCCAACGGCCACTTTATCAACTCCAATGGCTCCGGCTCATCACCTTCCAACTGTGAAGGATAAAGGTCTTCTGCTAAAAATATATCAATGCCGCTTTTCATATAGCTAGGTGACAAACTCATATGCTTCAAAAACGTCATTTTACGCGCCGCAAAACCGATCTCTTCCTGCAACTCACGATTGGCAGCTTGCGCCAATGTCTCACCCAAATCCACTGCGCCTTTGGGGAGCGTTACCGTATATTCTTCTACCCCACCCCCAAACTCACGAATCAAGGCGACATGTTCATCATCCAGCATCGCCACCATCATCACTGCACCCGAGCCACCCGGTACCAGACGTTCATAAGTACGCTCAACACCATTACTAAACTGAAAGTCCACCGCCTCCACCGTAAACAAACGGCTTTTAGATACAATTGACTGGTGTAAGATTTTTGGTTTTTCAGACATAATAAACAGATTCTCATTTCATTAATGCAAACTCATTTTATCAGTATACCTGAGTCAAACATGACAGACAGCCAAGCTCCTACTCCCGTAGAAAAACCACGACCTCTTCAAGTTTACAGTGCAGAAGAATGGTCCAAGATAGAAACCGTATTACTCGATATGGACGGCACCTTACTCGACCTACATTTCGATACGTATTTCTGGTTGCAGTTTATGCCGATGAAATATGCCGAGCTATTCGGGGTCGAACCTGAAGAGGCGCACCAGATAATGAAGCAAGCGTCAGCAGAGACTCAAGGCACCTTAAACTGGTATTGCCTCGACTACTGGAGCGAACGCTTATGCATGCCCGTTGCAGAATTGAAGCACGAAATCGTTGAAAAAGTTCAATACCGCCCCTATGTTAAAGACTTCCTTGAAATGCTTAAGCAGCAAGGGAAAAGAGCGGTCATCGTCACCAACGCGCATCGTGACAGTGTGAACTTGAAGATGGCTAAAACGGGATTAGATCAGCTAGTCGATCGCATAATCAGCTCGCACGATTATCAAGAGCCGAAAGAAAGCCAAGCATTTTGGCAACATTTACAGCAAGACGAGCCGTTTAATATCGATACCACCTTGCTCATAGATGATAGCCAAGCGGTATTAAAATCGGCAGAAAAATGGGGCTTCAAACACCTATTGACTATTTTTCACCCAGACAGTCAACAAGCACCGAATACCGACAGCGAACACCCAGGCATACATCATTTTGATGAACTTTTGCAGCAAGAGCTCTTCCATCTAAAAGAGTCGAATAAGACAGACCCGCTTAAGTAGGATATCTAAAATTATGAGCAAGCAGCAAACCAGTGACAACAAGAAAATACGCCTTGATAAATGGCTCTGGGCTGCGCGCTTTTATAAAACCCGCGCCATTGCTAAAGCCGCCGTCGAAGGCGGCAAAGTCCATTATGACGGTCAGCGTTGCAAGGTCAGCAAAACAGTTGACCTTAATGCCAAGCTCACCATTCGTCAGGGTGTTGATGAAAAAATCATCGTGATTAAAGATCTATCCGAACAACGCCGTGGCGCGCCTGAAGCTCAAGCGTTATACGAAGAAACAGCCGATAGCATCAAGGCACGAATGGACGCAACCGAATTACGTCGTGTGATGCAGCATGCCACGGCCGCCCCTGACCATCGCCCCAATAAAAAAGAGCGTCGTCAGATCCACCAATTTAAGCACCAAAGTGAAATATGAGTAAAATATGAGCAACCTAGATAGCATGCAACGCTTTACCTTCGATAACACCGATGTTCGAGGAGAGCTTGTTGGTTTACATAAAAGTCTCAGTGCCGTGCTATCCAAGCACGACTACCCAGAAGTCTTAAAAACAGAGCTTGGCAAACTCATGGCCGCCAGTGCCTTAATGAGTGCGACCCTCAAATATGAAGGCCGCTTATGCCTACAAGTTCGCCTGCCGGGTGATGTCAGCCTGATTCAAGCCGAAACCACCAATACCGGTGATCTACGAGCCATTGCGCGCTATGACGAAAGTAAAGAAATCGAAGCGGTAGAGCTGATCGGTGGTCAACTCGTCATTACATTAGAACCAGCTGTTGGCAAGCCCTATCAAGGTATCGTACCACTGGAAAGCAACCAATTAAACGAAGCTTTTGAGTACTACTTTAAGCAATCAGAGCAACTCGGTTCGCGTTTTTGGCTAGCGTGTGATGGCACCGTTGCTAGCGGCTTTATGCTACAACAATTACCGGCTGCAGAAGGTTCAGATGAAGATGCCTGGGATAGACTCAGCCACCTTGCGAGCACCTTAAAAGTTGAAGAATTATTAACACTCAACAATGAAACCATCTTACATCGCCTTTACCATGATGAAGACGTGCGTCTATATGATGAAGAAGACCTACGCTTTGCTTGTACCTGCTCAAAAGAACGCACCGGCAATGCCATCTCACAAATGGGCTTTGAAGAGCTTCTAGAGATCATTGTCGAGCAAGGGAAAGTCTCAGTCGATTGCCAGTTTTGCCTGCAGCATTACTCGTTTAATAAGGAACAAGTTAGCGATTTATTTCCTGAAAAAAAACTACATTAATTAGCTAGAGAGTCGCACTAAGCAGTACCTTGGTACTAGTTTACCCATTATCTGATATCAATACGGCTGAATAAACGGATAGATTCGCCCGTATTGAAAAAAAACTACAAGATCACATCAAAAATAGTCATATAGCGCCGACTATCACTCCCACTTATACCCGCCATTTTCAGCCCCTCGGTTTTGTTAAGCCAAAAAATCTGGCATAATTCGCAACCTCAAATTATGGGTTCGTCCAATTATCATCTGGACGGTAAATACGATTCATTTGTGTATGGCCAAAAGCGATACAGACATAACGAGACCCCTCGGGCACTATTATGACCACATTTTATACTGATCTATCTGCACCATTATTGGTTGAAAAAGCACTTGAGCGTGGCGAAGGCCGCTTACAAGACAACGGCGCATTCGTTGTCACTACCGGTGTTCGTACCGGTCGTTCTCCAATGGATCGTTTCATTGTTGAAGAACCAAGCACTAAAGAAGCCATCGACTGGGGCGGCGTTAACCGTCCTTTCGACGCAACAAAATTCGATGCCCTTTGGGATCGTGTTGAAGAGTACTTCGCTAAAACTGGCGGTTTCATCTCTAACCTACACGTAGGTTCTGATGCAGCTCATTATTTGCCAGTTAAATGCCAAACTGAAACAGCGTGGCAAAACCTGTTCGGTCGTAACCTATTTATCCGCCCTGAAACATTCAACCAAGCTGACAAAGAAGAATGGACTATTCTGAACTGCGCTAACTTTGAATGTGTTCCTGAGCGTGACGGTACTAACTCTGATGGCGCTGTGATCATCAACTTCGCACAACGTAAAGTATTGCTTGCGGGCATGCGTTACGCAGGCGAAATGAAGAAAGCGATGTTCTCTGTACAGAACTTCCTTCTTCCTGAAAAAGACGTATTACCAATGCATTGCTCTGCAAACGTTGGTGAAGAAGGCGATACTTGCTTGTTCTTCGGTCTATCTGGAACGGGTAAAACGACCTTGTCTGCAGATCCTGAGCGTTACCTTATTGGTGATGACGAACATGGCTGGGGCAAAGGTACAGTTTTCAATATCGAAGGCGGTTGCTACGCAAAAACCATCGATCTTTCGCAAAAGAATGAGCCAATCATTTGGGATGCAATCCGTTTCGGCGCTATCGTTGAAAACGTAATGATGGACGATGAAAATCGTGTTGCTGATTACGCTGATACTAGCCTGACTGAAAACGGCCGTTGCGCATACCCTCTAGAGCACGTTGAAAAGCGCGTACTAGAAAACAAAGGTGGCGAGCCAAAAGCCGTTATCTTCCTGACTTGCGATATGACCGGTGTTCTTCCTCCAGTTTCTGTTCTTACTAAAGAACAAGCGGCTTACCACTTCCTAAGTGGTTACACAGCGCTAGTAGGTTCTACTGAAATGGGTGGTACTCCAGGTCTTAAGTCTACTTTCTCGACGTGTTTCGGTGCTCCATTCTTCCCACGTCCAGCAGGGGAATACGCTGAGTTGTTGATGAAGCGTGTAACTGAGTTTGATTCTCAGGTTTATCTTGTGAACACAGGTTGGACTGGCGGCGCTAACGGTAAAGGCGGCGAACGTTTCTCTATCCCAACAACGCGTGCAGTGATCAGTGCAATTCAGACGGGCGCGTTGCGTGATGCTGAAACTGAAACTCTACCGTTGTTCGGTCTAGAAGTTCCTAAGAGCCTAGACGGTGTTGATGCTAAGTTGCTTAACCCAACGAAAGCTTGGGCTAACGAAGCAGATTGGACGGCAGCGGCTGAAGTATTGGCTAAGCAGTTCACAACTAACTTTGTTAAGTTCGATGTATCTGACGCTATCTTAGCGGCGGGTCCTACTGCTAAGTAATTGTTAAGTTGAGCTAAGCATTAGCACAACAAAGCCGCTAACCACCTCGTCATTTAAACGGGGTTGTTAGCGGCTTTTTTATGCCTGCTATGAAGCCATATTGGCTAAGCCTGCTTCAAATAATTGACCTGTTCAGTCAATATAGGAATCTGCGGCATTGTCCGAATTCTTAGTTCTTCGCGAATTACTTGCGGCGCGTGGAAATTAGAAGTCGCTAACGCCATCACCAGCTTCATGCCGAGCTGCGCTGTTTTAAACGGTTTAATCAAATAATCCGTATCTCCGAGCTTCAAACTATCTTCGACATCAGGCATATCTTTTTTAGTCGTCAGCATTAAAAAAGGCATATCGGTTAACGCGACACTGCCCCTTACGGTATGCAGCAAATCTGAGCCCGACAACTCCTCTAATTGCCAATCAGCGATGATAAAATCGATCGGCTGTATACGCAGCATATCAATGGCTTGTATACCGTCCGCCGCTTCAAATACATAATCAAATCCCTTACTGCGCAAAAATCCCGCATGCAAAGAACGTAATGACGGAGTATTGGTCACCATCAAGATACGCTTACGCTTTAAACCCGCCGGAATATCTTCTGAAGAGAATGTTAAGCTCATAACAATGCCTATTTAAATGACCGCTTACCTAGCAAGCAGATTAGTTAACTTAGTTTCATTTAACACTAGTACAGCATTAAGAAGCGTCTAGCGGATTAAGAGACAATTAGCGCCAATATCAGCTATTTGCCTGAGCACTAGGTCACAGTTTAAACAGTCAAATACAAAAGCATTTATCTCTAGATTAATAAGCGCTAATAAATTCAGTTTTTATCCTCGAACATCCACCTTAGGGTCAGTATACTCAGGCTCGATATTTACTGAATTTTCAATAATTTATACCGATTTTCAAGATCAATAGACGAGAGACATTATGGATTCTATTTTCACCCGTATCGCCGAAGAGCTGAGTATTCGCCCTCAGCAAGTACAAGCCTCTGTTGCCCTTTTAGATGAAGGTTCAACCGTGCCTTTTATTTCGCGTTATCGTAAAGAAGTGACGGGGGCACTCGATGATACCCAGCTGCGTAATCTAGAAGAACGCCTGCGCTATCTACGGGAAATGGAAGTACGTCGCAGCACCATTATTAAAAGCATCGATGAGCAAGGTAAATTAAGTGATGAGCTTAAGCGCGATATTCTGAATGCCGATACCAAAACACGCTTAGAAGATCTGTATTTACCTTACAAGCAAAAGCGTCGCACCAAAGGGGCTATCGCCATCGAAGCGGGCCTTGAGCCATTAGCCAATTCGCTGCGTGAAGACCCAAGCCAAACACCTGAAATACTGGCCACCGGTTTCACCGATGCTGTAACCGGTAAAGAGCACGGCATTGCCGATACCAAAGCCGCCCTTGATGGCGCTAAATATATTCTGATGGAACGCTTCGCTGAAGACGCCAATTTGATCAACAAGGTGCGTACGTTCTTGAAACAAGAAGGCACGCTATCGGTTCGCCTTGTTCCGGGAAAAGAGCAAGAAGGCGCAAAATTCAGCGACTACTTTGAACACGACGAAGCGCTTAAAAGCGTTCCAAGCCACCGTGCACTGGCTATTCTACGCGGCCGTAACGAAGGCGTATTAAGTTTCAGTATCGTCACCGGCGATCCAACCGATAAGCTAACCCCTTCGCCTTGTGAAGCGATGATTGCAGATCACTTCAATGTCAAAAACGAAAGTCGCCCTGCCGACCGCTGGTTGCACGAAGTCGTGCGCTGGACTTGGCGTATCAAGTTATTAACTCACCTTGAAACTGAGCTAATGACTAACGTGCGTGAAGCTGCTGAAGAAGAAGCGATTAAAGTATTCGGTCAAAATCTAAAAGACCTTATTTTGGCTGCCCCTGCAGGCGCCAAAGCCACTATCGGTCTAGACCCGGGTTTACGCACCGGGGTAAAAGTTGCCGTAGTTGATGCCACCGGCAAAGTAATCGACCACGATACGATCTACCCGACGCCACCGCAAAAAAGATTAGCCGATTCCGCTAAAATTATCACAGCGTTAATCTTAAAGCATAACGTCGAACTGATTTCGATTGGTAACGGTACCGGTAGTCGTGAAACCGATAAGTTTGTTGGCGACATGATCAAAGCAAACCCTGCATTGAAAAAAGTTCAAAAGATCATGGTGAACGAAGCGGGCGCTTCTATTTACTCCGCATCTGAATTAGCTGCGAAAGAATTCCCCAATCTTGACGTAACTATTCGTGGCGCCGTTTCGATTGCTCGTCGTCTGCAAGATCCATTAGCCGAGCTAGTGAAAATTGATCCAAAATCTATTGGTGTTGGTCAATACCAGCACGACGTAAACCAAACTCAGCTAGCCCGAGCATTGGATGCGACCGTAGAAGATTGTGTAAACTCGGTGGGAGTCGATCTCAACATGGCCTCGGTGCCACTACTAACCCGTGTTTCCGGTTTGAATACCACCATCGCTAATAACATCGTTAATTATCGCGATGAGAACGGTGCTTTTGCCTCGCGTAAAGAATTAAAAAAAGTGCCTCGTTTAGGTGAAAAAACCTTCGAGCAAGCGGCCGGTTTCTTACGCATTAATAATGCCGAAAATCCACTAGACTCCAGCTCCGTTCACCCTGAAGCGTATGGCGTCGTTAAAGAAATCGCGAAGCAATCAGGTCGTGACATTAAAAGTTTGATTGGTGATGGCTCCTTCTTGAAAGCCGTTAACGCCGCTCAATACGCCACGGAATCCGTCGGTGAAATCACCGTTAAAGACATCCTTACCGAATTAGTAAAACCTGGCCGTGACCCACGTCCAGAATTCAGCTTCGCTACTTTCCTAGACGGCGTAGAAGAAATTAAAGATCTACGTTTGAACATGGTATTAGAAGGCGTAATTACCAACGTTACCAACTTCGGCGCGTTTGTTGATGTTGGTGTTCACCAAGATGGCCTGCTGCATATCTCTGCGATGTCGGATACTTTCATCAAAGATCCACGCGAAGTCGTAAAAGCCGGCGACATCGTCAAAGTGAAAGTGATGGAAGTCGACGTACAACGTAAACGCATCGCTCTTTCTATGCGCATGTCTGATGATGCGAATGAACAAGCCAACGAGAAGACCCCCGGCGAACGTAATAATCGCCGTGGTAATGGCGGCTCTCAAACCACCAAGACCAGCTTTGGCCCAGGCACTTCTAATAACAATGGTAATAAAGGCAGTAACCAAGGCGGCGGACAAGCACAAGGCGCGATGGCAAATGCGCTAGCGGCGGCTTTTAATAAGAAAAAGTAAAAAACTGAGTACTAATCGTCACTGTGCCGTGGATTATCTTACCCATGGCACAGTGATTACCACACACTATGCTTACCTCTATTGAATCATTCCCCTATAATGCCTTTTCTTTCCAGATCGAATATTGAGGCTATCCATTGGCTAATCCAACTTATACCCCTTTGCTAACGTCCTTGCGTGAGCAAAATCAGCTCTCATTACTGGGTCGCATCCAGCGCGGTATTGAAAAAGAAGGATTACGCTGCGAGCCTAATGGCCACTTAAGCCAAGCGCCACATCCGCAAACACTCGGTTCTGCGCTAACACATCCCAGCATTACCACAGATTATTCTGAATCTTTATTAGAGTTCATTACCCCTGTTTTTGATAACGCCAAAGATACGCTTGAGTTTATGCACAACCTGCATCAATACAGCTATCAAAATATCGGTGATGAACTTATTTGGCCAGCGTCGATGCCTTGCCTTATTAATGGCGAAGAAAGTATTCCAATTGCACAGTATGGCTATTCCAATCTAGGCCAGCTCAAACATGCTTATCGTCATGGTTTATGGCATCGCTATGGCCGCACTATGCAAGCCATTGCCGGTATTCATTACAACTTCTCTATGTCTGATGCCTTATGGCCTCTGATGTACCAAGAAGAGAAGCAAGCGACAGCCAGTGCCGAGCAGCTAAAAGATTTCATCTCGACCAAGTACTTCGGCCTTATTCGTAATTTCCGCCGTAACTCTTGGATCTTAAGTTATTTATTTGGAGCATCTCCTGCCGTCTGCTCATCGTTCTTAGATGGACAAGAACATGGCTTAGATACCTTCAAAGAACATACCCTCTACCTGCCTTATGCAACGTCATTGCGCATGAGCGATTTGGGTTATCAAAATAATGCGCAAGCGGAATTAATCGTTTGCTATAACAGCATTGAAAACTATGTCGAGACTCTCTCTAAAGCCGTTACTCAACCGGTTGCCGCTTACGAAGAAATTGGCCTACAAGAAGAAGGTGGTCAGTATAAGCAACTGAATACCAGCCTGCTGCAAATCGAAAACGAGTACTACAGCGATATTCGTCCGAAGCGTATTGGTAATGGCGATGAAAAACCACTGCAAGCATTATCCAATCACGGTGTTGAATACATCGAAGTACGCTGTACCGACATCAACCCATTCCTAACACTCGGAATGGATGAAACTCACATTCATTTCTTAGATGTCTTCTTAACCCATTGCCTATTCTCTGATAGCCCAGATATTTCCAATGGTGAATATGCTGAGATCAAAGCGAATCAGCATGACTCTGTAATGCAAGGTCGCGATCCTAAATTAAACTTAAGCAAAAATGGCAAATCAATCGGTTTACGCCAATGGGGCAACGAGTTACTGACAGAGCTAGCATCATTAGCTCAATCAATGGATGAAGCCGCTGGCAACTCTCAGTACAGTGACGCGCTCGCTCAACAGCAGGCTAAATTAGATGATGATTCGTTAACACCTTCTGCACAATATCTAGCAGAAATGAAAACTAACGATTTGGAATTCTCACAATTAACTCTTAAATTAGCCAAGCAAAGAGCGGCTGAATTTAAACAGCCTCTTAATGAAGAACTGAATAAAGAGATGCAACTGCAAGCTCAGCAGAGCTTAATGCAACAAGCTGAAATTGAAGCTGGAGATCAAATCGACTTCCCTAGTTTCTTAAAGCAATACCTGACTCGTTAATTAAGCAGTCAGTTGCAAAAAAAAAGGGTTATCAACTGATAACCCTTTTTTGTTTTAGTGACCGCGATACCTGCCACTTATTAATTCTGCACTACGAAATTTTCAAAGAACAAATCATCAACATACGGCATACCTTCAAGTTCAGTCATCAACGCCCGCACCTCATCCAATGCAACTTTACGTAAAGTTTCTCGCCCTGAACTGGAATTCACGATATCACTGTCCTGCGCCGTGAGCAGAAAGACTAAGTTATTACGAATGTACGGACGATGTTGCGTCACGGCCGAAGCCGCCTCAATGCCCGATACTCTCAAAGCAACTTCTGTACGTAAATACTTCATACGTCCGGTATTGCCATAATTAACCACAAAAGCGGGGGTTAAGTGGATATACTTAGTTTCGCTGGCAACGGCCACTGGGCTATAGCTGGCAAAAGAAAATAGGATTAATCCTGCCATAGGCAGAAGAAATTTGAACATTACCAATACTCCCGAGTCTGAATAGATTCAAAATAGATATCTTTAGAATAGATCAGTATCAACAATCAGAAAGAAGAAAGGGAAAAGAATGCGTATCAACCTTAAACTCCTCTGCATTAGCGGTTTTATTACCTGCATTGCTTTATTAGCCAGCGCTTATTATTTTCAATTTGCCCTAGAGCTTGAACCTTGCCCTCTTTGCATCATGCAACGAGCTGCCACCTTAATGGTCGCCTTAGGATGCTTAGCCGGCTTCTTTCTAGTAGAGCGCCCTATTGGATTGCTCATCGCGTCTGGCTGGACGCTATTATCATCATTGTTCGGCATATACCTCGCTAATCATCATAACTGGCTGCAAAACCTGCCAGCAGATCAAGTACCGTCTTGTGGCCCAAGTTTAGAATACATGATTGACGCATTCCCTATTATGGAAGTGATCACCGTATTACTCAGAGGCAATGGCAATTGCGCCGAAGTCTCATGGAGCTTTATCGGATTCTCTATGCCTGCGTGGTTAATGGTATTCTTTATCGGCTTTGCCATCGCCTCAGCTTATGGCGTTTTCACCGCTTGGAAGGCACGTAAATAACCAAATAATCTTGCTAACACGTCTACAAACCCACAATGCATAGATACATCAGTTTGCAAGCAAAAAAAGTGAAAAAACTTGCTTGCAACTAGGTGTCTAGCCTGACTATATTGGGGGTAATTCAGAACTAAGAAGAATAAGGAATTGGGGTATGTTAGAAGGTTGCAAGACAGCACAAGAACGTTGGGGCGGTGTAAACAAGTTAATCGACGGCTGGTTGAATGAACGCCAAGACGTTATCGTACTTTACTGCGGAATTAATACGCTAAAACCTTTCTCGCCGAAAGAGACTCCGGTATCCATTAAAATTCAGGCTTTCTGCCAGATGCTTATGGACTACTGCTCGGCCGGTCATTTTGAAATTTATCAGCAGCTTTTAGATGAAGCAAAACAATACGATGACGGCGGTACAGAACTCGCCAATCGCGCGTATCCCGTACTAGAAGAAATGACCCAGCAATGTGTCGACTTCAATGACAAATACGATACCGCAGAACATTGTTTAGAAAAAATATCCGACTTAACCAAAGACCTTTCCGAACTCGGAGAAATGCTCAGCGAGCGTTTTGAACTTGAAGATCAACTGATCGAAAAATTGCACAACGTTCACCGAGAACTGGTTGCCAGCTAAACCTCTTCGTATTCATTCGGGCTCATATTAGCCAGCGGCTAAATTTGAACTAAACTGACTTCATATTCGACCTATATTCAGGGATGCTATGAAGTCAGCGCTATCACCCAAACTACTCTCCACATCAATGCTATCGACATCATTGCTATCGACAGTAATACTTTCCAGTTTATTACTAACCGCCTGCGGTAGTGGAAAACAACCCGAGCGATTCGATGAGCTCACCCAACAAGGCGCGCACTCTCTTTGCCTTAACCACAACGCCAGTTTTGCCTTTGCCGGATCCATTCATCATGGTGGCAGCTTATGGCGCATCCAGCCCTTTGATCGTCTTTATAACTGGAATCATCAAGCAGGAAAAAGTAGCAGCATTGTGAGTTGTGATTTCTCACCGGAAGGTGACTTTGTTGCCACTACCGATAACCGCAGCATCGCCTTATGGAACAGTAAAACAGGTGAAGCAATCTGGTTGTGGAATGCCCCCGGCGATATTCAAGATATCAGCCTCAGTAGCAATGGGCAGTATGCGTTATTAGCCATGGCTGACTACACCGCAACTTTATTCGATATTAAAAATGGCGGCATCAAACGCACGTTACGCCACGATGGCATTGTTTCCGATGTCAGCATAGACCAACAAGGAAAGTTAGCCGCGAGCGCCAGTGACGATTCCAGCGCCCGTATTTGGGATCTTAATAGCGGCAAACAACTGCATTTACTAAAACATGACAATCAAGTGCGCAGCGCAGAAATCTCAGCGGATGGCCGTTTGGTTTTCACCTCAGCTCTAGGTGATCCTGGCAGACTATGGGATACCCAAACAGGCAAGGTGATCAGCGAGTTTCCAATTACCAGCGGATTTTTTAACAGTGCACGCTTTAGTAAAGACAGCTCGCAACTATTAACCGGTTCGAGTGCAGGAAAGATTCAGCTGTGGGAAACAAAAACTGCACAGCTAGAAAATACTTGGCAAGCCGTACCGAGAAACAAATGGGTGAGTAATAACGTACTCATCGAAGATGTCGCGTTTGCCAAACAAGGTTATGTAGCTAGCGGCTCGAATGGCCGCATCTTCTATCTAAAGTGATCTGCAATAAATCTACAATCCATTAGATTGAACTAGCGACCGTGTGTCGCTTGTTCAATTTTCTTCGCGCGGTTGTCCATCACCTGCTGAATATTAGCTGCATCATCCAGCATCTTAGATACTTTCTCCATGGGTACCGTCATCGGTAACGATACCGCTGGTGATTCAACATTCGTCGCTGCTTTCTTCTCTTCAGCAATCTGCTCTTTCTTTTTCTCTATGCGCAGTCCTTGAATGAGATTGGTATTGGTATTCACCGTGACCGTCTCAACTTTTTGTCCTTCTTGCGGCTGATCAGAATAATGCCAACTACCGTCTTCATCCTGCCACTTATAAAACGATTGAGTCGTTATGCTGCTTGATTCATTTTTTTGCGAACTCGTCGAGCTTGTCGAGAACAAATCAAGAGGGGATTCCATAAACGGTGTACCATCTGATTTTTTCATCAACATAGGCCCTGCGAAAGCAATCGCGACCAATACACACATAATAAAAATAGGACGCTTCATTCCGTGGTTCCTTTTTGAAGATACTAACTCAGGTCATTATAGCCTATGCTTAATAGAAATAAGATAAAGGAATTCACGACTCTTGTTATGGACGAAAGCACAGTGATAAACAGACAGAGCACCTCTGAAAAACCTAACGTACGAGTGGTAAGCCAAACTCAGCCGATTCGAGTATTAGTAGCCAATGCTAAAGGTGGCTGTGGCAAAACGACGATGGCAACGAATCTTGCGAGTTACTTTGCGACTCAAGGTGAACAAACTGCCATCGTTGATTACGACCCTCAAGGTTCCAGTATCGATTGGCTGTCTGCGCGAGACCCTCACCTTGCAAAAATTATCGGTGTCGCCGCTTTCAAGCATCAAGCACCGAGTTCAACTCGTACTTATAGTTTACGAGTTCCGCCAACGACTTCTCGCATTGTACTCGATACCCCTGCCGGATTATCCGGGCACATTTTATCCGACATGATTCAAGCTTCCGACTTCATTATTATCCCGGTAATACCTTCCGCAATTGATATTCGAGCAGCGACCGGTTTTATACGCGATGTCTTATTAAGCCGTGCCTATCGCAGCAATAAAAAAGCCATTGCCGTTGTTGCCAATCGAGTAAAGAAAAATACACTCATCTATCAAAAACTTGAACGCTTCCTAAATAGTTTAAATATTCCATTCATAACTTCATTTCGGGATACACAACATTACGTTCGGGCATCAGAACATGGCCTAGGATTGGCCGATTTTGATCAATGTGATAATAAAGATAAACTCGAATGGCAGCCAATGTTGGATTGGATTGAGCAACAAATCCGTTTAAAACAGAAAAAATAAAACTATTTGCCCTAAAAAGTAATTTAAATTCTATTTCTTGCCTAAAATAATGGATAGTAATTTGCTTCTAAGTATAATTGCGAAGTCTATTATGTCAGTCCTCGAGGAAATCCCATGGCCGCTAGTAAAATCGCAACAAAAAAGCCTGCAGTAAAAAAAATCGCTGCTAAGAAAACCGTAGCTAAAAAAGCTCCAGCTAAAAAGGTTGCTGCTAAAAAAGCTCCAGCTCTTAAAGTTGCATTAAATCCAGTTCAATTATTGCAGAAAGAAATTGCTGCATTAGAAGTTAATCTGGAAAAAGCGCGCCAGAAAATGAGTACTGATGCTGATAAAGCATTAGCTAAAGCAAAGTCTGCACAAACTAAAGCCGTTGCTGCTCTAACGAAAGCAAATGCAGCTAAAAAGAAAGCTGCTGATAAAGTTAAAGCTAAAAAATCTGCTGCTACTGTTAAAGCGCTTGAAGCTGCTAAAGCTAAAGTTGAAACAACTAAGCAAGCTGCTACAGCTGCTAAAGAAGTTTTCGCTGCTGCTAAGCTAGCTGCAACGACTGCTAAAGCCGATGCTGATGCTGCCTCAACAATTGCTAAAGCAACTGCTGCTGTAGAAAAAGATCAACAGAAAGCTGCCGCTACTGCTGCTAAGAAGCAAGCTGTTGCTGACAAGAAGTCTGCCGCTGCGACTAAGAAGAAAGACGCTGCTAAAGCTAAGAAAACGGCTGCTAAAGCCAAGAAAGCCGCTACTGCTGCTAAGCAAAAAGCCGCTATCGCTGCTAAGAAAGCCGCTGCTAAAGCTAAGAAAGCCGCTGCTACTGCTAAGAAAAAAGAAGCCGCTGCTGCTAAGAAAGAAGCTGCTAAAGCTAAAAAAGCCGCTAAGAAGCCAGCAGCTAAGAAAGTTGCCGCTAAGCCTGCTAAAAAAGTAGCTGCTAAGAAAGTTGCTGCCAAGCCTGCTAAAAAAGTAGCCGCTAATAAAGTTGCTGCCAAGCCTGCTAAAAAAGTAGCTGCTAAGAAAGTTGCTGCCAAGCCTGCTAAAAAAGTAGCCGCTAAGAAAGTTGCTGCCAAGCCTGCTAAAAAAGTAGCTGAAAAGAAAGTTACTGCTAAGCCTGCTAAAAAAGTAGCCGCTAAGAAAGCTGCAAAGCCTGCTAAGAAAGAAGTAAAGAAAGTTGTTGCTAAGAAAGCTCCAGTAGCTAAAGCAGCGGCTAAGCCTGCTGTACAAGCTCAATCTCTTGCTGGCGCGATCCACTCTGCTGCCGAAGCATCTGTTGCTCCTATCGCTACCGAAGTTAAGTCAGCTCCAGTTGCTGGCAACTTGTTCTCTAACGAAAACAAGTAATCGCAAACGCTTTTTAACAAGCATTTGCTAAAAGGCCGAATGACCTGTTCTCTTAAGATCAGTTCACTCGGCCTTTTTTTGCCTGCGATTTATCACAATAGTTAAATCGCAATACGCTAAGGCTTCTCGCCATTCGCTAAGCGACGATTCACATCCACAATCACCGCGGCTAAATCAGCGACCGAATCAATCACATAGTGTGCGCCCACATTAAACAAGCGCTGCTCAGCTTGCTGACGATAGACTTGTTGTGCATCACTCGAAAGCGCCTCCCAAGCATGTCGATCCAAACCCACTTCGTTGCCCGAACAACTCACCCCCACCGTCCACATACCGGCGCGTAAACCTTCCTCAATGCCTGGCAAAGTATCATCGACTTTAATACACGCATTCACATGGCCTACCTGAAGCGCCATCGCCACCTTCAAAGCCATATCTGGAAAAGGTCGGCCTCGCGTAACATCCGTCGCAAAAACCGTCGACGCTGGTATATAGCCCTGATCTTTCGCAGCGATTAAAGCGGGTGCCATCATGCCTGGGCCATAACCGGTATTGCTGCCAATTTTAATTCCCGCCACCGTCAGCTCATCGAACATCGTCTTCCAACCCGGAATCAACTGACCACGCTCAGCCACAATGCGTGTTTGAATCGGCTCGAATAAATTGTATAAGCGCTTAATATCCTCTGCGTTAGAAACCTGCCCTTTTACCGCTAACCAAGCATCAGCAATACGAGGATTGGCCAGCATGCGGCGAATATGTTCACTCTTCTCCGTACCCATTGGCTCACGCGCTTCTGCTTGGCTCACGGGAATGCCTTCTTGCTTAAACAATTCCATAAAGGCATACACCGGCGCCAAAGAACCAAAATCGATGGTCGTTCCAGCCCAATCCAAAATCAAAGCCTCAACCGGGCCTGCACAAAAAACATTAGCTTTAAGCATAAGTATTTCTCTCTGTTACAACACGCGAGTGCTGAATTAATAATTCGTAAAAATCGTTTAAAACCAGTGGACCAAATCCGCTGTCTTTCATTTCAGCTTGCTTGCCGAGCTCATCGTATTTGCGCAGCAACAGCGCATCTGCAAACCAAGGGCTCGATTCAAAGGCATGGCAGGTACTCGCATCCATAATTCCGCCCTGTAATAAAAAGCTATGGTGCGACGCTTCAGACAGACTCTCTCGATAGGCTGTTTGCGTAGAAACCTGATAGCGTTTTGCCGCAACGTGTAAACGCACCGGTTTCACAATCTCATCAGAAAAATGCTGGGCTAAAAAACGCGCACCGACTTTTTCGTGATAACCGTTTATTTGCTCATCTTCCGGATGCGCTTCCGTCTCGGTATACGTCAGTAAATGGCCAATATCATGTAGCAACGCCGCCGCCACAATATGCCGTGGCGCATTATCTTGCTGCGCAAACCAAGCGCACTGCAATGCATGTTCAAGCTGACTCACCTCTTCGCCCAAAGACAAATGCCCCCACTGATAAAAAGGCGCCAATACCGCATCCACCGACTTACGCGCTAACGTTCTCAAGCGCATTTTCTTGCTCCCAAAAGCGTTGCTTAGCCAAAGCCACCAATAAGCGCTGCATATCCTCTGGATACACCTCACCAATATGACCAATGCGGAAACACGGCGTCGCCGTCACCTTGCCAGGATAAATAACAAAGCCTTCTTCTTTTAAACCGTCATACAATTTTTTGAAATCAAACAACGCAGAATCGGGATAAACAAAGGTCGAGATAAAAGGCGATTGCTTATCCGCATCAACAACACAGTGAAAACCTTGCGCGGTCATACCCCGAATCAACGTCTGATGATTGGCCGCATAACGTTTCGCCCGCGCCTCAATACCGCCCTCAAGTGTCAATTCTGTGAGTGCTTGCTGAAAGGCTCGTACCACATGCGTCGGCGACGTAAAACGCCACTTGCCGTTATTGTCTTCCATGGTTTTCCACTGCGAAAACAAATCCAAACTCAACGAACGCGCCCGACCTTCGCACAATAAAAGTGCACTGCGTTTAGCAATCACAAAGCCCATGCCCGGCACACCCTGAATGCATTTATTGGCGCTGCTAATCAGAAAATCGATGTCTAAATCCGCGACCTTAATATCAATGCCACCAAACGAACTCATCGCATCAACCAACAAAACTTTGCCCGCCGCTTTAACAATGGGCGCGTAGCTTTCAATCGGGTTCAAAATCCCCGAGGTCGTTTCACAATGCACCATCGCCACGTGAGTAATATCAGCGTCTTTGGCCAACATATCGCGCAGCGCCTCCACCGCGACCCACTCGTGTTCTGCAACCTCTAAACTCACCACCGCAATATTCAAATACTCAGCGATCTCAGCAATGCGTTTACCGTAAGCGCCGTTAATCAAAACCAAGAGCTTGCCGTCGGCAGGAATCGCACTACCAATCGCACTCTCGACCGCAAACGTGCCACTGCCTTGCATCAATACCGTGCTGTAATCGATTGCAGAATGTGTAGACGTAGCAACCGCCATATCAACCAGCTGCTGGCGAATCGGCTGCACCACACCTAAGTTGTAATCATCATCCCAAGTACACCAATCACGCAGCATGGTTTGCTTTACGCTGGCAGTGGTCGACAAAGGACCTGGGGTTAATAACAAATACGGATTTTTCACAGCAACTTTCCTTCCAATAACTCGCATAAAATACAGGGGTCAAAACAACTTGGTCTAGACCAGATACGCAAACTATAAAGAGGCAACTAAGCAGAGGCAATGAATTTAAAATGAAGGTTTTGTGACAAAGTGGTTCAAGGGAATTAGGGTTTAAGTGCCCGTAAATAAGAACACAAAATAAAATTTATTAACTATTCAGATAGTCGAATTTTAGATAGCAAAAGATCTATTGCTGGGTAGTTGTGGAACAAATATGCGAGGCAGGGAGCCGAACCTAAGGCTACAGGGAAGTATTTACGCCGCTTTGTGGAATAAATACCCAGTAATGGATCGTTTTATAAAACCTACTGCATAATTAAAAATCTATTTACTCGGAATGCTCAATTCAATCGCACTATGAACCCAATACTCCTTATCGAATTCAAACGCTTGGCGATCACCTTCATAACGAATACGAGTAACCTCAAGGCAAGGCGCACCATTAATAAGCGACAAGTTTTCAGCAACTTGATCATACACCGCCGATACCCGAATACGATTATCCTCATAACAAATCGCCACCGAATACTCCTCTTCCATCAAGGTTGTTAACGACCCTTCAAGACGCGCTTTATTCAATTTAGGAAAACGCTGTTCGGGCAGATAAATCGTCTCAAACAAAACCGGCCGACCATTTAAAGAACGCAACCGCACCAGCTCAATCACCTTCTCTTTAGCGACCAATCCTAATGCTTCACGCGCCTCTGCTGGGCCTTTAATACAACGCTGACTAATTAACTGAGTTGCCGGAGTCTTATTCTGTTGCGCCGCCAATAAATAGAAGTTAACCCGCGAAGAAGGGTCATACACCAAGCGTGAAGGGGCCACAAACCAACCGCGTCGATTAGAGCGATAAATTAGACCTTCCGCCTCTAGCTTGGTCAACGCATCGCGTACCGTAATGCGCGTACTCGAAAACTGCTCAACCAACTCACGCTCAGAAGGCAAACGGCCCGCCGAAAAATGATCAACATTTCCGGCATTATACTCAGTGATCAAATTCGCCAAGTAATCACGAATCTCAATATTTACCGACAGCATTCAACTTACCTTCTAATCTTTCGTTTAATGTCGCATTTAAGGGTGCACTTAATCTTTGCCCTGCTTCGCTATTCACATCCTCTTGAGGATTCCATTGTATGTGCCACTTCCATTGGAAGTACAGCCAAGAAGACATCACCAAGCCACCACCGACAAACGCAGTGGCATAAACTGCCTCAATAAAAAAGTTCAGCCAACTAATATCCGGTGCATAAAAATGTTTTACCAATAACAAACTAACACTGCCGGTATAACCCGCACTGTCTGCCAAATAAATCAAAAATCCCGCATTCGCACTCACCCCCACATAAGGGCCAGCCACGGCAACAAAACGATCGAACAGAAAACAGTTGAACGGAATATAAGCCAAATACAAACCCGTACCGAGCGCCACCATCCACAGCTTGCTATCCAGTGAACCCTGCTGAAACATCTGCGTACTCAAAACCATAATCACGCAACCAATCACAATCGCCACATGATTCGCCGTGAACGCCTTAAAGTTATCGCGAATCAACATCAACAAAGCCAACGCGACCAATACCATGCCCGCAATGCGAATACCCGCATAGGTGAAAATCGCAGGCTCATTACCAAAACCTAACGCCATCCAAATTTCAGAAGAAAAGTTATCCCTAAAATCACGCAAGCCGGTAAACATCATAAAGGCACAAATCAGTGCCAATAAACCAAACCAATACTGGCTAAACAACTTCCAGCGATCACTGCCCGTCATCGGTTCACGCTTATTTCTTAACGCCTCATCTTCAGCATTGGGCTCTGGCAACAAACTTAAGGCATACACCGAAACGAACAATAGCGGCGTAAAGATCAAACCCGTTAAAACCGGCATCCAAAACTCATCCACATCCCAATACACAATTAACCCCTTACCCACACTGCGCACCATACCCGAAGCCACAATAAAGGTAGCGCTTAACCCTGCCCCCAACAGCTCACTGGTTTTTCGCCCTTCTAGATAACTGAATACCAAACCCCAGATCATACCGAGCGGTAAACCGTTCAAGAACATCGCGAAAGGTTTTAAATGCGCCGGTAATACCGCAAACAAAAATAAAGCCGCCTGAGCGCACATCACCAAACAGATAATCACCAACGCCCGACGATTGTGCATCATGCCCGAAACGACTCGAATCCCAATGTACTTAGAAAACATATAGCCCAGCACCTGGCTCAAAATCAGCAAGACCTTAAAATCTAAACCAAAGTAGCCATCTTGCTCATATAACCCCACCGAAAAAGGTTTGCGAAACGCATACATTGAAAAATACGTAAGAAAAGCAGCACTAATAGCAAAAACAACAAACCACCCTTGTGGCGCTCTGCTTAGCCAAGATTGAATAGAGTGCTGGATAGAGCTCTGAATACGATTATGAGATAACGACATGTAACCTTCCTTTCTATCTCGCCAATAGTTGGACTAGACCAAAGAGGATGATTAAACGTAATTCACGTGACAAAAGTATGACAAGAAAGTACAAATTGAAATCATGGCTGTTTATACAGATTATTTCCGTGATACAGCCCTACTCATGCTCGTTTGCACGGATAACCCTGTCAAAAAGTGTGTTTAGTGCATTTTTAAATACTGTGAATCCATACAGTTGATATTTAAAAAGTAGAACAAATTATGCGCGTTTGCACGGACTAGTTTTTAGTTGTGCGCGTTTGTACTGGAAGAAATATATAAAATGTAGCAAAATCAGTACATTATCAATATAAGCCCTGACATAACGAGACCCTCGTTATTTAGGCAAATGCGCATGCGCGTATTTCTGGAGCTTGGAAATGGATGTCAAAAATTACCGAGTTAAATCAAATACCTGCACCGAAGTTGTGAAATATCACTTCCGTGCAAACGCGCATGCGCATGATTAAAATGTTAAGAGCCCTCCGTAATTATGAACTGGGAAGACTACAAAATAGAATTCGAACCCGACGGAAGCTTGCGGGACATATACATAAAGGGTGTTGATTTATCCGATTGGCAAACCTTCATAGACTTTCTTCGTAGCACCGATTCGGACCTGAATTACTTCGTTGAGGGCGAACCCGCTGAATTACCCTCAAGTATCTCTGAGGTGGTTGTTAGCCAAGACCATCCATATCTATTAACTATTGGCTTAGATGGGGTTACAGTTAATTGTCATTTTTTCATTCCGGAAGAAATTGAATTAGATATAGATCCAAGGGAAATTGATAGTGAAGCTAAGGCCAAGGTTGTTTTTAGGTTTATGTCCACCGTTGGTAGAGCGCTGAATAAAGAGGTTATCCTCACCCCTGAAAACACAGAAGAACAACCAATTTTTAAATACGAGCTCGGTGCAGGTATTAAGCATCTAGCTCTTAACAAGTTTAGGCATGGGACGCGATAAAGCGCCGCGCCCATGCTAAAAGCGTTAGGCTTAAAAGTGAGATATAAATATGTCTAAAATACCTGATGAGATTGTTAACGATTTTGTTGATTTACTAAATGGTGATACAGAGAAACTCAAGAAAAAATATGATGCTAAGCTTGTAGACGAATTCAATGAAATAATGACAGGGGACCCAGAAGAGCAACAAAAGAAGTACGAGAGCGAGGTTAATGAAAAGTACCTTAAAAAATTCGCTTCTACTATCCATCTTTGGAAGCTAGATGATAAACAATTGGTAGAAAACAGAAAATCGATATGGCAAAAAATAGTCGATAGAGAGAAAAAAGAAGATGGGGGTTTTGTAAAATCTTACTGGGACGAGGCTGGTCGTTTTTTCATACGAGCAAAACCAAGAAAGAATGATAAAGAACTCTATGTATATAGACGTATGGCTTATACTCCATTTACATCTGTAGAAGAAATTCGAGAGTTATACATGAAAGAGCATGTGTCTCTCAGGCGTAGTTTACACGAACAACTTCTAACATATACGTGCAGAGCATATCGCGCAGTACCTGAAGAATTTCATCGTGTTGAGCTTATTGCTAAAGCTTTATATTGTAAGGATTACGTGGCAAAAAAAGAGCCCATAGGCCACGCTAAAAAACATAAATTTTCTGTTTATTATCCTCGTGATTTTATCATTACATATACTAGTGAAGTTCGAAGTTATCTAAAGCGTTCAAGTTTAGATTATCTGGAAAATCTAACTAAAGTTCATAACCAGCATTACACTGGGCATGAAAGAAGTTTTTCTGAGGTGACAATTGAATACTTCATAGGGGTAATTGAATACGCTTTTTATAATGATTCTGATGAGCATGGCGGTGTAATTAATGATCTGGGCGTTGATGGTGTAATTGAAATATGCCGTCTAATTGAATCTTATAGCCCAGATATAAATGATAAAAATAGGGATCTATTTATTGAGAGTGCTCGCGAATATATCATTAATAATGAATCCATAAAAAAGATTCGTGGAAATCCAGAACAGCCTAACAAGTAGCTGCTACGGATTGGTTACAGCTGGCACCTTTCCCGCACGCTTCGCAGCGTCAAAGTCGCCAACTGTAACCAACGGGCAGAGCTAGGCGTTATGTGATTGGAGTGTGAATAATTAGTCCTACTAGTCATATATTAATGAGTTGGCTTTCATCGAATCTAATTGAAGGCAGTGTTAGAGAGCGCCGTATAATTGCTGCCTCTGGAATTGCTCCGGATATTGATGGATTTGGATTGCTAGTTGATCCAATTTTGAGAATGCTTGGGTACAGTTCAAATTTATGGGGGGAGTTTCATCACTCTCTTCATAACTTAGGATTCTGCTTGCTCGTGACAGCCACAGCATATTTAGTGGCTACTGCGAATAAATTTAAAGTTGCTTGTATGGCATTCTTTTTATTCCACTTACATTTAGTCTGTGATCTGGTTGGATCGAAAGGGCCTGATGGGTATCAGTGGCCAATTTCTTATTTTGAGCCGTTCTCAGGATCTGTAAGTTTGTATTGGGAGTTTCAATGGGAACTGAATGCATGGCCAAATATTGCTATTGGGTTGATGTTGTATTTAATGATGTTTTGGTTTGCGAAGTACCATAGAAGATCACCATTTGAGCTTATTTCAAAAAAAGCAGATGATGCATTTGTTGGTATATTGGATAAAATCACATAACGAATAAGGATAAGTCGCGCGAAGCCGCGACCTATCCTATTGTTGAACGGGCCCGGTGAATCAGGTAGTTGCTTTTCTATTTATAGTATTTATCTATTTCAAAACCGAAGTGAATAGATATGAA
>Ga0209292_1001064_pt1 | contig 34376 bp, 20 predicted proteins | sample GOMGulsemesocosm_2_FD_184634 | JGI IMG/M metagenome (GOLD analysis project Ga0209292, IMG submission 184634) | Methane-oxidizing microbial communities from mesocosms in the Gulf of Mexico - GOM9C Gulf of Mexico (SPAdes) (version 2) | ecosystem: Environmental > Aquatic > Marine > Cold seeps...
CCTTAGAAAAATAGAAAGTGGAAAAAGCAAAATGACAGTAATTAATGCTGTCAGAGCTAAAATTATACACCGAATATTTGCTGTAATTAAAAATAACACGGCATATGAAAAAAATTATGTAAATTCAATTGCGTAATCCATAAGATAAAATTTGGTGTTTAAAACAATAATAATTTAAAAACAAAATATTAACTTTAGGCTATGTGCGTAATAGAGGGTTTTGCTTTGATAATTCGTACTAAAGATAGTTTAAATGCCACCAAAAGCAAAGAAAAATGAAGAAATTATTATCGCAAAGACATCCGATATTTTACTTTCTTTCTGTTTGGGAAAAACGGATAAGGAAAAGAATTAGTTGGATATTTGACAACAAAAAATATACAAGTAGTAATAATAGTGAAAATTTAGGATTTAGAGTTAAAAAACATCAATCAAAACTCTTGAAAAAACTAGGAGAAACAGATATGGTTCTTCAGTATAATAAAATTGATAATTTAAAATTGGTTGTAGAAAGAGTAAATGGAACAATAATAAAACCTGGAGAAACATTTTCCTTTTGTAAAACAGTTGGGTTACCCACAAAAAAGAAAGGTTATAAACTGGGAATGGAATTATCATTTGGAGAAGCAAAGGCAGGTATTGGCGGTGGAATTTGTCAGAGTTCTAATTTAATGCATTGGCTAGCACTTCACTCACCATTGACAATTAATGAAAGACATCACCATAGTTTTGACCCTTTCCCTGATGACGGAAGAGTTTTACCCTTTGCCAGTGGTGCAACAGTATTTTATAATTATTTAGACTTTCAATTGACTAATAATACAAATTGGACTTTTCAAATCAATTTATGGTTAACGGACAAGTTATTAGAAGGAGAAATTCGAGTAAATGAAGAACTTGATTTCAATTATCACGTTTTAGAAAAAGAACATAAGTTTCTCAAAGTTGGAAACGAGTTCTTTAGAACAAATGAAATTTGGAGAACAAAGAATGCAAAGTTTAGAAGCGGAGCATTAATTGAAAAAGAAATGATGTTTAAGAATTATGGGAAAGTGAAATATGAGCCGAAGGAATTTGAAATAAAAAAAGGTGGGGACACTAATTATAGCTAGTACGGTTTTAGCGCTTAATTTAAAATATAGAAGTTTAAATCAAGTTCGTCAAACCTTTTGATTTGGCTGTTATGAAGAAAGAAGATTATAATGAAAATTTTAACTAGAGACATTATTGAAAAATTCGTTACTTTTAATTTAGACTAACTATTAGGTAAATGTCAACCATAAATGAAAAATCCTCTCCTAAAACTAATAGATTCTTTTTACTTTCTGTTTAAGAAATTCATACCGCTTAAAACATATCGCTATGCGGTGTGTGGTGGTAGTAATTTAGTGTTAGATACGGTTTTGTATTTTATAATATTTCAGTTTTTAGTCAGTAAACAAAATATTGATTTAGGTATAGTAGTACTAAGCCCACATATCGCGTCTTTATTTTTTGTGTTTCCTATAACATTTAGTATAGGTTTTTTATTAAACCGCTATATTGTATTTCCGGAGTCTATATTACCTGCAAAAGTTCAGTTTTTCAGATACTTACTCGTAGGATTGCTAGCACTTTTTATAAGTTATGGATCTATGAAGCTACTAGTGGATGTTTTATTGTTTTACCCCACACCATCTCGTTTAGTAACCATTGTCATTACTGTTTTAGTCAGTTATGTCTTACAAAATAAGTTTAGTTTTAAAGTGAACTAAATTATCAATCTATTTCATTTTACGCTCAAACTTAGCCAAAAGTTTCCCCGTTTGTAAATGTAGTTTCTTCTTGAAAAAAGAGGTTCCGCCCAGTACTAACCCTTTAAAACCCAAGGCTTGTTTAGCCCAACTGTGTAAGTTAAAATCATCTGTATGTTTACTAATTAAACCATCTTTAAATTCAAATTTGGCATCAATTATATTATGAACTTTTCGTCCCGTTTGACTAAATGTATAAATAGCTTCCCAATGCGCACTGTTATCTGTAATAGAATCAAAAGTTAATTTTAAATCTGTAGAATTGCGGCATAACATACGCCACATATTAGAAGCATGTGTACCTTTTAGTTTCCCAAAGCCAGGATCTTCAAATTCAACATTTGGATGGTAACAACTTGCCATAGTTTCAGCATCTAAATTCTGAAACGCAGTATAAAATTTTGTAATTAGTGCTTCCATGCCTTTATTTTTTTAGGTCTGGCTTTAAAACCAAGCGTGCCATTTGACGGCTTCTTTGTTCTAATAAAATGGTTTTACCTCCAGCTAATCTATTTACAGTTTCACTGTTGTAGTGTCTAATAGTAAGTAATTCAACATTTTCGTTGTACTTCACTAAGTAATCAGGATTTAATAAATCCAATAACTCATTTAAATCGTATTTATTATCTATTAAAAATGAAAAACTTACCGCAGAGTTTTGCATTAAGTTAATACGAATGTTGAGGTCTGCTAAAATGGAGAAAATATCCTTTAAATTATCTTCTACCACAAAAGAAAAATCCCTTGGCGTTAATGATAATAAGAGTTGATTAGCCTTAAAAATAAATGAAGGCACCTTACTGTCATAAATCATAGACGATTGAATCATGGTTCCATCATCTAATGGTTTTATAAAAGACTTAATAAATAAAGGAATCTCTTTGTTTTTTAAAGGCTGAATTGTTTTGGGGTGAATAACGGAAGCGCCATAATATGCTAATTCAATCGCTTCTTTGAATGAAATTTGTTTTAGTAAAACTGTGCCGTTAAAAATTCTTGGATCAGCATTTAACATACCCGGTACATCTTTCCAAATCGTTACTGATTCTGCATTAGCAACAAAAGCAAAAATAGAAGCTGTAAAATCAGAACCTTCCCTTCCTAAGGTTGTGGTTTGGTTAGTGTCAGTTCCTCCAATAAAACCTTGTGTGACTAATATGTTGTTCGAATCTAGTAGGTGTGATACTTTGGTGGTGTAGTGAGTTGAAGTGGCGTCCCAATTAACTTTGGCTTCACGCCATTTGTTGGTGGTAGTAATAACCTGTCTAGCATCAAACCACTCACATTTAAACGCGTTTTCTTTTAAATACTCCGCAATTATTGTAGTCGACAATAGTTCTCCAAAACAAATAATTTGGTCATATTCAAAATTGTAATTATCCGATTTATTGGTATTTAACTTGTCTTCTAAGGCTGAAAAATGGGTGTGAAATATAGTGCTGTTTGTAAGATTTAGATCATAGATAATGGTCTTGTGAAAGCTTTTGAACTCCTCAAAAATTGATTTCATTCCATTTTCATTCCAATACGCATCTATTAATTGTTCTAAAAGATTTGTAGTTTTACCTATTGCAGAAACAACAATTATTAATTCTTCATGTTTGTGAAGATTTAAAATTCTACCCACATTTTTAATTGCTTCAGCGTCTTTTACAGAGGCTCCTCCAAATTTAAATACTTTCATATAGTCTATAATTCATCTGTTAATCCCAGTTTAAAAAAGGATTAATTACCTAATCATACAAAAATAATTGTAATTTTGATTGAATAAACCAAGGTGTGAAAAATTTAACAACAATTAATGATTTAAAACAACAATTTTCAATTGAAAATTTTGTTAAAAAAACAGTGAATCAATTTAATAAAGATGCATTTGGGTTAATTGATGAGGTAATTGATGTGCCGACATTTGATGTTCAAAATGTATTAGAGTTATTAATTGTTGAAGTTCAAAAAATTTTAAAACGACTAAGTGAAACTAGTCATTTGCAACAGTTTATTTATAAGGTAGATTTGAATGAGAAAAAATGGATCTATTTCACCGCATTTCAAAATTATGAAGTTTTAGCTGAAGAGGTCATAATTAGAGAGGCTCAAAAGGTGTATTTGCGTGAACTATTTAAATAACTATGTACCTACTCCTAAAATAGTTTTGTAATAAAAAGTGACAAAAGTCTGTTTTTGAAACTGATATAAGTCAACAGTTTACTAGCTTTTCGATCCAACATTAACTTTACCTTTGCCTCAAAATAAAATGTAAATTAATGAAATTACCTTACGCAGAACCATATAGAATTAAAATGGTTGAGCCAATATCTCAATCTACTAAAGAGCAAAGATTAGAATGGATTAAAGCAGCAGATTATAATTTGTTTAATTTAAAATCGGATCAAGTTTACATTGATTTATTGACAGATTCGGGTACTGGAGCTATGAGTGACAGACAATGGGCAGAAGTGATGTTGGGTGATGAGAGTTACGCAGGGTCAAGATCATTCTTAAAACTAGAAGCCGCAGTAAAAGATATAACCGGTTATACTTATTTTATTCCAACACACCAAGGACGTGCCGCTGAAAATGTATTGTTTTCAGCAATGGTTAAGGAAGGTGATATTATTCCTGGTAATTCACATTTTGATACCACAAAAGGGCATATAGAATTTAGAAAAGGTAAGGCAATAGATTGTACTATTGATGAAGCGTTTGATACAAGTGTTTATCATCCGTTTAAAGGAAATGTAGATTTAAATAAACTTGAAAACGTATTTATAGAAAATCCAAAAGAAAAAATTCCTTTCATTGTCATGACTGTAACGTGTAATACGGCAGGTGGTCAACCCGTTTCAATGGAAAATATTAAAGCAGTTTCAAAATTATGTAAGTCGTATGACATTACAATGCTATTTGATTCGGCTAGGTATGCAGAGAATTGCTATTTTATTAAAGAAAGAGAAGTAGCTTATAAAGATGTGGAGATTAAAGCTATTGCTAAAGAAATGTTTTCTTATGGTGATGGAATGACTATGAGTTCTAAAAAGGATGGTTTAGTTAACATGGGAGGGGTTATCGCTTTAAATAATGAAGAGGTGTATAGAACAGCCATCACATTCAATATTATGTATGAAGGTTTTATTACTTATGGTGGTATGAGTGGTCGTGATATGGGAGCTTTAGCTGTGGGTTTGTATGAAGCGTTAGAATATGACTATTTAGCGAGTAGAATTACTCAAGTACAATACTTAGGTGAGAAGATGGCTGAATTTGGAGTGCCAGTTCAACAGCCAATAGGTGGACATGCAGTTTATGTGGACGCCAATAAATTTGTACCAAATATTCCAAAAGAAGAATACAGAGCACAGGCATTAGCTATTGAATTGTATATTATAGCAGGTATTCGTGGTGTGGAAATAGGAACTATTTTGGCAGATAGAGATCCTGTGACAAGAGAAAATAGATATCCTGAGTTGGAATTAGTAAGATTAGCCATTCCACGGAGAACATATACACATAATCACATGGAATACATTGCGGCTGCATTGGAAACAATTTATAGATCAAGAGCAGAAGCAAAAAAAGGATACCATATTACTTGGGAAGCCACAATAATGAGGCACTTTACAGTAAAACTTGAAAAAGCAAAATAGTTAAAATACAAAAAAATATAGAGATGTTTAATTCAAAAGGAAGAGACTAAATCTTTTATTTGAAAAGTGTAAAGTTATAATACATTGTTAATGTCTGTTCGAGTGATTTTGTGGTTTTTCAATTGAAAAACCACAAAATTGTACCGAGAACAGAATGGTAGAACATCCAAATATTATCACTTATTTAATAAGGTCTATGACCATATTCAAGTGTAGCCAATTGGTTGGACTGTCAATTGTTCCAAAAAGAAACCGATCAAAATTAATTCCCCAATCTAATAAGTTTACTTTTCCTTGAATTACTAGTTCTGTTGGTGATGTTTCATTTTTATTTCTAATCCCAGTAGCAAACCATGTCATATTGTGTTTAATTCCTTTAATTGTTAGTACGCCATTAATTTGATACCAATCTATTCCCATAGTATAAGTAGTTGTAGTTTTAAACGTTATTCTATCATCTTCTTCTTTTATAAATAACCCTGGAGATTTTAATTTTTCACTCAAGCTACTATCATTACAAGCGTTTAACGTATTAAGGTCAATGTCGAATGAAAGTTTCATATCTTCTAAAGGATTACCTAAGTCAGTTCTGGGATAAAGTTCTAGGTTTAAATTCTTAACTTGGCCACTAAATTTTGAGCTGCAATACCCGTGCGATACAGCTAGATTAATGTGTTGTGAATTTCGTTCGGTAACAGTTTCAAATTGTTTACATGTTGTGCTTAAACCTATAAGTCCAAAGGCAATGCTAATTGTAAGTAATGCAGTTAATGGAATAAATAGGCGTGTTAACTTTTTCATAATATTTAGTTTAGATGTTTTTATAAAGTTACGTTCAGTTTTTTATAAATTAAGTTAAGGGTTGTAAAACAATGTAAAAGTTTGTAAAAGCGCAACCTAATTATAAGGATTCTTTCCAATTGCTTTTTAAATGTAGGAATGTCATTTTGTCGATAAAAATAAATAAAAAATTATGCTTGTAATTTAAGAGATTTTTTACATTTGCAACACTATTAATAGTACAATAAAAATATAATGGATAAATTTTCATTTGTTGGTAATGCAGACGTAAATGCTATTGACGAACTTTACACAAGATACACTAACGATCCCGAATCTGTTGACATAGGTTGGCATAAGTTTTTTGAAGGATTTGATTTCGCTAAAACTGATTTTGAAGAAGGTGGAATTCCTGAGAACTTTCAAAAAGAATTCAAAGTAATTAACTTAATCAATGGGTATCGTTCTAGAGGACACTTGTTTACAAGAACTAATCCAGTTAGAGATAGAAGGGCATATGAGCCAACTTTGGCAATTGAAAATTTCGGATTGGAGCAATCGGACTTAAATTCTGTTTTTCAAGCCGGTAATCAGGTTGGATTAGGAGCGGTAACGTTACAAGCTATAATTGATGATTTAGAAGCATGTTATTGTCAGTCAATTGGAATCGAGTATGCTTACATGCGTGAGCCAGAAAGAATAAAATGGTTTCAAGATTCTATTGAAATTAAAAATAGGCCAAAATATTCTATTGTTGAAAAGAAAAGAATATTAAAAAAATTAAATGAAGCTACTGGTTTTGAGCAATTTTTACAAAAAAAGTATGTAGGTCAAAAACGTTTTTCTTTAGAAGGTGGTGAAGCATTGATTCCTGCTTTAGATAAGTTGGTACAAAGAGGAGCAGAATTAGGTGTTAAAGAAGTTATCGTAGGGATGGCACATAGAGGCCGTTTGTCCACTTTAGTAAATGTATTTGGTAAAAACGTACAATCTATATTTGGAGAATTTGACGGAAAAGAGTTTGATGATGAAGATGAAGAGTTTGATGGTGATGTAAAATATCACTTAGGATATTCAACTGATATTGTTGCTGATAATGGTGAGAAAATAAATTTAGTTTTAGCGCCAAATCCTTCTCACTTAGAGGCTGTAGCGCCGGTTGTGCAAGGAATTGCTAGGGCAAGAATTGACAACGAATTAAAAGACGAGAAAAAAGTATTACCAATTATTATACATGGAGATGCGGCTGTTGCTGGTCAAGGTGTTGTATATGAGGTAACTCAAATGGCACAGTTAGACGGGTATAGAGCTGGTGGAACGGTTCATATTGTGGTAAATAATCAAGTTGGTTTTACAACTAATTATTTAGACGCACGTTCATCTACATATTGTACAGATGTTTTTAAAACAACATTATGTCCAGTGTTTCATGTAAATGGTGATGACGTTGAGGCGGTTGTTCAAACCATGGAAATGGCATTGGAATACCGTCAAAAATTTAATAGAGATGTAATTGTAGATTTACTTGGTTACCGTAAATATGGGCATAATGAAGGTGATGAGCCTAAATTTACTCAACCTAAATTATATAAAGCAATTGCGAAACATCTAAATCCAAAAGATATTTACTTAGGTGAATTAATTGGTCAAGGTGTGATGACTGCTGAAGAAGGTAAAGCGATTGATAAAGCAATTTATGATGATTTTCAAACTAAATTTGATTTATCTAAAGACGATAAGCATACTGTAGTAAGAAACTTCTTAAAAGATACTTGGGCTGATTTTAGACAAGCTAAAGCTAAAGATTTTGTTAAATCACCAAATACAGCAGTTGCTAAAGATATTCTTATTCAATTAGGAACTAAATTAGCTACATTGCCAGAAGGACATACGTATTTCCGTAAAATTAAAAAATTACTGAAGGATAGAATTAACATGATTGAATCTAATAAAATGGATTGGGGAATGGCAGAAATGTTAGCCTACGCGTCTTTATTAGTGGATGGACATGCTGTAAGAATTTCAGGTCAAGATGTGGAAAGAGGTACTTTTTCTCACCGTCATGCAGTTGTTAAAGCTGAAGACAGTGAAGAGGAAATTGTTACTCTAAATTTGTTAGAGGAAAAGCAAGCTAAGTTTGATATTTATAATTCGTTATTATCAGAGTATGCTGTTTTAGGATTTGAATACGGATATTCATTATCTACACCAAACGGCTTAACAATTTGGGAAGCACAGTTTGGAGACTTCTATAATGGAGCTCAAATTATGGTGGATCAATTCATTATGTCTGGAGAAGATAAATGGAGAGTAGGTTCAGGATTAACCATGTTATTACCTCATGGATATGAAGGTCAAGGTGGAGAGCACTCATCTGCTCGTTTAGAACGTTTCTTACAACAATGTGGCGATTTAAATGTGCAAATATGTAACAATACAACGCCAGCTAATAATTTCCATTGTTTAAGACGTCAAATCGAAAGAGACTTTAGAAAGCCTTTAATTATTTTTTCTCCTAAAAACTTATTGCGTCACCCACGTGCAACATCAACGTTTGATGATTTAGCCACGGGTAGTTATCAAGAGGTGATTGATGATGTGAATGCTGATGTGGATAAAGTAGATACAATTGTTTTATGTTCAGGTAAATTCTTTTATGAAATGACGGAAGAAGCTGAAGCAAGAAACGTTGAGAATGCTGCTTTTGTAAGGTTAGAACAATTATACCCTTTACCAAAAAATCAGTTAGAGGAAATTAATAAAAAGTATAAAAATGCTAAAAACATTATATGGGCACAAGAAGAACCTGAGAATATGGGAGCTTGGACTTATATGTTTATGGCATTAAAAAATCCGGATATGAAAGTTGTATCTAGACGTAGTTCATCTGCTCCTGCAACAGGTTCAAGTCAAACACATAAAAAACGTTTAGCTGCGTTGTATAATGATTTGTTTACTAAAATAGCTGGGAAATAATATTAAAAAAAAGAGTTAACTTTGAAGCGTAAAGTTTAAAGTTGTAGATAATAATAAAGTTAAGGTGAAAATTCAAATCTATTTTGAATAGAAGTCTTCTTCCATTGGAAGGAAAATAAATAACTAAAGAGAAATGGCAATATTAGAAATGAAAGTTCCCTCACCGGGAGAATCAATATCAGAGGTGGAAATCGCGGAATGGTTAGTTGAAGACGGAGATTACGTTGAAAAAGATCAAGCCATTGCTGAGGTAGATTCGGATAAAGCAACTTTAGAGTTACCAGCAGAAGAAGCAGGTATTATTACTTTGAAAGCGGAAGAAGGTGATGCTGTAGCTGTAGGTGCCGTAGTTTGTTTAATTGATATGGACGCAGAAAAACCAGCAGGTTTTGAAGCTAAAGCTGTTGTTGAAGTAGCTGCGCCTGTTGTTGCTGAAGCGCCAAAAGCTGAGGTAAAAGCAAGTGCTCTAAATCCAGGACCAGTTTCTAAAAAATCTGATTCTTACGCAAGTGGACATCCTTCTGTTGCTGCAAAAAAAATAATGGATGAAAATAAAATTTCATCTAATCAATTAAGTGGTACGGGTAAAGACGGTCGTATTACTAAACAAGATGTTGTAGCTGCAATGGCTGGTGGTTTTAGTGCTTCTGAAGCTTCAGGTTGGGGTGGTACTAGAGATGTGGAGAGAAAGAAAATGTCAATGATGCGTAGAAAAATCGCAGAACGTTTAGTAGCTGTAAAAAGCGAAACGGCAATGTTGACTACTTTCAATGAGGTGGATATGAAACCTATCATGGATATCAGAAAAAAATACAAAAAGTTATTTTCTGAACACCACGAAACAAATTTAGGATTTATGTCATTCTTTACAAAAGCATGTACAGAGGCCTTAAATTTATATCCATCTGTGAATGGACAAATTGATGGTAAAGAAATGATTTTGCATAATTATGCGGATATTTCTATTGCGGTATCATCACCTAAAGGTTTAGTTGTTCCTGTTGTTAGAAATGCAGAGCAAATGACGTTAGCTGAAATTGAAAGAGAAATTAAAAGATTAGCGATTAAGGCAAGAGATGGTAAAATTACACCGGATGAAATGACTGGTGGTACATTTACAATTACTAATGGTGGAGTGTTTGGTTCTATGTTATCAACGCCTATTATTAATCCTCCTCAATCAGCAATTTTAGGAATGCACAATATTGTGCAAAGACCAGTAGCTATTGATGGTAAAGTTGAAATTAGACCAATCATGTACTTAGCATTATCTTATGATCATAGAATTATTGATGGAAAAGAGTCTGTTAGCTTTTTAGTTAAAGTGAAAGAGATGTTAGAAAATCCTGAGAAAATGATATTTGGATCTAAAGATCCGATTGAAGTATTATTAGGGTTATAGACCTTAATTTAAGTATTGAATTAGATCCACTGTCATGTTATGATAGTGGATTTTTTATGTATGCATAGCACCTAGTTTTACTCTGTTTTTTATTTTACTTAATTGGTAATCACTTTATAAGAAAAATAAAAATATTAATGTATATTTGTGTAAAACAAAAAATATATATTATGAAAAAACTATTTACAATTGTAGGGGCTGGCTTAATCGCTAGTTCGAGTATTGCTCAATCACCATTTTTGAGTAATTCTTATGATTTCAATTCAGCTGATAAATATGCAGCCGGATCAATTACTACTATAGATTCAAGAGACATTAACTCAAATCAAAATAGAGTGTCTTATTATACAGAAGATTTTGACGCTGGTTTTGGTACTTGGGTTGCTGAAATGCAAGTAGGTACTGCAAACTTTAAATTGACAAATACAGGACATGATAATGAAACAGGGAATTCTTTTTTAATTCCAACATTAGCAACAACAACACCAACTCAATGGGTTGTTCTTGATTCTGATAAAGATGGTTCTAGTTATACAAATCCAGAAAATGCAACGTTAACTTCAGCTGTAATTGATTTATCTGCTACTGCAGGTGAATTTGTAGCGCTAGAGTTTGAACAATTTTTCGCAGAATGGCAACCGGCTGATACAGAGGATCATACTTATATTGCTGTTTCTGTAGATGGTGGAACAACATGGAATGAAGTTGAAATCAATGAAGGTGTTGGTAGAGATGCTAGACCTAATCCAGAATTAGTATCTTGGGATATCTCAGATTATATCGCTGGAAATGAATCTACTGTTCAGTTCAGATTTAGATGGGATGGAGCTTGGAATTATGGTTGGCAACTAGATAATATTGAAGTTGTTGATATGAATGAAAAAGATATCGCTATTACTCAAATGTGGAAAAATAATTTTGGAGGTGTTACTTTCTCTCAATTGGCTGTAGCTCATACTGATTCTATTGTTGTAGGTGCGGTTTTAAAAAATACAGGACATATTGCTCAAACAGGTGTTACTTTTGATTATGTTATAAAAGATGCAGCTAATGCAACTGTTGCAACTGGTACTGCGGCTGATGTTCTTTCTTTAACAAATAGTCAGTTTGATACTATTTTTGTAAATACAAACTTTATGCCTACTGATTTAGGTGTGTATACAGTTGAATTAACTGCTGTTTCTATTGAAGGTGATGATGATTTATCAACTAATGTAGTGACTGATAACAATTTTGAATTAACAGCTCACACAATTGCTCAAGATTATAACGTAGGTGCTGTTGAGGAAATTACATCTTGGCCTTTAATGAGTGGAGAAGGTATTTTCGGAATCTTAGCAGATTTTAAAGTAGAGGATGTTATTTCTGGTGCTGATGTGAAGTTAACTGCACATACTGAGAATGTTGGGGAGCAAATTAGTGTGATGGTTTATGAAATTACTGGTGAAACTGGTGCTGCTTGGACGGCAATTGCACAAGCATTTCATACAGTAACTGCTGATGATTTAGGTGGTTTTGTAACAATAGCGTTCGAAAATGGTGTTGCTGTTAATACAACAAGTTTGTATTTTGTAGGGGCTAGACAAAATGATACGCCAGTTAAGCCGTTGTTTGAAAGACAAGGGAATATTGTTTGGGGTACCGTTCAAGGGTTTGATGATGAAGCTGCAGCTAGAGGGTTTTTTGATAGAAAAGCTCCTATGGTAAGAGTTAGAGTTAACGCTGGTGAAGTTGGTGTAAATGAAAATGTTGTAAATAATACATTCTTTACTTACCCTAACCCTGCAAATACTACTGTAAATGTATCTTTAAATTATTCAGATTCTAAAAACACAGTAATTAAAGTTCTTGATATTACAGGATCAGTTGTTTCTGTATTAAACTTAGGAACAGTTAATGGTGTTAGTACATCAGCTATTTCAGTTGAAAATTTATCTAATGGAATTTATTTTATTGAAGTTTCAAATTCTAACTCTAAAGAAGTTAAGAAATTTGTTAAGCATTAATATAACTAATTTTATATTTAAAATGCCGTATCATTTGATACGGCATTTTTTTTTGTTTAATATTTTAAACAAATACATAGTGTAGTGATTTTATTTTTTTAATTGTAAGGATGTTAGTTAGCTTGAAAGTATAATTTCCAATGGTTTGTTATTTGATTTTATGTTTACTTCCTAAATGGCAGTAAATCTAGTTACGGTTGATTTGGTTAGTCAAGTGCCTTTTATGTCTTTAATTGAGGCTTTCTAGGAGTGGTTGATGCCTTCTGTTTTAATTGAGTTAGTAATCGTGTAGGTTAATTGTTTTTAGTGAGGAGAGGTGCTTTGGTTGTTTGATGGCTTTAAATCGTTTATTTGTCTTCTAGTGTTGGTTGGGTATTATTTCAATGCGTATCCTTGTCTATTCCTTTGAGGTAATATGGTAAGAGGATTATTTGAATTAAGTTAAAGTTTAGTGCAAAAAAAAATGGCTTGTATCAGTTAAGATACAAGCCATTTCAATAAGGTACTATTTAATTATTTCTTAGAAATAACTAATTTTTTAGTAGTTACGTTTCCGTTAACACTTAAAGTGTAAAAGTACACACCGTTAGCTAATGCGCTAGCGTTAATGTTTTCGTTATAAGTACCAGCAGTAATAGAACCTAAGTTATTGTTATAAACAACATCTCCAGTTACTGAAACAACAGATACAGAAACAGTTGACGATTCGTTAATAGAAAAGTTAATGTTAACGTTGTTGTTAGCAGGATTTGGGTAAGCGTTTAAAGTTGTAGTTGCTGTAGCGTTGTTATCAACTTCTAAGAAATCTTCAACACCTCTTACAATAAATACTGAGTTTGCAGATGATAATGCACCGTCATTATATAATAAAGCGCCACTTCCAATTTGAGCAGATTGTACAGAAACTGCATTGTTGTCATCATGGTAAGCAGTGATTGAAAAATCATCACCAGCTACGAAACTTACAAGGTCTGTTAATTTAATTTCAACAATTGTACCTGGCTCTCCAGCTTGAACGATATAAGCATCAGATTGTCCTTGAGTATTATATGCAGAACCATCCCATTTACCAACTTTTACATATAATTCAGCACCAACTTCAGTGTTGTTTCCTAAACCAACTTGTACTCTTCCAATTGAAATATCTCCAATTGCATCAAAAATGTTACCCATTTCAGTAGCAACATTTGTATTAGGATCTCCTAAGTGTTCTGTTGATCCTGTAACGATACCATTATCTCTAGCGAAAACTCGTCCTCCTGTAATAATGTTTAATAATGTATCAGTATTATCGTTTACGGTTTGTTCAGTACTTGCAGAACCAACGCCGTAAGTCACTCTGTAATTTTTGTCAGCTTCTGGCGTCCATCCGTTTGGAGTAATGATAGTAAGAGAGTCTCTTGTAAAAGGTGCAATTGTACCTGGTGTAGAAGTCCCTGTAAAAACATTAGTTCCGTTATCGTCAGCTAAAACAGCCATTGTAGATAAAGTTTGTGGGTTAATTCCACCGTTATAGATAAATGCTCCAAAGGTAACTTCACTTAATTGTGAAGCAGGAATCATGTAATAATCTAAACCTTGAGTTCCCATTGACATAAATGTTTGTTCCATGATTAAGTTATCTTCATAACCTTCAACAAATTTAACATCATCAATCATCCAAAAGTAATCATCAGTGCTTTCGTATCTGAATCTTGCAAGTACAGTAGCTTGACCAGCAGCTATACTAGTTAAATTAATACTTACTAATTCAGGATTAGCAGTGTTTTCATTTAAAGGAAGTAATTCGTGTACTGGGTAACTGTTGTTCCAAGTTGTTCCATTATCTAAACTGATGTCAATAAAACATGTTCCCTGAAAGTTTCTGTAGTAAGATTCAAACTCAATAGCAACATTTGCATAAGCCGATAAATCTACTGAAGCAGCCATTGTTAATATAGCAGTTCCCGTAAAACCATCACCTTGAATTAATGCAAAATTCCCACCAGAAGTAGAAGCAATTGCTACAGTATTAGATGTATATAATCCGTTTGGAGTAGTTGTTCCAATTAACCAATCTTGAGCATTTCCAGCATCATTAACCCAGTCAGCTGGAGTAGAGAAGTCCATAATACTACCAATTAAATCTCCAGAAGCTCTGTTTTGGTGATTTGGTCTTGTTAACTCATTGCTTTGGTTAGAAACCATAAGCTTAGTCTCTGCTTTTTGAGCAAAAGACATAGACCCAGCTAATAAAGCTAAACCTAAAATGTAAGTTTTTTTCATATTCCGTTTTTTTAATTTTTATTATTTCAAATTTAGAATTTTAATTTAATATAGACAAGTCTATTTAATAGATATTTAGTATTTCTTATTAAAATATTATTTTTTCAAATAAAATTTTGGTAATGATTCAAACTTTTTTGTAATTTCATCAACTTATTAAATTCTTTTTTAAATATAGCCTTTTAATTTATTTTTCAATAGCTTATATTGGAATCTATTATTTTGCTAATTTTTTCATTTTAAAATCTGATTCTAATGTTTATTCATATGTACCACAAGATGCTAACCAAGTAATTGAAGTGAATACAAAGGTTTTTGTCAAGAATTTTACTACCCAGTTTTTTTATAATAAAGAGTATGTGTTACCTTATTTAATTAATGACTCTAATTCTGATGTAAATGGTGTTAGTAAAATTGAAACTACTGGGGTTGATATGTCTTCTAAGGTTGTCTTTTTTAGTGAATCATGGGGAGGTGAAATAATGTGGTATTGTGTTTTAGGAGTGAAAGATACTGATGATTTTACACAGTTTGCAAGTCAATGTAATCAAATTGTTCGGTTTCAATTAGTTAATCATTTTGCAATTTGTTTATTGAATAAATCAGAACATATTGAAGGTGTCTCTGCTCACTTAAAACAAATTTCAAATCAAAATGTGAAATCTATTGATTCAAAGGTTGATTTGTCAAAAATATTTGATTCTGAAAGTGAAATCAATTATTATGTATCGTCTGAAGATAATGACTATATAACAGACGGTTTGGCCTCCGTAAAGTTTAATGCGAATTGTATAGTTTTGGAAGGTGAATATACCACTGTTGGTTCTGTTGATCCTGTTGAAACTATTACTGAAAATGTAAATTTAGAATCAGCTTTATCTCTACGGACAACGTTTAATTTATGGGATGAGGTTTTACATTATAATGAGTTGATATTAGATTATGAAACAACTGAAATTGTGACTACTAATAAGGTTGTTCCAATGCTAATTTACCCAGGATTGAAAGCTGTTTTTAGTGGGGGTAAGGCTACTGACTGGAGTGCTTTAGTGAAAAATATTGATAGACAGAATGACCTTTTTGTAGATTATACAAATCAAAATATCGAATATTTAAAAGAATTAAATTTTTCTTTAGGTTATAAGATAGTAAATAATGATTTTATTCTAGCTAACGACTCAGTTTTTAAAGGGATAGAAAATAAATCAGAGGTAACAAATAAGTTGTTTGAGTTAAATATATTTCCGGAGTTATTTTCAGAAAGATTATGCTTTGTTGATGATAAATTATCTCCTTCATCAATGATTTCGAATTTGAAATTAAGTGTATTTAAAAATGTGTTGAATGAGATGGTAGAAATAAATAGAATAGAGCAAATATATGGCTTGGTTAAGTATTCTGATGATCAAACTAAATTATTTTTAAAGGGAAAAATAGTGTTTAAAGATAAATCGGGACATTCAATAGTTGAATCAGGTATTATGTTAATTGAAATGTTAGATGCATTAGAAATGGTTGTAAGTAGGGAGTAGTTTCTTTTTTTTTAATTTAAAAAGTTAGCTATTAATTAAAAATGTCTTTAGAATAGTGTAATTAGTATGAGTTGATTAGGTTACTAACGTGTAATGTTTAATAGTTTCTAGCTAAAGGGTATTACTTTAATGTAAAATAGTATTACTTTTGAAAGTATGAATAAGAACACTAGTTTAGAATATAACACAGAAAGACCAAAAATGTTGATTCCTGAGTATGGAAGAAATGTACAAAAAATGGTTGATTTTGCTGTTACTATTGTTGATAGAGATGAACGTAATAAAGTCGCGACAGCTATTATTGCAGTGATGGGTGAGCTCAAACAACATTTACGTGATGCTGAAGATTATAAGCATAAACTATGGACGCATTTATTTATTATGGCTAATTTTCAATTAGATGTAGATTCACCATATCCTTTACCTGAGCCTGAAAAGCTAGCGGAAAAACCGGATAGAATGGTATATCCGAGAGGAACTGTTAAAATGGGGCATTATGGAAAAACAGTTGAAAAATTAATTAGTGTAGCTATTGAAATGGATGAAGGTGACGAGAAAATAGCATTAATTAAGACTATTGCAAATCTTATGAAAAAGTTTCACTTAATGTTTAATTCAAGTTCTGTTGAAAATGAAAATATAGTTGCACATCTAGGAAAATTGTCTCAGGGTAAATTAAAAATAGATGATTTAACCTTTTTTAGTGATACTAATGATATTTTAAAAGTAATAGGGACACCTAATTATAAGCAAATTTATCAGAGTTCTCAAAAGAGGAACAATAACAGTCGTCATAGAAATAGTAGCAGTAAGAATAAAAACAACAACAGAAAAAGATATTAATTATGGCAACTTTTGAAATATACGGTGGAAATGAATTGAAAGGTGAGTTAGTGCCTCAGGGGGCAAAGAATGAAGCTTTGCAAATATTGTGTGGTGTGTTATTGACTGATCAAAAAGTTACAATTAGTAATTTGCCAGATATCATTGATGTAAATAAATTAATTAATTTATTACAGTCAATGGGAGTTAAGGTTGAGAAAGTGGAAAAAGGGACTTATGTTTTTAATGCAAAAAAAATTGACTTAGATTATTTGGAAACTGAAGATTTTGCAACTAAAGCATCTAGTTTGAGGGGGTCTATTATGATTGTAGGTCCTTTGTTAGCTCGTTTTGGTAAAGGATTGATTCCGAAACCTGGAGGTGATAAGATTGGACGTAGAAGATTAGATACGCATTTTGATGGAATGGCTAAGTTAGGGGGGGAGTTTAAGTATAATAAGAAAACAGCTTTCTTCTCTATTGAAGCAAAAAAATTAAAAGGAACATATATTCATTTAGATGAAGCTTCTGTAACAGGGACAGCAAATATTGTAATGGCTGCAGTTTTAGCGAAAGGGGAAACCGTTATTTATAACGCTGCTTGTGAGCCATATTTGCAACAGCTTTGTAAAATGATGAACAAAATGGGGGCTAAAGTTACCGGTATTGGCTCAAATAGATTAACAATTAACGGTGTTAAAGAATTAGGCGGATGTTTTCATAGGGTTTTACCGGATATGATAGAAATTGGTAGTTTTATTGGGATGGCTGCAATTACAAATTCTGAAATTACAATAAAAGATGTTGCTTTTAAAGAGTTAGGGATAATTCCTAACGTGTTTAAAAAATTAGGAATTAAGATGGAGCTAAGAGGGGATGATTTATTTATTCCTAAACAAGATAGTTATGAAGTGGAATCATTTATTGATGGTTCTATTATGACAATTTCTGATGCGCCTTGGCCTGGTTTTACTCCTGATTTATTAAGTATAATTTTAGTAACAGCAATTCAGGCTAAAGGTGAGTTGTTGATTCATCAAAAAATGTTTGAATCCAGATTGTTTTTTGTGGATAAGTTAATTGATATGGGGGCGAAAATTATTTTGTGTGACCCCCACAGGGCTGCTATTATTGGTTTAAATAGAGAGAGTCCTCTGAAAGGAATTCAAATGACTTCTCCTGATATTAGAGCGGGCGTGTCATTGTTAATTGCTGCTTTATCTGCTGAAGGTAAATCGATAATTCATAACATTGAGCAAATTGATAGAGGGTATCAAGATATAGATATCAGACTTAATAATTTAGGCGCTGACATTAGAAGGGTTGGATAGTCTTTAAATAAAAAAATAAAAAGCCTTGAATGTATTTCAAGGCTTTTTTTTTTTTTACCTAAAAAATCTTAAATACCTAAACTAATGAGTAAGTAAATATTGGGTTATGGGTAAAAAAAAGTATATTCGTATTTCAAATTAAAAACAACTAATTGTGTCAATTGAAGTAAAAAACGTATCAAAATTTTATGGAGAGCAAGCTGCTTTAAATAACGTTAGTTTTAAAGTCAAATCAGGAGAGATTGTGGGTTTCTTAGGACCAAATGGTGCTGGTAAATCTACAATGATGAAAATTGTGACTTGTTTTTTAACAAAGTCTGAAGGTGAAGTGAGTGTTTGTGGGTTAGATGTTGAAACTGATAGTTTGAAAATTCGTTCAAAAGTAGGGTATTTACCTGAGCATAATCCATTGTATTTGGATATGTATATTAAGGAATATTTGGACTTTGTGGCAGGAGTATATAAAATTAAAAATAAAAAAGAGCGCATCTCTGAAATGATTGCTTTAGTTGGGTTAGAAAAAGAACAGAATAAAAAAATTGGTGCTTTATCTAAAGGGTATAGACAAAGAGTTGGTTTGGCGCAAGCTATGATACATGACCCAGAAGTATTAATTTTGGATGAGCCAACAACAGGTTTGGATCCGAATCAATTAGTTGAGATAAGACAATTGATTAAAAATATTGGTAAGACTAAAACGGTTATGTTGTCAACACATATCATGCAGGAGGTGGAAGCAATTTGTGATAGAGTGGTTATTATTAAAGATGGAAAGATTGTAGCGGATGATACAACAGTTCATATTCAACAACATGATAGTGATGCACAAACTGTTTTTGTGGAATTTGATACCGAAATATCTAGGAATAAATTAAGTCAAATAACAGGCGTTAATTCGGTTAAACATTTAGAGAGTAATCAATGGTTATTTGAATCTAGTTCAACTGATGTAAGAGTTAATATTTCAAAATATGCACAACAAAATAATTTATTAGTTTTGACTATGCGTGTTGAAGAAAAATCAATGGAAGAAGTCTTTAAAGAATTAACTAAAAACAAGTAAAATGCTAAGTTAATGATGTTGTTGATAAGTTTTATCGATACAATAGGAATGTTAGTCTTTTCGTTAGTATATTCACAATGTTAAATTTACAGAAACTATGTTAGACCTATATAAAGAAATATTATTGAAAGTGAGTTTTGATAAATTATTATTCCAAAAAGAGCTAAATAAAGCAATCAAATGGATGTCTAATAAGGAGGACATGGTGTCTTTAAAAAAATGGTGTCTTTCAAAATTTGGTAAAGAATATCAAGAGGTAATTAGAATTGCTTTCGTGGAAAAATAAATAGGAAATTTAGATAATAATAAGTGGATATCTTTTTTATTTTTAATCTTGAATAATAAATGATTTATCATCATCTCTTAAAAATTCAGGTTGAAGCATAGAATGATTTATTTTGAATTCAGACCAAAGTTGTTCTTCAATTTTGAAACAGATCTCGTCCCATTCGGATAGTTTGATGTTTTCCTTAAATTGTATGTGGGCTTCAATATAGATATCGTGATCATTTAATTGCCATAAATGAACGTGGTGTAAATTCTTTATGATGTCAAATTTTAGAATGCACGTTTCAATGTCTTTTATACTAATTCCTGTAGGGGCAAATAACATTAGCATTTTTGTTGAAACTAAAAGTATATCCCAGCTTAAGTACATTAAGTAAACGGATATGGTAAGTGTTAATGTGGGGTCAATCCAATAGAGTTGATAATACTTCATAAATAAACCTCCTATTAATACGGCTAGTGAAACTAGGGCGTCAGTTAGTAGGTGGAGGTAGGCGGATTTCATATTGATGTTGTTCTTAGCGTCATTTGATAATAAAAATACGCTCAATGAATTTGCAAATAAGGCAATTAATGATAACCAAATTACTAAGTCAGACTCTATTTCTATGATGTTGCTAAACCTATGAAAAGATTCTATGGCAAGGTATATTGATAGTACGATTAACGTTGAGGCATTAATGAATGCAGCAAGAATTTCAGCCCGTTTATAGCCAAATGTTTCGTGCTCCGTTTGTTTTTTTAATTTCAACTTTGCAGCAACATAACTTATTATTAAGGAAATAACATCTGTTAAGTTGTGAGCGGCATCTGACATTAAACTTAAACTGCCAGAAACAAGTCCTCCAATAAATTGACTCACCGTAATTATAATATTTAAAACAATACTAAAGAACAATTTTTTTGTCGAAAGAATAGGGTGGCTATGTTCATGATGTTTACTCATATATTCAAATGTAACAAATTTTGAAAGCAATCCTGTTTATTTTGCTAATGAAACTTCATTGAAGTTTCAATGAGATTTACAATTAAACTCAAAAAATAACGTATATCTTTACCTTGTAATTAGGCCGGTTGATAAAAATATATTTACATATTGTTTTAGTATTTACGTTAATGAGTAGCGTTAGCTACGCTCAGTCGGGTTTTGATGTGGAAAAAATTGTTGAATTTTCTTCAGATACGATTCAATTTGATTCTGTGTCTGTTTATAAATTTAATTTTAAGGTTAGTGTAAGTGGAGTAACGGTTGGTAAGGATAAGTATTGGGTAGATGCAATTCATTCCAGAATTTTATTTAATGATTCATTGATTAGTAGTACTGTAAGGCTACATTATTCCTATTTGCCAATAGATTTATCTAAAGAGTTTTTCCGAAAAAGTGATACACTTATTATTTCTGATACGGTATCTAATTATAAGCCGTACTTATATTCTGTGTCGACAAAAAATAAAACAAATGATATGTTTGGGTCGTCTCAGCTAAGCAAACAAGGTAGTGTTTCAAGAGGTGTGACAGTTGGGAATACGCAAAGTTTGTCACTTCAATCTACATTGAATTTACAATTGAATGGGAAAATAGGCCCTAATTTATTTATGAAAGGCGCTATATCGGATGATAATATTCCATTTCAGCCGGAAGGTAATACGCAAAAACTGCAAGAGTTTGATCAAGTGTTTATGCAAGTGTATAATGATAAATTTGCTGTTACAGGTGGTGATTTTTGGTTGAAAAAACCAGATGGTTATTTCATGAATTATAATAAACGTACCCAAGGGTTGTCAATTGAATTATTTCAAGATTCTGCAAGTCATAAAATAAGTGGAGCGTTTTCAAAAGGGAAGTTCGCTAGAAATAAAATTCAAGGGGTGGAAGGAAATCAAGGTCCTTACAGGTTGAAAGGTGCCGAAAATGAACAATTTATTGTGGTGTTAGCTGGAACTGAAAAAATCTATATAGATGGTGAGTTGTTAAAGAGGGGACAAGAATTTGATTATACGATTGATTATAATACAGCTCAACTTATATTTACGGCTAATAGATTGATCACAAAAGATAAGAGAATTACTGCTGAGTTTCAATATTCAGACCTGAATTATGCGCGATCTTTATTTGCATACAATGCTAAATTTAAAGGTGTTAAATATAATGCTTGGGTAAATTATTATTCTGAGCAGGACTCAAAAAATCAATCTATCCAGCAAAGCTTAAATAATAAAGATAAGTTAGTTTTGGCAAACGCGGGTGACAGTTTAAATTTTGCATTGTCTAATAGTGTTGATAGTGTCGGTTACTCTGATAATAGAGTGTTATATCAGTTGATAGATTCGTTGGGGTTTGATAGTGTGTTAGTCTTTTCTGTGAATCCTAGTTTAGCAAATTTTCAAGCCACGTTTCAGTGGTTAGGTGAAAATAAAGGAGATTATATATTGGATCAATTTACGGCAAATGGAAAAGTATACAAGTGGATTCAGCCTGTTAGTGGTTTGCCTCAAGGTAGTTATGCTCCTGTTCGATTACTTGTTGCGCCTCAAAGAAAGCAATTAGTAACGGTTGGTGCTATCTATGATTTACATAAGACAACAAAAGCTAATGTTGAGTTAGCTTATTCTGATTTTAATAAAAACACCTTCTCTAAATTACATACGAATGACGATAGAGGTGTTGGCGTTAAATTTGGTTTGAATTCAAGAATTAAACTGGATAGCCTTGAGTCTAACTTTTTTATCAGTAAAATTGATGTAGAATATAATCATGAAAACTTCGAGCCAATTCAATGGTTTAGGTCTGCAGAGTTTGATCGTGATTGGAATGTACGTCTTAAAAACTATTCAGGGTATCAATTGATCTCTACTGCAGATGTTGGTTTTGTAAACAAAAAGTATGGTCAGGTTAATTACAAAATGGAGAATTTAGTTTGGGGAGACGATTATTTAGGATGGAAAAACAATATTAAAGCAAGAATAAATAGAAATAATTATTTGTTTAAAGTAGATGGGAGTTGGCTGTTGTCAAGTGGTAATGAAAAATCTGATTTTTTAAAGCATAAATCAGAATTTTCTAAAAGCTGGAAGAAAGTAAAAATAGGAGTAAAAGATGAGCATGAAAAAAATCAATTTTTTAGTACTGAATCAAATCTGTTATCTCCATTGTCTTATCAGTTTTATGATGCAAAAGCATTTATAGCATCATCCGATTCTTCAATCAATAAGTATGAATTGTATTATCAGCAAAGACATGATTGGAAGTCAGATTCTGTGCACTTAAGTAAAGTGGCAAAGGCTCAAAACTTTGGTGTGGTAACTCAATTTTTAAAAAATAGAAATAACATTTTAAAATTAAATGTAAATTATAGGATTCTTGATGTGTTGGATACGACCTTAATTAGTGTTAAGCCTGAAAATACGATTTTAAGTAGGTTAGAAAATCATTTAAAATTATTTAAAGGCGTGATTACAAATAATACGTTTTATGAATTGGGTTCTGGACTTGAGTTGAAAAAGGAATTTATTTACCTTCAGGTGAATCCAGGGCAAGGCACACACCTTTGGGAGGATTATAATAATGATGGTGTAAAAGATTTAGATGAGTTTGAGGTTACAGAATTTAATGATTTAAGAGAGTATATAAGGGTGTTTTTACCGACTAGTGAGTACGTGAGAACGTATAGTAATCAATTTTCGCAAACGTTGTTTATTAAGCCTGAACGAATGTGGAGAGAGGAAGACGGATTGAAAGGCTTGGCAACAAGGTTTTCTAATCAATTAGTTTATAAAGTGAATAGAAAAACCAATTATGAAGATGGTGTAAGTGCGTTTAATCCATTTAAAACAAAAATAACTGATTCTAGTTTGATTAGTACTAGTTCAACGTTTAGAAATTCAATATACTTTAATCGAACAAACTCAATATTTGGGTTGGATTACACCTATCAAGAGAATGGATCGAAAGTGTTATTGTCTAATGGGTTTGATAGAAGGTTGCATACGTTTAATAAAGTCAAATTAAGGTGGAATTTAACTAAGAAACATAGTCTTAAACTAGAGGCTATTATGGGGAGGAAGAAAACGGAAAGTGACTATTCTCAAAGTAGGACGTTTAATATAGATTATCAGGAAATTAAGTCCGTATATTCTTTTCAGCCAAATTCAAAATTAAGAGTTAGTTTGAATGGGAAGTATGCGTTAAAAATAAATGGAATCGAGCCAGTTGTGGGATTAGAAAAAGAAGAGGCAGAAATTAAAGATATTGGTATTGAATTTAGAGTGAATCAACCCAAAAAAGGAAGTTTATTAGGGCGATTCAATTTTATTAATATCGCCTATAACGCTTCTAATAATACGTCTTTGGCTTATGAGATGTTAGAGGGGTTAAAAGTTGGAAATAATTTCACTATGGGCCTAACGTATCAACGAAAGGTGGCTAAAAATTTGCAATTAAATTTCAACTACAATGGACGTAAGTCTGAAGAGAATTCTATGATTCACTCAGGAGGAATGGAGTTGAGGGCATTCTTCTAAAAAAAATCACAAAAAAACTATAAAATGTTGCAAGTTTAACTTAATGTGTATGTTTTATTTATTTTAGCGTTGTTTTTTGTATATTTATCATCATGAAAACTTTAATTCTATTTGTTGCAATGTGGTCAGGAACCCTTGTTTTTTCTCAAGGATTTAAAACTGTTCCAGAAAGTCAATCAAATATTGATTTTATTAATAAGGTGATTGAGGATGAAAAGTTAAATGGTTTAACCTATTTGTATTTGTATAATGGTGGGGGGGTAGCAGTAGGTGATGTAAATAATGACGGCTTAGAAGATTTGTATTTCACAGGCAATCAAGTTGAGGATAAGTTGTATCTTAATAAAGGAAATCTTGTATTTAAAGATGTTACGGATAAATTTTTCAAAAAGTGCAAAAGTAATACGTTTCATACCGGGGTAACAATGGTTGATGTTAATAATGATGGTTGGCTTGATATATATGTTTCTGCAGCTGGGCCTAGTTATGTTGGGGCGGAAAGAGCAAACTTACTTTACATTAATAAAAACGGTAAAGGATTTTCTGAACAAGCTAAATTATATGGTTTAGCCGATACTTTAAATACGACTCAAACCGTTTTTTTTGATTACGATTTAGATGGAGATTTGGATTGCTATATATTAAATCATGTAAAGTTAAATTCAAACATTCAAGAAAAATTTCCGACAATTGGTTCAAATCATAATATAAGAGGAGATGATCATTTTTATGTTAATGAAAACGGGAAGTATATTGAAAAATCTAAAGAATTGGGACTTATTTCTACAAGATATGGTTTGGGCGTTGTTGTATCTGATTTGAATAATGATGGTTTTCCAGATATTTATGTGACCAATGATTTTAATTATCCGGATAAAATGTTTATTAATCAACAGGATGGGACATTCAAAGATGAGATAAAAGATAAAACTGGTCATTGTTCAGTTTATGCTATGGGAGTTGATGCGGCAGACTTTAATAATGATGGTTTAATTGATTTGGTTACTGTTGATATGGCTAGTGAAGATCATGTTCGGTCGAAAAGAAATATGGGAGCCATGAGTACCAAGGCGTTTTGGGATGAAATTAGAACAGGTAAACACTATCAATACATGTTTAATAGTTTACAATTAAATCAAGGGAATGGTTATTTTTCTGAAATAGCACAGATGGCTGGGGTTTCTAAAACGGATTGGAGTTGGGCTCCGTTAATTACAGATTTTGATAATGATGGTTTTCAAGATTTATTTATTACAAATGGATATATAAAAGATATAAGAGATAATGATTTTAAGAAAATGTATGATAATGAAATCAGATATTCAAATAAGAAGATGACTTTTAAAGAAGTTAATGAACTTATACCAGTTACTAAATTATCAAATTACATTTATAAAAATAATACAGATTTAACATTCAAGAAAATGAATTTTGAATGGGGTGTGACCGATTTGATAAATGTAAATGGAGCTGTGTATTCTGATTTGGATAATGATGGAGATATGGATTTAGTGCTGAACGCTACAGATGAAAAATCGTTTATTTTGGAAAATATTTCTAGCAAGGAGAATGGGTATTTAGATGTTAAGCTTGTTGGTATGACTGATAATGTGAACTGTTTAGGAGCGAAGGTTGAATTGATTAGTAAGGAGGGTAGACAGGTTAGGGAAATGCAAACTGTAAAAGGGTTTCAATCTTCTGTAACTCATAAGCTGCACTTTGGTGTTGCTTCTGCCAAGGTTATTGATTCATTAATAGTGATTTGGAATAGTAAAGAGCAAACAATTTTGCTAGATGTGGAACCAAATCAACTATTAGAAGTTAATTATGAAAGTTCATTAAAAACAAAACTGAAGTTAGAGGGGGCGAATTCAATTTTTTTAGAGGTGAATATTGATGGGTTGTCAAGTTATGAACATGTCGAATTTGAGGTTAATGATTTTAAGGATGAAGTGTTATTACCACATAAAATGTCTGAACTAGGACCTTTTCTTACCGTAGCAGATATTAATAATGATGGGTTAGATGATGTCTTTATTGGTGGGGCTAGAGCTTATGCTTCTAAAATGTTCTATCAAAATTTAAATGGAGGTTTTGATTTGCAAATACACGAAGCGATTGAAGCGGATAAGAATTTTGAAGATATGCAATCTGTATTTTTTGATTTTGATAATGATGGAGATAAAGATTTGTATGTAGTTAGTGGAGGCAATGAAAGTCCTATTGATCACGCAAGCTTAAAAGATAGGCTATATGTGAATTCTAATGGTGTATTTGTGAAGTCAAATCATGTTTTGCCGGATAATAGAGTGAGTGGTCAAAAAGTGTTAGCTCAAGATATTAATGATGATGGTTGGATTGATTTGATAGTTTTTGGACGACAAGTGCCAAAAGCATACCCTTCAACTCCAAAAACAGTTGTTCTTTTGAATAAAAATGGTGTATTTGTGGATGAGGTAAAGGAAATTGCCCCTGAATTAGAATATATAGGTATGGTTACTGATGCAATATTTACTGACTTTGATAGTGATGGGGATCAAGATATGATTATTGTAGGTGAATGGATGCCAGTAACTGTGTTTGAAAATAAGGCTAATGATTTTGTTAACGTTACTAAAGAATTGAATTTGAATAAGTCTGTTGGTTGGTGGTCTGCGATAAAGGAAGTCAAAGTAGGCGGTAGAAAAGAATACATTTTAGGAAATATAGGGAAGAATAATAAATTTCACCCTTCTAAAAATAAACCCTTACAAATTTACATGAATGATTTTGATGGAAATGGTACTAACGATATTGTATTGGCAAAGTATCAAGGTGACGTTTGTTATCCTGTTAGAGGGAGGCAATGCTCTTCTGAACAAATGTCATTTATAGTAGATAAGTTTCCAACCTATACCGATTATGCAACTGCTGATTTAAAAAGTATTTATGCTGAGGATAAGCTAAGGAGTTCAGTTAAATTTGAAGCTACTACGTTTGAAAATTCTATTTTATCATTTAATAAGGGTAGTTTTAAAATTGAAAAATTACCAAATCAATTGCAGTTAGGTTGTGTAAATAGTATTGTTGAAATTGATTTAAACCGTGATAATGAATTTGATTACCTTTTATTGGGTAATAAATATGAGGCTGAAGTTGAGACGGTTAGGTATGATGCTAATTTAGGTGTAGGGTTGTTAGGAGGTGAGGATTTAGAATTCGTTACTACTAGAGAATTGGGTGTGTATTTGAAAACAAACGTAAAAAGTAGTAGCGTCATTAATGTTAATGGTGTTAAACATGTTATTGTATTGGCTAACAATGATAAAATAACATGTATTCGTCTTGTTCATTAATTTTAGTTGAAGATGATAAATAGTTAACACATGTGTTGTTTCTCTAGTAAGTCACTTGGTTGGTTTCGTTGTGGATGAGTGTTTAATAACTTAATGCCAAATAATTTGGTGTTTACCTGTATTTGTTTTATTTTTGGCAATGAATTATTAATTAAAACAAAAAAACAATGAAAAAAATTTTACTTATTGTAAGCGCATTTATGTTTGGAGCTTTTGCTTCCAATGCACAATGTGATTACACAATTAATGGCTTTGATTCGTGGGGAGACGGATGGAACGGTCACAATGTAGGTGTGACACTTGACGGTGTTGCCGTACCAGGTTCACCTTTTACAGTATCTGGTAGTAGTGGTGTTTTTAACTTTACAGTAACTACAGGTCAGACAGTTGAGTTAACTTGGAACTCAGGTTCTTTTAATAGTGAAGCGTCTTATAATTTATTAGATAGTGAAGGTAACTTAGTTTATGCACATGGTACTAATGGTGCTTACGGTGTGGATTACACAGGGACTACAAATTGTCCTTTATGTACTTCACCAACAGCTTTGTCTGTGACAAATGTGTTAGCAACAAGTGCTGATTTAGCATGGACATCAGCTGCTGGAGCAGATGATTATAATGTTGAATGGGGGATTTCAGGTTATACACCAGGTGTTGGTGTTGAAGTAGGTGCATTGACTGTGGCTACTACAACTACTCCAATGATTGGATTATCTCCAGAGGTTTGTTATGACGTATACGTTCAAACAAATTGTGCTGCAGGTTCTGGTTCATGGGTTGGGCCAATTACATTTTGTGCTTTGCCATTATGTCCTACACCTACATCAGTTGCTTCAACTGTAGGTGCGTTAGATGCACAGATCACTTGGACTGCAGGTGGAATTGAAACAGATTGGAATGTAGAATACGGACCAGTAGGATTTCCTTTAGGTTCTGGAACTACAGATGCAACAACTGCTACTGTTGATAATATTATTGGTTTAGACCAGTTAACATGTTACAATTACTATGTTCAAGCAAATTGTGTTGCTGTAAACGCAACATCTTTATGGGTTGGGCCTTTAGAATTTTGTACTGTAGCGACATGTCCTGAACCATCTTTATTAAGTTCAAATGTAATATCTCCAGATTCTGTTGAGATTAACTGGACTGCTGGTGGCGTGGAGACTGAGTGGACAATTTCTTATGGAACTCCTGGTTTTGTAGCAGGTTCAGGAATGACTTCAGTGTCTTCAACGAATCCAGATACTTTAACAGGTTTAATGTCTGATACTCAGTACGAATACTATATTCAAGCTAATTGTGGTGCAAGTGATGCATCTGTATGGGTTGGACCAATGACGTTTACAACAGCTATTTCTTGTGCTGAAGTTTCAGCATTGACTATGACAGGAGTAACAATTGATTCTGCTTACATTATGTGGACAGCAGGCGCAACTGAAACATCTTGGAATGTTGAGTACGGAATGGATGGATATGTACCTGGTTCAGGAACAATGTCAATCGAAACTGCTACTGATATTGCAATTGGTAATTTAACAGCTGGAACGGATTATGATTTTTATGTTCAAGCAATATGTGGTGCTGGAGATTCAGCACAATGGGTTGGACCGTTTAACTTTTCAACACTTATTTCATGTGCACAACCAACATTCTTAGATGCAATTAATATTTCTAATTCATCAGCAAACTTATTGTTTCAAGCAGGTGATTCTGAAACGGAATGGAATATTGAATGGGGTGTACCTGGTTTTGAAGTTGGAGCTGGAGAAGAATTTGGAATGGTAGCTAATACCTCTAATAATCCTTATTATGCTACTGGTTTAAATCCTTCATCTACGTATGAATATTATGTTCAAGCATCTTGTGGTGCTGGAGATTTATCAGTTTGGTCTGGACCTTATGCATTCAATACTTTATTAGCTAATGATTTAGTATGTAATGCAATTAATTTATCTACTGACGGTGTTGTTGGTACTTATAATAATATTGGAGCTACTCTAAATGGTGATGTTGTAGTAGCACCTGCTGCCGGTTGGTTAGGTGATGCGATAATTGCAGCTCCAGTTTGGTTCTCATTTGTAGCGCCTACTTCTGGAAACGTTACAGTGTCTACAGTAAATGAAGTGACATCATCAAATAATAGTAGAACTGAAATAGCTATTTATTCTGCAAATGATTGTGGTAACTTTGGAACATATGCTTTATTAGGTGCTAATGGAGATAGTCCTTCAGGTTTTGGTTCAGAGGTTTCGGCTTGTGGATTAACGGCTGGAACTGTTTATTATGTTGTTGTTGATGGTTATTCTGATGTTGGAGCTTTTACACCAGTTGTTGCATTTCAAGGTACTTTTGGGATTTCTGTTGAAGCAGTAACTTCAGTGGAAGCAGGTAATGCTGTTGTTGGTAATATTTGTACTAATGATGATGCTGAAATGTTTGATGTTATTGAAGGGAATTCTCATGATAACGGAACTTGGTATTTCCCAAGTGCTACTGATCCAGCGGCGCAAGCGTTTGCTTCAACTGACGGTTCTTTAGTTTTAAATGGTCTTGATGCTGGTGTTGCTTATACATTTGATTATGTTGTTAATATTGGATGTGCATCTGATACGGTTTCAACTTCATACATGTGGTCACCACAGCCTAGCGCTGGTAATGACGGTATTGTTACATCTTGTGTTAATTCTGAAGTATTGTTAATTCAAGAGTTAAGTGGAAATGTTACATTTGGAGGAACATGGTCTGATGATGATAATGTTGGTGGTTTAGTAAACGGTGTTGTTTATCCTGCTGCTATTACTCCTGGTACTTATAACTTCTCTTATATTGTTGAAGAAGGTGCTTGTTCAGATACTGCAGTTGTGGCTGTTACTATTGATGGATGTTTAGGTGTTGATGCTAATGAAGTTTCTGCTCTAGAAGTATATCCTAACCCAGTTGCTGATGTATTAACAATTGCTAACTTAAATGTTGAAGGTAATGTAACTATTACATTATTGAATACTCAAGGTAAAGTTGTTTATACTAACACTATTTCTAATGTAAATGGAAATTATGAATTAGATTTATCTAAATTTGAAAATGGAATTTATGTTATTGAAGTAATTAGTGAAACGACTACTCAAAATGTTAGAGTTGTAAAACACTAAATTTTTAACCGAGCTATTCGGTGGTATAGAATTAAAGAGGACTGAATAAATTCAGTCCTCTTTTTTTGTTTTAGCCTGTCTATAATTTAGATTAAATGTTTGTTTTAGTCTATTAATTATTATATATTAGCAACGAATTATTAATTTAAACAAAAAACAATGAAAAAAATTTTACTTATTGTAAGCGCATTTATGTTTGGAGCTTTTGCTTCCAATGCACAATGTGATTACACAATTAATGGCTTTGATTCGTGGGGAGACGGATGGAACGGTCACAATGTAGGTGTGACACTTGACGGTGTTGCCGTACCAGGTTCACCTTTTACAGTATCTGGTAGTAGTGGTGTTTTTAACTTTACAGTAACTACAGGTCAGACAGTTGAGTTAACTTGGAACTCAGGTTCTTTTAATAGTGAAGCGTCTTATAATTTATTAGATAGTGAAGGTAACTTAGTTTATGCACATGGTACTAATGGTGCTTACGGTGTGGATTACACAGGGACCACAAATTGTCCTTTATGTACTTCACCAACAGCTTTGTCTGTGTCAAATGTGTTAGCAACAAGTGCTGATTTAGCATGGACATCAGCTGCTGGAGCAGATGATTATAATGTTGAATGGGGAATTTCAGGTTATACACCAGGTGTTGGTGTTGAAGTAGGTGCGTTAACTGTGGCTACTACAACTACTCCAATGATTGGTTTATCTCCAGAGGTTTGTTATGACGTATACGTTCAAACAAATTGTGCTGCAGGTTCTGGTTCATGGGTTGGGCCAATTACATTTTGTGCTTTACCATTATGTCCTACCCCTACATCAGCTGCTTCAACTGTAGGAGCATTAGATGCACAAATTACGTGGACTGCAGGTGGAATTGAAACAGATTGGAATGTAGAATACGGACCAGTAGGATTTCCTTTAGGTTCTGGAACTACAGATGCAACAACAGCTACTGTTGATGATATTATTGGTTTAGATCAGTTAACATGTTACCATTATTATGTTCAAGCAAATTGTGTTGCTGTAAATGCAACATCTTTATGGGTTGGACCTTTAGAGTTTTGTACTGTAGCGACATGTCCAGAGCCATCTTTATTAAGTTCAAATGTAATATCTCCAGATTCTGTTGAGATTAACTGGACTGCTGGTGGTGTCGAGACTGAGTGGACAATTTCTTATGGAACTCCTGGTTTTGTAGCGGGTTCAGGAATGACTTCTGTGTCTTCAACAAATCCAGATACTTTAACAGGTTTAATGTCTGATACTCAGTATGAATACTATATTCAAGCTAATTGTGGTGCAAGTGATGCGTCTATATGGGTTGGACCAATGACGTTTACAACTGCTATTTCTTGTGCTGAAGTTTCAGTATTGACAATGACAGGAGTAACAGTTGATTCTGCTTACATTATGTGGACAGCAGGTGGAACTGAAACATCTTGGAATGTTGAATATGGAATGGATGGATATGTACCTGGTTCAGGAACAATGTCAATCGAAACTACTACTGATATTGCAATTGGTAATTTAACAGCTGGAACTGATTATGATTTTTATGTTCAAGCAATATGTGGTGCTGGAGATTCAGCACAATGGGTTGGACCGTTTAACTTTTCAACACTTATTTCATGTGCACAACCAACATTCTTAGATGCAATTAATATTTCTAATTCATCAGCAAACTTATTGTTTCAAGCAGGTGATTCTGAAACAGAATGGAATATTGAGTGGGGTGTACCAGGTTTTGAAGCTGGAGCTGGAGAAGAATTTGGAATGGTAGCTAATACTATGGATAATCCTTATTATGCGACTGGTTTAAATCCTTCATCTACTTATGAGTATTATGTTCAAGCATCTTGTGGTGCTGGTGATTTATCTACTTGGGCTGGACCTTATTCGTTCAATACTTTATTAGCAAATGATTTAGTATGTAATGCAATTAATTTATCTACTGACGGTGTTGTTGGTACATATAATAACATTGGAGCTACTTTAAATGGTGATGTTGTTTTAGCGCCAGCTACTGGTTGGTTAGGTGATGCGATAATATCTGCTCCGGTTTGGTTCTCATTTGTAGCACCTGCTTCTGGAAACGTTACTGTATCTACTGTAAATGAAGTTACATCATTAAATAATAGTAGAACTGAAATAGCTATTTATTCTGCAAATGATTGTGGTAACTTTGGAACGTTCGCTTTATTAGGAGCAAATGGAGATAGTCCTTCAGGTTTTGGTTCAGAAGTTTCTGCTTGTGGATTAACTGCTGGAACTACTTATTATGTTGTCGTTGATGGTTATTCTGATGTTGGAGCTTTTACACCAGTTGTTGCATTTCAAGGGTCTTTTGGTATCTCTGTTGAAGCAGTGACTTCAGTTGAAGCAGGTAATGCTGTTGTAGGTAATATCTGTACTAATGATGATGCTGAAATGTTTGATGTTATTGAAGGGTATTCTCATGATAATGGTACTTGGTATTTCCCAAGTGCTACTGATCCAGCGGCACAAGCGTTTGCTTCAACTGATGGTTCTTTAGTTTTAAATGGTCTTGATGCTGGTGTTGCTTATACATTTGATTATGTTGTTAATATCGGATGTGCATCTGATACAGTTTCAACTTCATACATGTGGTCACCACAACCAAGTGCTGGTGATGACGGTGTTGTTACATCTTGTGTTAATTCTGAAGTATTGTTAATTCAAGAATTAAGTGGAAATGTTACATTTGGTGGAACATGGTCTGATGATGATAATGCTGGTGGTTTAGTAAACGGTGTTGTATATCCGGCTAATATTACTCCTGGTACTTATAACTTCTCTTATGTTGTTGAAGAAGGTGCTTGTTCGGATACTGCAGTGGTAGCTGTTACTATTGATGGATGTTTAGGTGTTGATGCTAATGAAGTTTCTGCTTTAGAAGTGTATCCTAATCCTGTTGCTGATGTATTGACAATTGCTAACTTAAATATTGAAGGTAATGTAACGATAACATTATTGAATACTCAAGGTAAGGCTGTTTATACTAACACTATTTCTAATGTAAATGGAAATTATGAATTAGATTTATCTAAATTCGAAAATGGAATTTATATTATTGAAGTAATTAGTGAAACAAATACTCAAAATGTTAGAGTTGTAAAACACTAAACTTATTAACCGAGTTATTCGGTGGTAGTGAATTAAAGAGGACTGAATTTATTCAGTCCTCTTTTTTTGTCTTAGTCTAGCTATAATTTAGATTAAATGTTTGTTTTAGTCTATTAATTATTATATATTAGCAACGAATTATTAATTAAAACAAAAACAATGAAAAAAATTTTACTTATTGTAAGCGCATTTATATTTGGAGCTTTTGCGTCCAATGCACAATGTGATTACACAATTAATGGCTATGATTCATTCGGAGACGGATGGAATGGTCACAATGTAGGCGTAACACTTGATGGTGTTGCAGTACCAGGTTCACCCT
>Ga0209292_1001067_pt1 | contig 34278 bp, 35 predicted proteins | sample GOMGulsemesocosm_2_FD_184634 | JGI IMG/M metagenome (GOLD analysis project Ga0209292, IMG submission 184634) | Methane-oxidizing microbial communities from mesocosms in the Gulf of Mexico - GOM9C Gulf of Mexico (SPAdes) (version 2) | ecosystem: Environmental > Aquatic > Marine > Cold seeps...
CACCTGCTACATCAATATCTACAGTTCCCACATTTGTTGTTGTGGTTGCAATTGAAGATACGCTTGGCTCAACAGTTAATACCGCTGAAGTTTCTGAGTTTTTAAATCCGCTATAACTGATTGTAAAGGCAGGATTCGCATCTCCATAATCTCTTGATTTATCATCTGCAGTAACGGTTAATGTTGCGGCGCTAATGTTAGCCGATAATGTTGGTTGAGTTATGGTATAATTCCCAGATTGTGCTCCTGAAATTGTAAATCCAGTTGTACTAATAGTAATCCCTGTATCCTTGTTTGAACTTGAAAAAGTGTAGGCAGCTGTTCCTCCTAAAGTCACAACATCTCCTCCAATTACCCCAGATAATGCTGCTGTTCCAGTAGCACTAGCCGTGGTCGTTCCATCATATTCTTTGTTGTCACCAGTTAGCCCTGTAACTGTTAGTTCTTTGGCAGTTATGTTTGCCGATAGGTTAGTGGGTTCAATTACTGTGTAATTTCCAGCGTCGGTTCCACTTAGTAAATGACTTGATGATATGACAATTCCTGTACCAATATTTGAACTAGCAAATGCATATAAGGGGCCATTTATATTAACTACATCACCTGACTCTACTCCAGATAAACTTGCAGTTCCACTGACCGAGGCAACTATACCTGTATCGTAAACCTTATTGTCTGCAGTAATTCCAGTAATGGTTAACCCTTTGGCTCCAATCGTCAATGTAATGTCTTTTGTTCCAGAACTATAAATTCCATTTGCAGCTTGGGTTGCTCTAATGGTTAAAGATCCCACGTTTCCAAGCGTTACCGTTTCATTATTTGTTCCACTCAATGTTGTTCCTGTGGTGTTAGCCCCTTCTATAGAATAGGCAATTGTTCCTCCAGAATTGGAAGTAGCCCCCAGATTAAAACTAGCATCACCATATGTTTTTGAAATACTAGCAAAAGTTATAGTTGGTGTAATCAGATCATCATCAGTTATAGATGCTGTTACTTGCTGAGTCCCCGATTCAGTACCATTGGTCACACCAGTAATATCTACAATCACAGTTTCTGATGTTTCTCCCAGCGCATCATCTGCACCAGTAATTGTTGCAGTTCCTGTGGTAGCTCCTGCATTTATTGTGATTGTTGTACTTGATAAGGTATAATCCGTACCAGATCCTGTAGCAGTTCCAGAGGCACTAATAGTTACGGTTACGGTTTTTGAGGAAGCAGTATTCAAAGTAGCAGTTAGTGTAGCTACTCCGCCGTTTTCTGCCAATGGGCTACCTGATAAACTTAAGGTTACTGTAGGAGCTGCGTCATCATCAGTTATAGAAGCGGTTACTTGTTGCGTACCAGATTCGGTACCGTTCGTTACTCCAGTAATATCTACAATTACAGTTTCAGCCGATTCATCTAATCCGTCATCTACTCCCGTAATGGTTGCAGTTCCTGTGGTAGCACCTGCATTTATTGTAATGGTTGTACTTGATAGATTATAATCCGTACCAGAGCCTGTAGCTGTTCCTGTGGGATCTATTGTTACGGTTACGGTTTGTCCTGAAGCAGTATTCAGAGTGGCGGTTACTGTCGCTACTCCACCATTTTCAGCTAACGGACTTCCTGATAAACTTAAGGTTACTGTAGGAGCTGCATCATCATCAGTTATAGAAGCGGTTACTTGTTGGGTACCAGATTCTGTACCATTGGTAACTCCAATGATATCTACAATTACAGTTTCGGAAGGTTCATCCAGTCCATCATTTACTCCAGTAATGGTTGCAGTTCCGGTAGTAGCACCTGCATTTATTGTAATGGTTGTATTTGATAATGTGTAATCGGTACCAGATCCTGTAGCGGTTCCAGTAGCACCAATTGTTACAGTCACTGCTTGGCTAGAGGTTGTACCTATTAAAGTAGCAGTTACGGTAGCGACTCCCGAATTTTCAGCTAGCGGGCTACCTGATAATCCTAAGGTTACGGATGGTGCTGCATCATCATCGGTTATAGATGCGGTTACTTGTTGAGTTCCAGATTCGGTACCATTCGAAACGCTAATAATATCTACAATGACAGTTTCGCTGGGCTCATCTATGGCATCGTTTGCTCCTGTAATTGTGGCCGTTCCTGTGGTGGCACCTGCATTTATTGTAATGGTTGTACTTGATAATGTATAATCGGTACCAGATCCTATAGCGGTTCCAGTGGCACTTATTGTTACGGTTACGTTTTTTGAAGAAGCAGTATTCAACGTGGCAGTTATTGTTGCTACTCCGCCGTTTTCAGCTAATGGGCTTCCCGATAATCCTAGGGTTACGGTTGGTGCTGCATCATCATCGGTTATAGTAGCGGTTACTTGTTGGGTACCAGATTCGCTACCATTGGTAACACCGGTAATGTCTACAATGACAGTTTCGGCCGATTCATCTAACCCATCATCTGCTCCCGTAATGGTTGCAGTTCCTGTGGTAGCACCTGCATTTATTGTAATTGTTGAACTTGATAAATTATAATCCGTACCAGATCCGGTTGCAGTTCCAGTAGCACCTATTGTTACGGTTACTGTTTGTGAGGAGGCAGCACTTAACGTAGCAGTTATTGTTGCTACTCCGCCGTTTTCTGCTAAGGGACTTCCTGATAAACCTAAGGTTACTGTTGGAGTAGCCGTAGTAAAAGACGTTGCGGTGCCATAACTAGTTCCTTCTGAATTTATAGCGTAAGAATTGAAGTAATATGTTGTTCCGGAAGTTAAACTAGAAACTGTTTCAGAAAAAACGCCAGTTCCACTGCCATTGGTGTCTTTGGTAGCACCTTCAGCAATTGTCGGTGTGGTATCTGATGTTGAATACACCATACCACGCTCTGTAACAGTTTCTCCACCATCTGCTGTTACATTTCCACCCAACGTAGCAGCAGTTGTAGTTATAGAACTTGCAGCAGTAGTAGTAACCGTGGGTGCCGTACTTGATGATACCGCAGTTGTATGGATGAAATGATCAAAGATACCGTCAAAACCAAAGGCTGCTGAATTGTCATCAATGATTATTTTATCTACATCTTGAAATTTTGAAACATCTAATGTAACCGTAACGTTTGCCCCACCAGCAACAGCAGAAACAGTTTGTGCCGCCCCTGTGGCGATGTTATTTTTATATCCAGTGATTATAAGTCCATTATTCGTGCTAAATCCACCTTCAAAATAGAAAGAAATCATTTTAAAAGCGGAGTCATCAGTTTTAGTAATGACTATTCGAGATTGCGAATAAAAACCTGGATAAAAACCACCTGTTGCACCAGAACCGTTATCATTATCATAAGTAATAGTACTACCACCAGCAGCTTGTTCTATGTTATTCACAAAAAACTTAAAAGCAAATCCATTAACCGATTTTAACGATGTGGTAATGTCTTCATTTGATGCCCAACCTTGGTCATCAAAAGTGATGGTTGTTTGTGCGTAAAATTGAATGCTAAAAAGAAGAAAGGAAAGAAGTGTTATTTTTTTTACGAATAGAGCTGTGTATTTTTGTTTCATAGTGTTTGGGATGTAAGTGGCAGGGAGTTAGTTTTTTAACAGGCACTAAAGTAAGGAATATAGAAGTGTTATTGCTTACTCACTATGATGATTTGATTAAAATCAGGTGTTTTTACCTGATTTTAATGTAAAAAAAAAAGCCTCTATATTTTGTGAATATAGAGGCTTAAATAGGAACTTTTTTTTAATTTCTTGAAGGGTACATTCCATTTGTACATATAATATAGTGCACGCCTAACCAAGGTTGCATATTGTTATGTGCTAAACTTCCTCCAGTCATTCCAATAGTCGGAGAACCAGCTAAATCTCCAGGCATGGTACTGTTAGAGGTAGTCGCATAAATGTTAGCGACATTTGCAGCCAAAGGACCTGCTGCTGGAGTAACTCCTTTTGCAAGAAAGTTCCCAACAGGGTCATTAGTCGTACCATCACCCGTATTTATTTTAATAGATGCAGAACCATTGTCTAGAGTAGCTAAATGATTGTGCTGGGGCATTTCATTAATTGATAGTATGTGCGTTTCTTGCCCAGTTCTTTGTCCTAATTTTCTTGTGGTTAATCCGGGACCTGTTCCTGGGTGTACTGGAACTCTACCACGTAAATCAGGTAAAGCGAAAGTTGTTCTACCATCACCACCATAGGTAGTTCCTAAAAGTGAAAAAAGCGCTTGGTTTTGTGAAATAGCTAGTATTTGACCATCACAATATGCCGTGTTTTTTGGAGCGAAATTTCCTGCAAAGAGTATAATTTCTGCTAAATATAATTCATCCATTTTTTTTGTTCTTTTATTAATTTAATTTCTTGAAGGAAATAATCCTTGAGTACATATAATATAATGCACTCCTAACCAAGGTTGCATATTGTTGTGCGCTAAACTTGCTCCAGTCATTCCAATTGTCGGTGAACCAGCTAAATCTCCAGTCATGGTACTGTTAGAGGTAGTCGCATAAATGTTAGCTACATTTGCAGCCAAAGGCCCTGCAGCTGGAGTAACTCCTTTCGCAAGAAAGTTTCCAACAGGGTCATTAGTCGTACCATCACCCGTATTTATTTTAATAGATGCAGAACCATTGTCTAGAGTAGCAGTATGATTGTGCTGAGGCATTTCATTTTTTGTTAATATGTGCGTTTCTTGCCCGGTTCTTTGTCCTAATTTTCTTGTACTTAAACCAGGTCCTGTTCCTGGGTGTACAGGAACTCTACCACGCAAATCAGGTAAAGCGAAAGTTGTTCTACCATCACCACCATAGGTAGTTCCTAAAAGTGAAAAAAGTGCTTGGTTTTGTGCAATAGATAATAATTGTCCATTGCAATATGCTGTTGATCTTGGAGGAAAATTTCCTGCAAATAAGATGATTTCACCTAGATATAAATTGTCCATTTTTTTTGTTTTTTTAGTTTCTAGAAGGAAATAATCCTTGCATGCAAATAATATAATTTAGTCCTAGCCAAGGTTGCATATTGTTATGCGGTTGATTTCCTCCGGTCATTCCAATAGTTGGTGTTCCAGCTAAATCTCCAGGCATAGTACTATTAGAAGTAGGAGCATAAATATTTGCAACATTTGCTGCCAAAGGACCTGCAGCTGGCGTAACTCCTTTCGCAAGAAAGTTTCCAACGGGGTCATTAGTAGTACCATCACCGGTATTTATTTTAATGGATGTCGACCCATTGTCTAAGGTAGCAGTATGATTGTGCTGAGGCATTTGAGAAATTGAAAGTGTATCAGTTTCAAATCCAGTTCTTTGCCCTAGTTTCCTTGGGGTTAACCCAGGTCCAGTTCCAGGATGTAGCGCTGCTCTACCACGTAAATCTGGTAATGCAAAAGTGGTTCTACCATCACCACCATAAGTAGTGCCTAAAATTGAAAATAACGCGGTGTTTTGTGCAATTGACAATAGTTGTCCATTGCAAAAAGCAGTTGATCTTGGTGCAAAATTACCTGCAAATAAGATAATTTGGCCTAGATATAAATCTCCCATAATAATAAAATTTTATTTGTTAATATGCTCAAAGATGCATTATTAGCTAGTAAATTTTACAAGTAGTTTTACGAGGTTTTTAAATTAGGTGTTTTTACTTATGTAAAAAGCCCAGTCATTTCTGACTGAGCTTTTAGAATTATTATAAAAGAATACCGTTTATCCTTTTACTTTGTTTTTGAATTTATCAAACTTAGTAGCTTCTTTTTTAGGCCAGCTATTGTTAGAAGTATCTACATCTGCAGTTTCTAAATCTGGATCTATTTTGATGCTCTTAATTTCTTGAGTAGAAGCAAATACTTTTTTTACAGAGTTGTCATTCATTCTCCAAATTTGTGCAGGGAATGTTTTCTTCTCTTTTGTACCATCAGCATAAGTTAACTCCACAATAATTGGCATTACCAAACCACCTGGTTTTTCAAATTCTACTTGGTAGATATATGCAGGTACATCTTTTGAATTTGTTACATGCTTGTTCATCGCAGTTGCATTTGCATCTTCTTTTTTATCGGTAATATATACCAATTCCCCTAAGTTATCAAAGTAGCTTTTGTATTGCTCTTTTAATTTTTTAACCCTATCACTAGGCTTAGTTGTTAAATACAAAGGCTTCACAGTTTTGATTCCTATGTCTGTAACATCAGTGGTGTAGAACCATCCTCTCCAGAACCAATCTAAGTCCATTCCAGATGCATCTTCCATAGATCTAAAGAAATCTGCAGGTGTTGGGTGTTTAAACATCCAACGTTTAGAGTATGTTCTAAATGCATGGTCAAATAATTCAGGTCCCATAATAGTTTGTCTTAACATGTATAAACCAGCAGCTGGTTTTGTATATGCATTAGGTCCAAATTGTTTTACGTAATCACCTTGAGACATAATCGGAGAGATGTTCTTTTGGGTTCCTCCCATATATCTTGTGATATTTTTTGCAGGATTGATTGCAAATAATTTTGGATCGTACTTTAATTCTGCTAAGATTTCAACAAATGAATTTAAACCTTCATCCATCCAAGTCCATTGACGCTCATCAGAATTTACAATCATAGGGAAGAAATTGTGTCCAACTTCATGTGTAATTACACCAATCATCCCTTTTTTTAATCTACTTGTATAGTTACCATCTTTGTCTGGTCTACCAAAATTGAAACAGATCATTGGGTATTCCATTCCCATTCCATTATTCGCGTTTACAGAAACAGCTTTACTATATGGGTAATCAAACGTTAATTTAGAATATTCAATTAATGTATTTGCAATAACTCTGGTTGAGTGCTCTTCCCATAAAGGATTTCCTTCTTTAGGATATACAGAAGTGGCCATAATAGTTTTCCCATTTATGTTTACTGCCATAGCATCCCAGATGTATTTTCTTGATGATGCCCAAGCAAAATCACGAACTCTTTTAGCATTAAAATGCCATGTTTTTGTTTTTGTAGAACGCCCTTTTTCATTTTTTTCAGCTTCCTTTTGAGTTACAATCATTACAGGATTGTCAAAGGTCTTTCTTGCTTTGGCAAAACGCTTACGTTGTGTTCTTGTCAATACCTCTTTTTCATTTTGTAAATCACCAGTAGCTTCCATAATATGGTCAGCAGGTACTGTAATTTTTACATCGTAGTCTCCAAATTCTAAAGCGAATTCACTACGCCCCCAAAACTGCATGTTTTGCCAACCTTCAACATTGTTATATACACATAGCCTTGGAAAAAATTGAGCGATAATGAAATTTTTATTACCATCTTCAAAATCTTCAAAACCTGAACGTCCACCATCTTTTACAGCATGATTTATTTTGTAATTCCATTTGATTCTAAATTCAAATTTTTCACCTGGAGCTAATGCTTTTGGTAAGTTAACACGCATCATTGTTCTGTTAATGAAGTGCGATAATTTAGTTCCGTTACTTTCAACAGTTTCAATATTAAAACCAAACCCTTTTTTCTCCTTCATGTATGATTTTTTGAAATTTGAAGGGGTTATAAAAGATGATGCTCCACCAGAAGCTGCATCTGGAGTTTTAGAGTCATCTGCTCTCATGTTTTGATCTAATTGAACCCATAAGTATTCTAAATGGTCTTTAGAGTTGTTATGGTATGTGATGTTTTCATCACCATAAATTTTATTGGTAGCTTCGTCTAAACGAATATCCATCACGTAATCCACTTTTTGTTGTGTGTATTGGTGACCTGGAGCTCCAGAGGCAGTACGAACAGAATTTGGCGTTGCCAAGACATCTTTCATCTGTCTGAATTTGTTTTGATCTGTGTGTCCTTTTTGAGTCTCTTTCTTCGCTTTATCTTGCGCAAACGCTGATGCCGCTACAAAAAATACTGAAAAAAGTAATAAACCGATTTTTTTCATTTTGTGTATTTGTTTGAATTGATTTTTATTTAATCACGAAAAGTAGTAAATCTTGATGAATTAAAACTTATCTCTTAACATATTTTAACAAACCTTTATCAAATTATTTCTGGGTATAAAAAAAAGCGATATGTTGCCATACCGCTTTTATGAGTTAAGGAAAACTGATTATCCCTTTACTTTATTTTTGAATTTTCCAAACTTGTTATCTTGCTTTTTTGGCCAGCTATTGTTGGTTACATCTACATCTGCAGTTTCTAAATCTGGATCTATTGTAATATTGGTGATTTCTTTATCAGAATTGATTGCTTTTGTAATTTGCTTATCATTCAATCTCCATATTTGAGCAGGATACTGCTTTCTCGATTTCGTTCCATCTTTGTAAGTGAATTCAACAATAATAGGCATTACCAATCCTCCTGGTTTGTCAAAAGTAATCTCATAGAAGAATTTAGAATTTGCTTTTTTTCCAGTACCAAATTTAGAACCTTTTGTCGTGTCTTCTACAAATTCTACACGGTCATTATCTCCATTTTTTGTATAGAATTTTTTTACATTTTTAATTCCAATATCAGTAACATCGGTTGTGTAAAACCATCCTCTCCAAAACCAATCTAAGTCCATTGCAGAAGCATCTTCCATAGTTCTAAAGAAATCAGCAGGAGTTGGGTGTTTAAATTTCCAACGATTCGCATATTCTTTAAAAGCATGATCAAATAATTCAGGTCCCATAATGGTATTTCTTAAGATCCATAATGCTGTTGCTGGCTTACCATATGCATTGTTTCCAAAACTATAGGTATTGTCTCCTTTAGACATGATTGGGGCAATTCTAGATTGATCACCACTCATATATCTTACAATATTTTTAGGCAAACCTCTACCTAGCGGATAATCTTTTTCATAATCCATCATTGCTTGTAATTGAGCAAAAGAATTTAATCCTTCATCCATCCAAGTCCATTTACGCTCATCAGAATTTACAATCATTGGAAACCAGTTGTGTCCAACTTCGTGAATGGTTACATTAATCATTCTGTATTTTGTTCTATCAGAGTAGGTGCCATCTGCATTTGGTCTTCCAGGATTAAATGCAATTTGTGGGTATTCCATTCCCATTTGACCATCTACAGAAATCGCTTTGTGATATGGGTAGTCAAATGTTTGTCTAGAATATGCTTTTAAAGTTACTGCAGTAGCTTTTGTAGAGTGATCACCATACAATGGATTTGCTTCTTTTGAATAATAAGAATATGCCATTACTGTCTTGCTATCCAATTTAACAGCCATACCATCCCAAATAAATTTTCTTGAAGTTGCAAAAGCATAATCTCTTACATTTTTAGCAAAAAACTTCCAGGTTTTTGTTTTCTTAGAACGCTTTTTTTCAGCTTTTTCAGCATCTTTTTGGGAATGAATTAAGACTGGTTTGTCAAAAGTCTTTCTTGCTAAGGCCAAATTCTTTAACTGTTTTTTTGTCAATACTTCTTTTTCATTCTTTAAAACTCCAGTAGCACCTAACATGTGGTCGGCAGGAGTTGTAATGTTTACGGTATAATCACCAAATTCTAAAGCGAATTCACTTCGTCCCCAAAACTGGTCGTTTTGCCATCCTTCTACATTGTCATACACACACAACCTTGGAAAAAACTGTGCAATTTTATACGAGTTATTTCCGTCTTTTGGAAAATGCTCAAATCCAGATCTTCCTCCTTGAGTTCTATTGTTGTTGATGTTGTACCACCAAGCAACCTTAAACTTAAACGTTTCACCAGCAGCCAAAGGAGTAGGTAAATTGATTCGCATCATTGTTTGATTGATTGTGTAAGATAATTTACTGCCATCTGTATTGCTTACGTTTGTAATGTTAAACCCTCCTTCAAAAGGTTTGCTGTTAAATGCTTTGTCATAACGGGCTTTACTCAATCTTTTTGGCATTCTACTTGTTGCAATATCTGGAGATTTAGAATCTGCAGCACGCATGTTTTGATCTAATTGCAACCACAAATACGATAAATTATCTGTTGAATTGTTATGGTAGGTAATGGTTTCATTCCCCGTAATTTTTTGGTTATCATCATCTAAAACAATGTCCATTACATAGTCAACTTTTTGTTGAGTGTACTTAACTCCAGGGGCTCCAGATGCAGTTCTTTGGCTATTTGGAGTTGCGTAGTCAAGCTGTTTGAACTTGTTTTGATTGGTGTGTCCTTGTTGCGTTTTTCTTTTTTGCTGTGCAAATGAAGAGGTCGCAACAAATACTAGTGAGAGTAGTAGTAAGCTGAGTTTTTTCATGATTTATAATATATAGATTTGGTTTATTGTATTAATACGTTAAGGTGCCGGTTTGCTCGCTCTTTGTAAGCAATGCACTTTTGTGCTTTTTATTCACTTTAGATTTCACTAAGTTTTGTTGTTTTGGGAAATGCTTTATAAGAAGCGAATTCTCTACTTCAATTTTAGTGACATTTTGAATGTTTTTTATTTCTAAATAAAAGAAAACCACATCACCATCGTATTCTTTACCTAGGTATTGAAATTCTACTATTTTTCCGTTTATCTTAAAAGCCAGGTTTTTTTGTAGGTATTCGTTGAAATAAGTGTCAGAATCTTTCAATTCGTGGGTCGTGTCTAACATAAATTTTTTAGAATGAATTGCGTTCAAAACAGTCTCAATATCATCAATAAATACATTGGTAATAACCTCAATAGAATTTTTAGAATTGTTAAATTCTATTTGAGTCAAGCTTAAATAATACTTATGAGCCGTGAAAGCAAAAAAGGGTACTATTAATAAAAGTAGCATTTGTTTTTTTATTCGCATCGAAAGATAATTGGTTTGTAAATTTGAACAATAATACCTTGTTACACAAATTATTTATTGTTTTCTAAGAGCAATAGATATGATTTACTTTGTTTTAACAAAATTTTAAGAACCTCAAGGTGTTTTTGATCTTTATGCAATTCTTCTATCCCTAATGGACTGCAATATTGTAAAAAGTGAAAATACCGTTCTTTTGGAATTTTTAATTTCACAAAAAAGAAATTTTCTCCAAATACATCCTTTAATTGATGTGGGAAATTTTTCATAAAATTAATTTCATTTCGTCTGGCTTGTTTCTTTTTTGAGGATCCTCCAAATTTAACTTTAATGATTGTAATGGGGGCATTGTTCATTGTTGGATCGGCAAGTTTTTCTGATTCCAGTGGTTTGAATAGAGGAGTTTTTATTGATACATTCATTTTAGAAAAATTGTAGTAGTCTTTATCTATTTTTGGAATGGTATCTTTTTCTTTGTCTCTTCTATCCAAAGTAAGTACACCCCGCAACTTTTTCTTAATAATCGCTTCTTCTAATATATTTGTAAGAGAAATTAAATAAACACGAAAAGAACCTTCTTGAATTGTGCCTTTTTTTAGTCTAAATTTTTTTGATCTAAATTGTATGTTTGAAACTTCAATCCAATCACCATTTTTCACAAACAGCGTAAATGACCCATTTTTATTGGAAATGGTTCCTTTTTTTGTCGTTAAATTGACAATATGTGTATTTTCAATTGGGTTGGAAGTAGTAGTATATACGACTCCTTTTAATTGAGTTCTTTTTTCTTGTGACCAAGTCGTATAGATCACAAGAATTAGAAGTAATAAAAGAAGTCGTTTTTTTATCATTGCTTAAGTTATTCTTTATTGACTTCAATGAGTTTTAGATACAAAGGACTTGCTTTTAAAAAAAGCGGCAGGAGTTCCATATACTTCTGGTCTTTATACAATTGTTCTATTCCCAATGGACTGCAATACTGTAAGAAATGATAATACTTTTCTTTTGGGATGTTTAATTTCTCATAAAAGAAATGGGCACCAAACAATTTTAATAGTTTACTTGGGAAGCCTTCTTTAAAATTTAATTTTTTCTTTAATGCTCTTTTTGCTAATAAATGATAATCAGGCATGCCAATTGTTTTAGGAGGTAAACCGGCAACTTTAGCAACAGGATCTGTGGTTAATTGTGCATTTCTAGGTTTTTTTAGGTGTCGTTCGTCAGCGCCAATTTTCATTTTCATAATATCTTCGTGAGGAATTCTTTTTATATATGCTAAGATGCTGTTCATCTTTTCTCTAATTGTATCTTTTTTATTCTTGAGCATATCAAAAGCTAAATTTCCTTTCATTTTCTTTTTAAGAACAGCTTCTTCTAAAACGTTTGTAACAGGAATCAAATAAACACTAAGAAAACCTGCTTTAATGTTTCCTTTTTTTAGTTTTATTTTTTTTGTTTGGAATTGAATGTTTGAAATTTGAATCCAATCACCATTTTTCACAGGAATGTAAAAGACACCATTCTTATCAGAAATGGTCCCTGTTTTAGTGGTTAAATTAACAATGTGTGTATTTTCAATTGGACGGGAAACAGTAGTGTAAATACCCCCTTTTAATTGCGTTCTTTTTTCTTGAGAAAAAGAAAATTGCAGGATGGTAAAAATAAAAATTAGTGAGAGTAATTTCTTTTTCATTTGGTGAATTTCTGTCGATTAGTGTTTCACAAGTAATGTATCTACATCAATTTGCTTATGTGGAAAAGTTTTACTTTCTGAAATTAATAATGCTGTAATTTTGATGTCGTTTCCTTTATTATATAGTGTAATGATACCTGAATTTAAACAATAATTTAAAAATTGATTTATATATCGTTTTTCAATTTTTAATTGATCTACAAAAAAGAAATCTGTAAACTGTGTCCTTATTTTATCTAATCGATGATCTTTTAATTTTTCTCTTTTTAGTTCTTTCGCCTTTTTAGCATTTCCGTTAAAAAAGTTAATCAAATTATCTAGATTTACAGAAGCGCTTGTTAGTGAGAAGTTAGTGATGTCTTCATTTTTTTTGGTAATTACAGTTGCATACGGTAGTTTTAATGTGGTTGCATTTACCATAGATTGTGGTATTATTTGTGGGTCAGTATAAAAAATACTCCTTCTTTTTTTTAAGGTTATTTCATTTAATGTATGTGTTTTTGAAGATAGATTTACAAAGACATTCTTTGTACTCTTTTCAGCAACAGAAATAACGAGTTTTTTAACTTTAAAGTTAATATGTGAAATATGTAACGTATCTCCAACCTTTACGGGGAGGGTAAACACACCATGGCTATTTGTAATAGAGCCTTTAAAACTAGTCTTATTTATTACGTGCACATTCTCTATGGGTAAAGAGTCTGAAAAGACTGTACCTGTCAATTCAAAATTTCTTGGCTTTTGAGAAAATAGTGCCGTTAGGCAAAATATAGTAAAAAGAAAAGTATAGCAGTTTTTCATCCTTACAAAGAAAGTAGACAAGCTTCTTAAAACTCTATTAAAGCATTTGTAAATCTTTGTTAAAGAAAAGAAAAGGTTCTCTTAAAAAAAATAATAGTTTTCGCTACATTTGAAAGATGAAAAACATTCTTATTGCAAGTACTTCAACGCTTCACGGTAGTGGATATTTAGAATATATATTGCCTACGCTTACCAAGCATTTTAAAAATGTATCTACCATTTTGTTTATTCCATATGCAAGGCCAGGCGGAATTTCGTTTGATGCGTATACGTTAAAAGCAAGAGAAGCATTTGCAACAATTAATATAAAAGTAAAAGGAATTCATGAGTTTGATAACGTTAAAGAAGCAGTGAGAAATGCACAAGGAATTTTTACTGGAGGAGGAAACACGTTTGAATTGGTACATCAAATTTATGCCAATGACATCTTAAATGATTTGCAAGATGCTGTAGAAAATGGAACACCTTATTTAGGAACCAGTGCTGGAAGTAATATCTGTGGAGTAACAATGATGAATACGAATGATATGCCAATTGTGTATCCACCAAGCTTTGATACATTAGGTTTTATTCCGTTTAATATCAATGCACATTATCTAGATCCAATAGGAGGTTCTACGCATATGGGAGAAACGAGAGCCACTAGAATCAAAGAATACCACGAATATAATACAACTCCTGTTTTAGGTCTGCGAGAAGGGTCTTGGTTGCAGGTTTGTGATACTTCAATTACCTTACAAGGAAAGTTAACAGCAAGAGTCTTTAAACAAAACAAAGAACCATACGAAATCGAAAGTGGAAGTGAAGTAGTATTATAAATTACAAGATATTAAAGTGTCTGAAGTAAATGAGTTTCGAAAGTTAAAAATAGTAAAATTGTTTCGCAATAAGGTGTAAAGGAAATAACGTGTACTTGTTTTTTAAATTTCACTAACCACTAACCACTAACCACTAACCACTAACCACTAACCACTAGTTAATACTTTACGTAATCTACAATTTCTAGCCCGTACCCGATCATACCAACACGTTTTTCTTGTTCGGTATTAGAAACTAAGCGTAGTTTATGGATGTCAAGGTCGTGTAAAATTTGAGCACCAATTCCAAAATCTTTGCTGTCCATTTTAATACGTGGGGCTTTCATTTTGCCATTCGCTTGCGATTTTTTAAGAATATCTAAACGATTTAATAGGTTTTGAGATTGATTTTGCTGATTGATAAATAAAATTGCTCCTTTACCGTTATCGGTAACTGCTTTGAACATTTTATCCAGTTTTTTATCAGCATTGTTTGTTAAAGTTCCCAAAATATCATTATTAACTAAGGTAGAATTTATCCTTGTAATCACTGGCTCGTCTATAGACCAAGAACCAAGTGTTAGTGCTAAATGTACTTGTTTGTTATTTGTTTGTTGATATGCTCTTAATCTAAAAGTTCCAAATCGGGTTTCAATATCAAAATCATCTTTCTTTTCAATTAAAGAATCATGCTCCATTCTATATGCAACTAAATCTTCTATAGAAACTATTTTTAAATCAAACTTTTTAGCAACTTTTAATAGTTGTGGTAAACGAGCCATTGTTCCATCCTCATTCATTATTTCAACAATAACTCCTGCGGGGTCAAAACCAGCTAAACGTGCAAAGTCTATTGCTGCTTCTGTATGGCCAGTTCTTCTTAAAACACCACCTTCTTTTGCTTTTAAAGGAAAAATATGTCCTGGTCGAGCAAGGTCAAAGGGTTTTGTTTCAGGGTCAATTATAGCTTTAATTGTTAATGCTCTATCACTTGCAGAAATACCGGTAGTTACACCTTTTCCTTTTAGATCAATAGAAATTGTAAAAGCAGTTTCCAATGGGTCTGTATTGTTGTTAACCATCATTCCTAATTGCAGTTCTTTGCTACGTTTTTCGGTAATAGGTGCACAAATTAATCCACGTCCATGAGTGGCCATGAAGTTAATCATTTCTGGAGTCACTTTTTCTGCAGCAGCAACAAAATCCCCTTCATTTTCTCTGTTCTCATCATCTACAACAATAATTACTTTTCCATTTCTGATATCTTCAATGGCTTCGGTAATTGTATGTAGTTGTATGTTATTTGCTATTTTAGAGTTCTCCATTATTTTTATGGTCTTTTTTAGACGATATTTTTTTTATTAGTTGTGTTATTGGCTGCAAAAATACATCAATATTAAATATTCCTTTATCTTTTGTTGCTCTAACTGTTAAAAAGATTCCAAAGGGGACCATTACCATGGCGGAAACCCAAGAACCGAAAATTGCAGAAATAGAACTGTCTTCTGCTAGGTTTCTACCAAATGTATTTATAAAAAAGTAAATTACATAAATACAAATCGCTAAAATCATTGGCAAACCAAAACCTCCTTTTCTAATGATAGAGCCTAAAGGAGCTCCAATAAAAAATAGTATTAAACAGGATAGAGAAAATGCGACTCTATTGTAATATTCTGTTTCATAAACATTGAGGACTTTTCTTTTGTATTTGAATGGGCCTTTTTGAATTTTTATCGTTGAGATTGAAGAATTGTTCTTTGACAATGCACTGCTTATAATCCTTAATTGAGTTTTAAGATCAAAATTATTAAGTGTTTCGTCTTTTAAGTTCTTACCTTGTTTACTTATGGTGTCTATGTATAATTTTGTAGCATCTGTATTTGCAAGAAATCTCTTTGACCTTCCGTGAATATAGCTTTTATACACTGAATTTAATTTTGGTAGGGTATCCTTTAATTGACGTAAACTTAACATGTCTTTTAAGTTTTTTAAGCTTTCTTTACCTTCAACATCAGAACTGAAAGATGATAAGTCGATAATGATAGAATATTCCTTAAAGTCAGCATTTGAAGAAGGCATGTTTTTAGTCGTTTTTGGACTAATGTGATCTTCAAAAACATGGCCATCATATAAAACAAATGTCATGTGTTGACTGCCCTCAGGGTTTATTATTTTTCCTGTTTTGGAAGTAATTATTTTATTGTTTCCTTTCCTTCCTGATAAATCATAAATTTTTATGCCTTTTAATAAATCTTCATTTTCACCGTACTTTTCATCAAATTTAATGTTGTATCCTGGGATTTCTGTATTGAAACTTCCAGGGATTAGTGCCAAAGCTGGTTTTTGTTTTTTGATGTTTACATACAAGTTTTTCTGTTTAAACACTGCATAAGGAAACACATTGTTTAAAAAGAAAAAATTAACAACACTCATTACAACGGTTAGTATTATTAGTGGTCTCACCAATCTTGGCAACGAAATACCAGCAGATTTAGCCGCTGCAAATTCATAGTTTTCTGAAAGCGTACCAAGTGCCATTATTGACGATAATAGTACACCAATTGGCAAGGCTTGAGGGGTTACAATTAGAGCAGTATAGTATAAGAATTTTAGAATAAAAAACAGGTCTATTCCTTTACCTGCAATATCTTCAAATGCAAGCCAAAGTGCTTGCATTACCAATACAAATAGTACAATTAAAAAGGTCGCCAAGAAGGGCACTATAAAACTTTTTAAGATGTATTTGTCTAAAATTTTCAAGGTTTCAAATACTATAAATTAATCTATGATGTAGTTCTTTTTTAAATAACTGTCTTTATCAAAAGTAAATGTTGTTTTTGGTAAAACTTGACTGTATTTAAATGAGGTAATTTCGAAGGTTGTTTTAGAGGTATTCGCACCAGTTTGCATCAGCGTATAGATGTGTTTTGTTTTTAGATCTATTCCTAATTCAACGTTAACAATATCAGAATTACTATCAATAGGAGTCAATGCTACAAACTGTATGTTCTTCCCTTTAACTGTGGTTTGTTTTCCCATTGAATATGTATAGCCTTCTTTATAAAAGGTTAATAATTTAGAAGGGTAAATAAAACCATCATCAGTGTCAAAATCACCGTCATTAATGGCAATTTCTTTTTCTTCATGATTGATTACATATAGTTTTGAACCGTCAAAAATAAACGTGTTTCCCAAGTATTCTAGGTTGTATTTTTCTCCTTCTAAAGTAATAATACCCTTAATAGGTGGTTCGTCTCCTTCTTTAATTCCTGCATCTTCATTACTTAAACTAGAACTAAAGGCAATGGTCATATTGGTGTATGCTCCCATTTTTGAAGATACTTCATCTAACAATGTCTTCGCTTTGTTTTCTTGAGAAAATGCAACTGTTGTTATTCCTAAGAATACTAAAATGATGGGTATTATTTTTTTCATCAATGTGTTTCTATTTATTTTCATTTTCTAATAATTGGTCTAATGCAACCAAATCTACGACTAATACTTGTCTTGCTTTACTGCCTTCAAAACCTCCAACAATTCCAGCTGCTTCCAATTGATCTATCAATCTTCCTGCTCTGTTATAGCCTAGCTTTAGTTTACGCTGTAATAAGGACGCTGAGCCTTGTTGTGCAGTCACAATAATTTCTGCAGCCTCTCTAAATAATTTATCTCTATCCGAGATGTCTATATCAAGAGCTGTGCCACCTTCTTCACCAACATATTCTGGCAGTAAATGTGCCTCTGCATAGGCCCTTTGTGACCCAATAAAGTCCGTTATTTTTTCTACTTCTGGAGTGTCGACAAATGCACACTGAATTCTGTTTAAATCGTTTCCGGCCGTGTATAACATATCTCCACGACCAATTAATTGATCGGCACCTCCAGCATCTAAAATAGTTCTCGAATCTATTTTTGAAGTTACTCTAAAGGCAATTCTTGCAGGGAAATTAGCTTTGATAATTCCTGTAATCACATTTACAGAAGGTCTTTGTGTAGCTACAATTAAATGAATTCCGATTGCACGCGCTAATTGAGCCAATCGAGCAATAGGGGTTTCTACTTCTTTACCAGCTGTCATAATTAAATCGGCAAATTCATCAATCACCAAAACAATGTAAGGTAAAAACTGATGCCCATCGTTTGGATTTAACTTGCGTGCTTTAAACTTGGTATTGTATTCTTTAATATTACGAACCATTGCGTTTTTAAGCAAGTCGTAACGGTTGTCCATTTCAATACACAGGGAATTCAATGTATTTACAACCTTGGTTGTGTCTGTAATAATGGCTTCTTCGCTATCTGGTAGTTTTGCTAAGTAATGACGTTCAATTTTATTGAACAATGTTAATTCCACTTTCTTAGGATCCACCAATACGAACTTTACTTCTGCGGGGTGTTTTTTATATAGCAATGATGTTAATACGGCATTTAATCCAACCGATTTTCCTTGTCCGGTTGCTCCAGCCATTAATAAGTGTGGCATTTTTGCTAAATCAACAACAAAGGTTTCATTAGAAATAGTTTTACCCAATGCAATGGGTAGTTCCATTTGAGATTCTTGAAATTTCTTTGAAGAAATTACAGAATGCATAGATACGATGGTTGATTTTTTATTTGGAACTTCAATTCCAATGGTCCCTCTTCCAGGGATAGGAGCAATGATACGAATCCCTAATGCCGATAATGACAAGGCAATGTCGTCCTCTAAGTTTTTAATTTTTGAAATTCGAATTCCCGCTTCTGGAACAATTTCGTACAGTGTAATCGTTGGTCCAACGGTAGCTTTTATTTTAGAAATACCAATCTTATAATTCTTAAGTGTTTCTAAAATTCGGTTTTTATTGGCTTCTAATTCTTCGGGATCAATAGAAATGCTTTCGTTGTATTGTTTTAATAAATTAAAGGTTGGGAATTTGAAATTGCCCAATTCTAATTTAGGGTCAAACTCACCAAAGTCTTTTACTAATTTATCGGCTAAGTTTTCGGTTACAGATTTCTCTTCTTCAATTTTATCAACAGCAATTTCTACTTCTTCAACAACTGATTCTGCTTCTTTCTTTTCTGGGATTTCTGTATCTAAAACGATATTAAGCAAACCTTCACCTTGGTCAGATTCTGTATCTGAAGTACTCACGTCGGAATGATTGCTAATTGTTGGCTGTAAGTTTTTTACAGACATTTCAAACTCAGATTTCTCTTTGGGCGCTTTTTTTATTTCTGTTTTGTCTTCTAAAACAAATTCTTTTTCAATGTTGGTTTCTTTTAGTGGAGTATTAACCGATGTTTCTTTTGTTGCGATTACGTCTTTCTTTCTTGACCTAATTTTAGACAATATACTTTCTGGAGTTACTTTAAAGCGAACAATGATATAGGTTAATAATAGAAAAGTCAATACCAATGTTAGACCTGTTTTTCCTAAGAAGGTTTGTAAATACTCATTGACTTCAACTCCTATAATTCCAGCAAAAACAATTAGTTTATTTGGTAAGAATCCAAAAGAAATTGAAAACCACAGCATCCATAAAACGCCCCAATTCCAAGTTTTTACCACTTTTCTAAACGGGGTTTTAAACAACCAATAGAATCCGCTTATACATAATAACATCGGAATTATAAATGCAGCAAGACCAAATCCGTCATAAATAAAGAAGTGACTCAATTTTGCACCTACTTTTCCCAATAGATTTTTTGTTTCTAGGGTTTTATCTGCAAATTGTGTTAATGTGCTTTGATCTGCCTGCCAAGAAAAGAAAAATGAGAAAAAAGCAATAACCAAAAACAGTGAAAACAACATCAAAAACAAACCAAAAATAGTATGTGTTTGCCTATTATTCAAGAATGCTTTTACGCTTTGAAACCTAGGTTTTTTTGGAGCTTTTGATTTGGTAGTTTTTGTCTTCTTTGCCATTCAGAAATAAGTGATTTGTAAAATGTAAATATAAGTATTTGCTTAAAATAACGCGAGTATTTTTGGCGTGTAAATAATTGCTGCTATAATGAATGCAAATAGTGCTGCAAATGCTGGTGCTCCAGCGGCAATATCTTTGATAAAACCAATTTTTTTATGATATTCTGGATGCACAAAATCCGCCATCTTTTCGACCGCTGTATTTAACGATTCGGCAACTAAAACCAAGGCAATACAAAGTAATTGAATCATCCATTCTACAGGAGAAATAGAAAAGTAAAACCCTGTAACAACAGCGATACATCCAAAAAACAACTGAGCTTTAATACTGTCTTCTGTAGTAATCAATAACCAAGTTCCTTTTAATGCAAATTTTAAACTTCGCAGTCTTCCTCGTAAAAAACCGTCATTCGGATTTTTCATTAGTTGATTGCTTTTAATGCATTTTCGTAATTTGGTTCATCAACTATTTCTGAAACTTGTTCTGAATAGACAACGGTTCCATTTTCATCTAAAACCACGATCGCTCTAGAGTGTAAATGTGCCAAGGGGCCATCAATAATTTCCAATCCGTAATCTTTACCAAAACTTCCAGTAGCAAAATCAGACAATGTTTGTACATTTTCGATGCCTTCTGCACCACAAAAACGTGCTTGTGCAAAGGGTAAATCTCTAGAAATACATAAAATAACTGTGTTTTTTAAGGTGGCAGCTTCTTTGTTAAAGCTTCTAACAGAAGCAGCACAGGTACCTGTATCTATACTAGGAAAAATGTTTAAAATAATTTTTTTGCCAGAAAAATCTGCCAATGTCTTGATAGATAGGTTATTTGCAATTAGATTAAAATCAGGAGCTTTATCTCCGTTATTTACCAAGTTTCCAGAAGTATGTATGGAATTCCCTTTAAGTGTAATTGAAGCCATTTTTATGAGTTTTAGAAAATCAAAAATACATAAAATTAGGCAATAATTTGTGTTGTAATTTTGTTAATGTGATTCAATATTTATCAATATCTTCGTGGTCTTAAAATCAGCGAAAAATCAGTGAACCTTTCTTTATACACATCAGAATTTAAAAAAAACTTACACATTGCATATCCTGTAATGCTAGGGCAGTTAGGGCATGTATTGGTTGGATTGGCAGATAATATTATGGTTGGTCAATTAGGAGCAGCACCTTTGGCTGCAGTTTCTTTAGCAAACAGTATTATTTTTATTGCGTTGTCACTGGGAATCGGTTTTACATTTGCCATTACCCCTTTAATTGCAGAAGCAGATGGAGAAAAGAATATTGAAAGTGGTAGAAGTTATTTTCAACACGGCATGTTATTGTCTAGTGTATTAGGCGTCATTCTTTTTATAGTATTACTTTTTATTGAGCCAATTTTATACCAGATGGACCAACCTGAAGAGGTGGTTGCATTGGCAATTCCGTATTTTCAAATTGTTGCCTTTTCCATGATTCCACTGTTGATTTTTCAAGGGATGAAACAGTTTTGTGATGGACTCTCATTGACCAAATATGCCATGAGAGCAACTGTCGTTGCCAATATAATTAATGTGTTTTTTAATTATATGTTAATCTACGGAATTTGGATTTTCCCTGAATTGGGAATTGAAGGTGCCGCATATGGAACCTTGTTTTCTCGTTTTGCCATGGTGGCTTTTCTTATTTTTATTATCAGGTCTAAACCATTTTTAGCACCCTATTTTAAAGCATTTTCATTTTCTGAAATAAAGAAAAGTGTCTTGAAAAGAGTTTACAATTTAGGATACCCTACAGCCTTACAAATGTTTTTTGAAGTAAGTATTTTTGCTTCAGGAGTTATATTGGCGGGAATGTTGGGGACCAATTCACAAGCTGCCAATCAGATTGCTTTAAACTTGTCTTCTATGACCTTTATGATTGCAGTAGGTTTAGGCGTGACGGCAACCGTTAGAGTAGGGAACCAGAAAGGGTTAAAAAATTATAAAGAACTAAGGCGTATTGCTATTTCTATTATTTTATTGATGATTGTTATCGATTTATTTTTTGCCTTTGGGTTTATCCTAACAAAAGATATGTTACCAACGATATATATAGACAATGTAGACGTTATTGAAACTGCAGCAGTTTTAATTGTAATTTCAGGTTTCTTTCAATTATCAGACGGAATACAAGTAGTTGTTCTTGGAGCATTACGTGGTTTGCAAGATGTAAAATGGCCCATGCTAATTACCTTTGTAGCCTATTGGGTAATTGGGTTTCCTATTTGCTATTACTTAACATTACATACGTCATTAGCAGAGAAGGGAATTTGGATAGGACTCTTAATTTCATTAACTGCATCGGCAATAATGTTGTATATTAGATTTAATAAATTAACACATAAATTAATCAGAGAAAAACATGGAACTTCCTAAATTTTTATTAGCAGACAATAGCAATCACCCAGATGATATTTTTGTATTACACACAGAATTTCCTCGTTTTTTAATCAATTTAAGAGACGATTCTGTAGAATGGTTTGAAGATTTAACAGGTGAAAATGAAGAGGATATTGCAACAGAGTTGGCCGATTTAATGGACAAAGCAGGACAGTTTTATGATGCCGAAATGAAAGGGCTTGAATAGTTAATTTACTGTTTAAACGAACAATTTATAAAAAGAAAAACGGCCACCCATGGCTGTTTTTCTTTTTTATAAAACATATTTATTTTTTGGGTCCGATATTGCCTCCGTGGATTTTTACCGTTTCTGCAAATTTTGTTTCAATTTTCGAAAATTGAGAAACGATTAAGATAACTAGTAAAGCTTCTGGGATTTCCATTATATCAGACAGCATTATAGCTTGAGTGCCTTCTATAACTTCTTCAATTGTATCCGTTTTAAATGCCGTTCTGAGAATATATTTTCCTATAAAATTAGAAAATATAAATAACGCCCACCACAATCCAATAATTAGGCCTCCGCTTTTTATTAGGTATTTTGAATCACATTTTTTAATTTGTAGTTGCGTCTCTTTCCAAATTTCATTCATTATTTGAACAGGACGAAAGAGGAAAAGTATAGGGATAAACCAAGACCAAACGGCCATTGTTTCATTTTGTTTTAAATGGCTAAGACCTAACTTATGTAAGTTGCCATAAGCTCTTCTAAACCAATTTATAAAGACAATTATTGAAACAATATAAATTACGATTTGAAGAATACCAATTATTCCTTGTCTAAGATCATTTGCATTTGCATCGTTTTCATCAATATATCCTATAAGTTGTCCATTTTTAAGTAATTCTAATTCGAAATAATTCGATAGTACCCCAATTGCTGTTAATCCTGTTAAAATCCAAAATACTGTGATCAGTATTTTTGCTCTTTTGGTATTGTCAAAAATTTCAATATTTGTAAATTTTTCTAATTGTTCAGTTTGAGTATTCTCTTCCATTGTTTTTTTTTCGCTAAATTAAGGGATTGAAAATTAAAACCATATTTTTTTAAAAAAATAGAACTGACAGGACTCTTTGTATTTAGTCATCACTTTTAATAAGAGGAAATGTTGTTTTTATGGAATATGCTTTAATTGCTCTTGAATAACTGAGATGTTTTTCAATAGTGGTTGTAATTCTTTTTTAACAGCTATTTTGTTGGTCCAAGCAATAAGCGCATACATGACAAACAACCCTATTAATGTGAAAATTTTAGTGTTAGGGGCAAGCGGAAGGATGCTTTCTGCCAAGGAGTTCTGCCAATTATAATCTGCGGGGTTTTCTAAGCCGATAATAAAAATAAAATTGGTAATAAAGGAAGAGCCAGCATACCAAAAGGCGGCAGAATTAAGGAGTTTTACCTGCTGTTCTAAGAGTTGTTTTTTATGTGCTAGTTGTTCTGTAAGTGGCACAGATAACTTCTCTGGTGTGTTTTGCTGATTCGATTTCCTAAATTTATAGATTACATACACAAACCATAAAATAGATAAGAAACAAGACGCTTTGGTAATTGGAAACGGAATCTCATAGGCCAAATAGCTAAAAATAAGGATCCCAATTACAGAGGCAGCAATTTCTCTGATGTCTCTATTTTTAATTTTCTTTTGAATGCTAATCATTTGTGTTCCAAATGCTCGTACCAATGCATCTGTTTCAATGCTAATTTGCGCTGTTTTTGAGGAGTTCTTCCAGATGTTTTTTAGTTCTTGCTCTAGCATGTTAGTTCATTTTTGGTGTGATACATTCAAACAATTTTTTTCGTATTCTTTTCATTTTTACAGCAATGTGATTTTCAGTTAGGCCTGTAATTTCTGCGATTTCTTTATAAGACAACTCATCTAAATACAATACAATAATAGAGGTGTCACTTTCATTTAAGGTAGTAATGCATTCTTTTAAATAAGCGAATTTCTCTGCTTCAAAAGAATCTATCGCTTCTGCAACTGGGGTAAAGTGAATGGCGTCAAACCGTGTAGTTTTCTGATTACTTTTGTCTAGTTTCATCTTAGAGCGCAAACAAACATTTAGTGCAATTCGATATACCCAAGTATCAATAGAAGATTTTCCTTTAAAACTAGGAAGTGATTTCCATATCTGAAAAATGACCTCCTGAAAAAGATCTTCTGGTTCTAGGGGGGCTGCTGCATAAATTCTACAAATTCTGTAAATTTTATGTGTGTTCTCTTTTAGAAGTTGTTCGAAAGTAATAGGTGAATTAACCATGCATTTAAAGATATCAAAAAAAGGGTTACTGCTTTGTCTTTTTTAATGTTGTCTTAGATAACTTGTTTTTTGCCGAGTTGATTCTTAAAAACTCAATAAAAAAGCCACTCAATAAAATATAGCTAATTTTTTTGTAGTCTTCTCCTAAAATGAAATAAGAAACGAGCATTACGGTTGCCCATACAATGCTGTTAACGATAATTGTATTGCTTAAAAACTGTGTTATTTTTTTAGTGTTTTCCATATATGTAGAGTTTAAGGACTCTTTTTTTAGGAGTCTCTATTCTTTTAGTGACGGACTACTTAAAAATATGACAAGAAAATGATATTTTTTTTATAAATGGGCTATTTAATGGAACCACACATATTTTGCAAACAGAAAAACAGCACCTAGGTGCTGTTTTATTTTATAGTATAAGAGAAAGACTTATAAATAGAGTTCTCTATTTAAAGTTATGCAGTTACTGCAGCTTTCTTAGATTTTCTGTAAGTAAAAGAATTGAAAATGTTTCTTTTCCCGAAGTTGTTTATCGATTTTGCATTGATAAATTTTCCGAAAAGAATGCGATTCACACCAAAGTATTCGTAGGTGTTACCATCTGTAAATGTAACTTCTAACAACATACTCTTGTGATGCCAATCGGCAACCTGAAACTCTTTAATAGTAGTAGAGTATGCTTCTAAATTAGCCGCTTTTGTTTCTGGAGCAATGCTCACTAAAAAATGATAGCCATCAATAATCTTCGTACTTTCTACTTCTGCAACCGCTTTTAAATCTTCTTCTAAAAATTTATCTGGATGCCATTTCTTTACCAATCCTCTATAGGTAGTTTTTAACTCCTTTAAATCGATTGGCCCTTCTACATTAAAAAGCTTCTTATATTCTTTAATACGTTTCATGTACTGATTTTACAAATTCGAGTGCAAAAGTACTGTTATTTAATGGATTAAAGTGAAAATGTTTTTTTCTTTTTTTTTAACAACTTTTTTGGTTGTAAAATGATGGGTGTTAGAGTGTATTGTTGGGTTTGGAAAAAAGAATATTTGAAGGTGTTTTAGAATGGAGCCGAAAAGGAATAAACGTATTTGGATCCGATTTCGGTGCTTAAAAGTGCCATACACTTTCCGCAGTTTCTGAAAGATAATTAATTCGCATGAATTTCCATTAGGAAATTCCGTAAGCAATTAATTATACCCGGTGTTGGCAACAGTTTTTAATTTAATCTTCACATAAAAGGATGTGTCGATTGCTCTGTATTGGGTCCATTCAAATCCTTTGTTTTTAAGGATGACTTCATTATTATTTATCCATTTGGCATTATATGGGCCCCATTGAACAGGATGGTAGCTTCCTAATTTCAATAAGGAGTCTTTTCTTATTTCGAAAAAATCAAAACCATTAGGGCTATAACCAGCTATTAAATCCATGTTTATTGATACAATATATTTTCCATTTTTAGAAAAATAGGGCGCTCCAATTATACTTGTTTGTTTTCCTGTTTTGGCATTTATAATTTTGTAACCATTTCCTTCTCCCCATTGCGCTCTAACTAGAAAATACCCATAGTGCTCAAAATAATTTTCAAAATTTAAATCTAATTCTTCTAAACGTAAATTAAGTACTAATGTCACCCATTTTCCATTGTTAAGTTTGAGATGTAACCCCAAAGAATCTTTTTTTACAACTTTATTGTACTTTTGAATCATTAATTTTTCTAATTCAATCGCCTGTCGATGAGAGTTGTCATACAGTTTTGAAATTGAATCTTTATTCTTTTGAATGGAAGAGGTTCCTATTGTTGAAATTGAATCAGATTCTTGAATATATATATTAAAATTAGTATTGAATTTTAAAATGGTGTCTATTTGAAATGGAAAGTTATTCGATAAAACTCTCTTCTGATTATTTTTACTTTTACAGGATGCAATTAATAAAAGTAGTACAAATATTTTAAATAATTTTGTCATATAATCTGTAGTAAGATATTTGTATATATGTGGTTGTAATTAAAAAATAAAAAGACCCAATTGGAGAAAACCCCAACATATCAGTATTGAGTCCATACAGCCCGAATGGTTGTTTTTAAGTTAAATTACCGAAAGGTTCATAGCCTTTTTCTGACGTCAATTTAAAACTAAATTTTTAATTCACCGAGTAACAAGCGATTAATTATTGACGGTGTAGGCAGTCGTTTTTTTTCTTTTGGGTGTTAGGAAATATAGTCCAGTGAAAAAAGCTATCATCGTGGCATCAAGAATATAAGCAACTGTATTACGTTCGTCGGCTTTTTGGAATTCGTTTTCCAAATCTTTTATTAATTCAGTTCTTTCTTGAACTCCTTGCTTGTTTTCTAAAAGGAGAATTTCGATTTTCTCCCTTGCTATGGCATAATTATCTTCGGAGTGAAGTTTATAACTCACATATAGCATTCCAATTGCTGTTAGAATAAATAATAATCGTATTAGTTTCATTTGCGTATGATTTGTTTTCAGAGTTAATTTTCTTTTTCAATTTCCACGGTGACATTCAGTTTTCATAAAATCGCTTAATGCTACATTGCTATTGAATAGTGAATCATTTTATGATTAGTTTGTGCTTTTTTTTAGGCTGCTATTTTTGTTTACTAAAAGATAATTTGCTTCTCAATAGTTTGAATAATTCCACGCATGTTGATTCTAGATGTTCAGTAATTTATGTGACTACGTATTAACTACTTCTTTTTTTAGTCCATTAGGAAACATTATAGTCAGTAACGAAAAAATTAGTAAAAAATTGAATTCAACACCATTAGTGCCACCACCTACTACAAACCAGCCTTCCTTAAAATGAATTAAAATAATTCCTACTATAAGTATGAGAATATTTATAATAGATGCCCATTTAAGATATTTTCCAAAAATAAGGCATAAAGCACCAACTAGATGTGATAATTTAACAGCCCAAGCAATAGGAACTCCTAGTGGTGAGAAACCTATTTGGTTTAAATATAAATTCCCGAAATCATTTACTCCATTGTTAAACATTCCTAAAATATTACTATGAACCAATAAAATAATAGCAACTGCAAATCGAAGAAAAAAAGTATTATTTAATATTTTCATAGTTTTTAATTTTTGCTAACGGTCTTGGATATGAAACGTAGCAGATTTTTTTTATAATTACTTTTGGCTTAGGTGCTAAGCCACTATTTTTTACCTGCGTTGTTGTAGCCAGTACTTATCCATTTTATTGCTTCATTGATAACTTTGCCCGAAAGAGGGTCTTCCACATTCAAATTTTCGTTTATAACAATATCAGGATAAACACCATCTTTATGAATAGTTTTGTCCTCACTCATATAAAATGAAATAGAAGGATTTAATGATATGTTGTTAGAAATAGAAAACCAACTATTTGTTGTGGTATAACCTGCTGTTTGTTCACCTATGAGTTTCACGTTATTTTGTCCTTTTAATGCAGTCGCAACAACTTCTCCAGAACTTGCTGTATATCTACCAATTAAAACGACAATAGGAATATTATCTATTGAGATATGACATTTTATTTCAGGAATGTTTGATAAACTATTTTTCCCAAAATGAAAATTACCTTCTTTAAGTGTCCATTTATCATTGTAGTTTTTAGTATCTATTGTTGTTCCACCTAAGTCAAAATTTTGCAATAGTTCTCCCATTCCAGAAATCATCAGATATACTGTACCTCCCAAATTGCGTCTTAAATCAATTATGTAACCTTTAGGGTTTGTTTTTGATAAGTTGCAAATAGCCTTTCTCAATTTAAGTGTGTAGTTTGAATTAATGCTATCAATTCCTTGATTGTTTAAGAAAAAAGGAACTTCTATGTATGCTATAGAATCAGAAATTATTTTTGTAATAATTTTCTTTTGATCAATTAACATTGAAACAATTTTATCCTGTTTCTTTTTGTGTATTTTACTTTTGTAATCGTAATTAACATTTCTAGTTTTCTTGTTTTTTGTCCAATATTGTTTTCCGTTTAGCACTAGAAAGCCGTGATAGTCTCCTAATTCGCCTAATAAATATTGTGTTGGTTCTAGGATTGAAATAATAGAACCTGAATCAATAAACCTATCATAAACTTGTTTTTCTAATTTTGTCCAATCAACATCATTTTTATAAATAGAGTGTGTTTTTGTAATTGAAATAATCGAGTCCAATACCCGTTTTGACTCGGTTTTATTTGATGGATTAATTTGTCCATAACATCCGAAAGTTAAAGTGAAAACTATTAATAGTAACAAGTTTTTTTTCATTCAGCGTTTATTTTTCGCATTGTCTACGTATTTGTATAAGATTTTTTGTTTAAAAGTGCTTTACACTTTCCGCCATTGCGGAAAGATAATTAATTCGCGTGAATTTCCGAAAGGGAATTCCGCAAGTAATTTCTTATGCACGCTGTTGGCAATAGTTTGTTATTTTAAGTTTTTCAAATCCATGAAGAATGATAGCGTATCATTCACCATTAATTCTTTTCTTTTATTCAAAAAATCTTTTTCTGAATATAATTTATAATGTTTTCTGTTGTTCTTAACAGCTACTATGTGCCAAAAAGTTAAGCCCTTGAATGGAGCCAAAGAATCTGCTCTTATATGCTCAAAAGTTAAGTGCCAATTTTGATTGTCTTTCCTGTGGATTTTATTGCTATCATAATTTGAAACATCAATATTATTGTCTATTTTTTTGTAAATATTCATGAGAGAATCTTTAACAATGGTAATATAATTGCTGTCTAAGTAGGAGGATAATATTTGAAATTCAATATTTTCACGAAGATATGGGTTAGACTTTGCAATGATAAAATCGTCTGACCAACCAATTTCATAAATAGATGGATTTATTATTCCTAAGTAACCACCTCTTTCATATGCATGGTATAGTGTTAGTTTGTTAATATCATTGGATGCTACAAGATGAATATCTTTTAGTATTAATCTGTCATATATTGCAGGTTGATCTCCAATAAATATGCATGAATTGATACTTAAAGCAATAAGTCCCTGTAGGGATAGGTAGATAATATTTGATTTTTTCAGTTTCAAGTTTCTTTTTTTTATTTCAGAAATTACTGCCAACGTGTTTGTGTATGATTTTTTGTGTTTTTATGCAACTAATTTAGTAACTACAAACCACATAGAAAATCCTTGCGGATTTTCGTAAGTAGACTTTATACAGTGTTGGCTAACGTTTTTATTTAGGCTCTTAATATTTTTATTAATCAATGATGAATGAAAGTGGTAAAGTGTGTGTTGTAACTTTTGGATTTCCGTTATGTTTCCCAGGGGTCATTGTAGGTAATGTATTTAGTACTCTAATAGCTTCTTTTTTTAATGATGGGTGAGGTGCACGCGCATTAATATTAGTAATTTTTCCTTTTAGGTCAATTTTAAAAAATATCATAATTCTCTTTTTCCCTGCAGATACCCCTAAATCATACCACAAGTTAGTATTAAAATTTTCATAAAGGTGTTTTTGAACTTTTTCAGTAAAACACTTTTCTGAATTATTTACATTTCCACATCCTGGATAAATAGGCGATGTCTCATTTTGTGTGGAACTTCTTTTTTCTTCCTTTGCCGGTTTAGTGATAATTTCATCATTTAAATAGTATTCAATTTTCATAATTCCTTTTTGGGTATAAAATTTCCATTCACCATTTTTCTTTCCATTTTTAAACTTTCCAATTATCCACAACTGTCCATTTTCATGATATAATTTTGTTTCACCGATAGGTTTCCCGTTTTCAAATTTCAGGAATAATTTTAACTGCCCATTTTTGTAATATGTTTTCTCTTCATCATTTCTATTTCCGTTTTTATATTTCCCGATTTTTTTTAATTTCCCATTTTCGTGATAGGATTTCCATTCACCTACGGCATTCCCATTAGTAACATCATGCTGACCAATTTTTTTTATTTTTCCATTATCATAATATTCTTTGTAGTCTTTAACTAAAACATTCCTTGTATTTTGATTTGGATCGATCTTTTTACCTTGAGAATTTGAATCTTGAATGGAAAATATTACAATTAAAAAAAATATTAGTGCCGATATTTTTTGTTTAGTAGTCATTGTATTGATTTTTTTAATGTTTGCCAACGTGTTTGTACGGTTAAAAGTGCGTTGTACTTTACGCCATTGTGGAAAGTTAATTAATTTGCGTGAAGTTTCGAAAGAGAGTTCCGCTAGAAATTAATTATACACGATCTTACCAACCGTATTTATTCGCCACTTTTCATTCTGATTTGAGATATTACTTCGTTCAACTCAACGAATAGATTTGAAAATTCTGATTTTCCAGATTCAAGCTCACTCAAGCTTTTAGAAATGCTATAAATTCCGCTTTCTGTCAAAAAATTGAAGTTAGTCATTCCGCTTTTAGGTAATTCTGATTTCTCTACTTTAGTCGCTTTCTCAATATATATATGTCCGTTTTCCACATATTTTTTCACGACTTTTTGAACACTTTCGTGTTGTCCAGCACCAATAAATCCTCCACCTGTACTTAAATAAAGGCTTGTCTCGCCTGTTAAGTAAGTTACGACAGTTGCTGTTGCTCCATTCATATCCATTTCAGAAACTATTCCGTAAACATCATTTTTGTTAATTCTACTTAATCCTAATTGTTCAGAAGTAACTGAAAAAGCCATATTTCGCATCTCAGCATAAGGATTTTGTTCTGACTGTTTTTCAGTCGAATTTTGTTCTGTTATTTGAGTTTTTCCTCTATTCAGAGATTTCATAAATAATGTAATTCCGATGATTAGAATTACTGAAATTATAATATATATCATAGGTTTTTTCATAATGTGTTACGTGTTTGTATATGATTTGTTTGCGTTGATTAAGCACCTAATTTAATAAATACAAACTGAATAGAAAATCCGCGAAGGTTTTCGTAAGTAGACTAGAACGAGGAATTAATGATGCATGGCTTAAGTTTACAATCTCTTAAGTTTACAAGAATACTAGAAAGAATAAAAGAGAGAATTAAGGTTAGTATACTCGGTGTAACCACTTCGTTATTTTCTTGCACAAACTTATTTAAATTCAGTTAGAGTAATCATTCCGTAAATTATTAATGCGTTAAATTATAAAAAGTAGTTCCAATTACTTCTCCTGCATTATACATTTGTTCAATTACTAGTATTGTAAAGATGGTTGCTATTGATAAATAAATTACCTTTTCATTTTTCGAAAGAGAAGTATAACTAGTTTTAATTTTGTTCATAATATTATTAATTTTCTTTTTTCTTTACATCTCTCATTATAAAAATCATTCCTAAAATCAGAAGTACATTTGAGACAATACCAAAAAACGGTCCTTTTTTCAGGTTATTAAAATCCAATTCAGAAATATTATAAATCATAAGCACAATGCTTATAATGATTACCAAATATATAAGATAAATTTTTTTCATTATTTTTATTTTTAAAATTTGAGTGGTAATTCAGCTAATTGTTAATACCCCAATAAACCTTTTTTAAAATGCTCCCAATTAGCAAACACTTCTGAAGCAACTATGATTTTAGTACTAAAGAGAATTATTTTAGGATATTCCTTTTTCTTCAATTTCTTTTTCATTTTTAAAATTTAAGTTATTAATTATTCAATTTCATGTTCGTTTTCGCAATGAATGGCAACGTTTTTATGTATGATTGGTTGCTGTGAAATTTTAAAACCACCATTTTGGCGAAATCGGACCGCAGTGGTGCTGCCCGAAAATATCCCGAGTGTTTTAAAATTGTGTACCGAAAGGTTCATAGCCTTTTTCAGAGGTGAATTTAAAACTTATTTTTGATTTCACCGAATAGCAAACGATTAATTATGCACGGTGTTGTAGCCAGTTTTATTTATTTCCATTTGTTGATTTTGAACCTAGCGTCTTTATCCCAAAAGCTATAAGTATTCCTCCAGTAAAGAACATTATAAGACTATAAACGGCAGGCGCAATGGCATAGTTGTCATTCATTAAAATTCCAGAAGCAATGGCAATAGCCATAGTACCATTTTGAATTCCAGACTCTATAGAAATCGTTAACGATTGCGCTATATTTAATTTTGCAATTTTTGCAGTTATTAGACCTACTAGCATGGTTGTGATATTTAATGCTAAAGTTGTTAATCCTGCTTGTTGTAAATATGGAATGAGATCTTCTTTTTTCTTTATTACCAATCCAATTATGACTAAAAACAAGACAGCGGCAGAAGCAATTTTAACAGGCTTATTCATTTTATCTGCAAAAGCAGGTTTGGCTCTCTTTAAAACCATACCAAGAGAAACAGGAATGATTACAATTGCAAAAATTTGAATCACCGTTTGCAATTTGTTGATTTGGATCATTTCGTCGGCCTCTAAAAACCGGGTTAATGCAAAGTCTATAACAAAAGGAATGGTGAAAATAGTAATCAAACTATTGGCGGTGGTTAATGAAATGGATAAGCCAGCATCTCCTTTTGCCAAATAGGTGATAAGGTTAGATGTTGGACCACCAGGGCAAGCTGCCAAAATCATTACACCAATTGCAATATCTGTCTCTACTTCAAATATGGAAATTAATATATAGGCAATAATTGGCAACAATATAATCTGATTAATTAACCCAACAATTATTGCTTTTGGATGTTGAAATAGTCGAATAAAATCATTTTTAACCAGAGATAAACCCATGCCAAACATGATGATAATTAACGATATTGCGAGAAAAATTGTTCCTATATCCATTGTTTTTAAGTTGCTTTTTAATTTTATTAACGCTTTATTTTTTCAGCTGTTGTTATTTTTAGTTTATGAATTCCCATTATTGATAGATTTCAGAACCCGCTATATACATTCACAAATACCTTTAGTAGCGTTTGATATCATTTGTGCAATAATCTCCATTTTAGATATTCAAATTGGCTACGTGTTTGTGTATGAGTTATGCGGTTAAAAGTGCGATACACTTTCCGCCGTTGTGGAAAGATAATTAATTCGCGTGAATTTCCGCAGCAATTAATTATAAACGGTGTTGTAAATTGTTTTATTTGTTTTCAATAATACACTTATTTAATTTTTCGACACCCAACTTGTCTCCAATATTTTTTAATTCAATTTCTTCTCCATTTTTCATTTTTAGTATTAAAATGGATTCCTTATCTGCACTTGCTCCTGAACGAATTAGCCCATTTAGAAGAAAGATTGTGGTTGAAAATTCGCTTGGGGTGAATTCAATATTTGAAAGATCCTTGTAACGAATAAATTTCTTTTTTGTGAAAACATTCAACAAATTAAAATCCTTTGTTTCTATTCCAAGTTTAGTAGCCGTTATTGATTTTTTATGAGTTGCTATGAGTATGACAAATCCTAAAAACAATATTATGAATCCATTAAAAATTGGATCATCGTTAAAATTCAGAATAAAATAAATTGATATTCCGAGTGCAATTAATCTTTTAAATAACAAATAAAAAGAAAACTCTTGAATCTTATATATTACCTCTTTAGAATTTCTATTCATTCCTTTTTATAATTAGGTTACTATTTTGAAAATGCATCGTAAACAATTATTTTCTCTAAATGTCTTGTCCTGAAATATGGCTACAGGTTAAAATTGAATTTACGCTGATAATTTATATACCATATTGGGTGTTTTATAATCTAAAGATAAGTGTAATCTTACTTCATTGTATAAATTAATTGCAT
>Ga0209292_1001072_pt1 | contig 34250 bp, 33 predicted proteins | sample GOMGulsemesocosm_2_FD_184634 | JGI IMG/M metagenome (GOLD analysis project Ga0209292, IMG submission 184634) | Methane-oxidizing microbial communities from mesocosms in the Gulf of Mexico - GOM9C Gulf of Mexico (SPAdes) (version 2) | ecosystem: Environmental > Aquatic > Marine > Cold seeps...
AAAACAAACCACGTAATCTCAATACTTGTTGAACATTTCCAGCACCTATACGTGTTCGACGAGAAAAGTCATCCGCTTCATTTGTAGATTCCATCTCAATAATCGAAATTCGTTCATCCAATACAGCTCGATAACCACGGCTAACTAATAACATTGGAAAAACAAAATCATCATTTATGGTATCAACCGGAATCTCTTCAAACAATGATGCTTTAATTGCATATAAAGCCCCAGGGGGGCCAATTATAGAACCAGTAATACTCTCTGCTTTACGAATATTACGTTGATAGTTCCAATAGTGTGCCTCTCCTTTAGATCCATGATCATAAAGTTGGTAGTCTCCTGTGACAACACCGACCCCGTCCTCAGCCATACGATATGCAAATATTTGCATGGCATCAATCGAAATTAATGCACTCACATCACTTAATACTAAAATGTCCGATGTCAACTTGTGACGCATCAACAACTTGTTTATGACATGAACCTTACCGTGATTATCTTCGGCAATATCTAATTCAATATTTATATTATGCATTTGATATTGCTGTAAATATTCCCTTGCAATATCAACTGAATTATCGGTACAACCATCAAAACCAAGCACCACATTGAGTTTATCTGCAGGGTAATCCAACATTAATAAGTTACTAAGTTTAGCACCTAAATGTTTAGCTTCGTTATAAACAGGCATCACAATCGTGATACTAGGAAGATCGCTATCTACATCATTGGAGACATAATTCCGAGATTCAAATGTATCCACTCTGTCATCAGCAGGTCGCGATTTTGCGTAGTACTGCAAAAACTTAGGATAAACCCAATGATGATAGATAAATAAATTGATCGATACGATAGAACCAAACAGAAGCCAATCCATAGCTATTCCTTAATTAATTGGTTATAAGCTTTAATCATCATTCTTATATCAAAGTGCTCAGTAATGAAATTACGCGGATGATACTCTATGCTACGCTTCATCTGCGCTTGAATCGCAACATGAAATTCATTAACAGTATTTAACTTAATTAAATGCCCTGTTTGCTTACATACGCCTTCATGTACAGCGCCAACGTCACTACAAACAACAGGCACGTTACAAGATTGCGCTTCCAAAATTGACAGAGGCAGTCCTTCATTTGACGAGGTCAATACAAATAAGTCTAATTGATGATAAAACCCAACCATATCATCTGTATAACCAATAAATTTAACTTTAGTTGATAGGTCTAATTCCTGCACTAAATTGGTCAGATTTTCCTTTTCAGGACCATCTCCAGCAATATAAAGCTCAACATTAGGAATATCAGCAACCGCTTTAATCAAAATATCTAGCGATTTTTCCGTTACTAATCTTGCGGCACAGCCAATCTTGAACACCCTAGATCTATATTTATAAATCTTGTGATTTAAACTCGGAGAAAACTTTTCGGTATCAATGCCATTTAAAATAGTTACTGGTGTTACACCTTGGCCAAGGACTCGTGACAACTGTAAGCCAACAGTCGTCGCATCAGCGACTAAGGTTATATGGTTCAATCGCAACATCAACTTTGTCATCTGTAACTGTTTGTTATCAAGTAAGTGCCAGGCATCGTGCTCCGTATGTATATGCTGTATATTTGTTAATCTTAGAGTTGCCATTACACCATAAAGTAACGGTCCGATATGATGCGTATGTATAATGTCGGTATCCAATGACATTAATACTTTACGTAAGCGCTTTACTGTTGAAAGTTTAAATCCAGGCTGTTTTTCCAAGAAAATCAACCGTTCTTGATAACACTTTAATACAGGCCAGTGAGCCAAACACACCGACTTTTCGCCTTCTAGGGCAACGATATACACTTCGATATCAGACTCTTGCAAACGCATGATATCAAGCACTAATTTCTCTATACCACCCGGCTTTAGATGCTGGACTATTTCAACCATTATTTTCATTTTCGCTGTCCTTTTCGTAACCAATCGAAGGTAATCGCGCGAGCATATCTATATTATTAAATGCACTTACGTTTCTGACATGCCATAACGTATCGTCTAATAATTCAGCAGCCACTGTCAGGCTAATACCACACCCAATACCGCCAATAAGGCCTATAACAATATAGAGGGATAAAGATAAATTTGTGGGATAACCAGGAGTGAAAGGCCTGTCGATAACTTTAATTTTTTCAGACTCTTCATGCCGGCCTAACTCACCGGTGACTTTAGCCATTTCATGACGATTTAGCAGATCATGATATAATTTAGTATTCACAATCAAATCGCGCTCTAAAGCACTAAGCTCTTTAGCTACATCAGCCTCCATTGCAACGTTACTCGTTAAGCGCGTAGATTGTTGGTGTAACATTGCAATTTCGTTTTCCAATTGAATAACGCGTGATTGTGCTGTTTGAAGATTTTCTAACTGAGACAATAATAATGATGGGGTTTTTCCGTCACCATCACCGCCGTCAGCGACTGAAGCCAAATTCCATAACTGGTTTAACTGTTCGTCAGTAAATTCAACATGCTTACTGAGTAATCTTTTTTGTTCGCTTCTAAGGTTATTTAACTGTAATTCAACGGATTGCACTTTCGAATGGTTGCGGGTATAGCTCGCTTTTAATAATGACAGTTTTGCTTCTGCTGAAACTATTTGTTCTTCGACAATACCGATTACCGGGTTAGTTTGAGCTAACTTCAATTTCAAGCTATTTAACTGACCGTAAGCTCCTGATAGTTCAATATCTTTGTCTCTTATTTCACTATAAATAGAAAATAATGTTTGGTTGTTTTGAATAAATAATTCAGGTAAAACACCGAGATGTTGGCGACGGAAAGCTGCCATTTTTTCTTCTGCGACCACTAACTTGTCACGTCTTAACTCTAACTGCGTAAGTAAAAATTGCTCAGATGAGATGATTGAGGCACGACTAGGTGCCATTAAACTATCAATGAACAATTGACTAACAGAATTTAAAATCGACTCCATTTGACTTGGATCATCCCAAGTTAGCGTGATTATAACCAAGTCCGCACCAGACAACTTTAATGTAATTGCTTCTGAAAGTTTTTTTACAATCATATCCTTGGCTAGGTAATTACTGTTTTTACCTATAAGTAGATTTTGTTCTGCAACGGTAAATAAGATATGTCGGCTATGGACTAATACCCGTAGCGCAACCATGCGGTCTTCAAGATTAAAAGACACTGATAAATCTTCCAAAAATGGGTTGAGCAGCGAACTTTCCTGAACCAAAATAGATGTATGTGAACCGTACCGTTTTGGTGTCACAATGCTAATTAATGACGCAATAAACACTGCGAGTATAATAGAGATCCCAAGGTAATAACGCCGGCGCCAGACAATTTCAATAAACCTATAAATATTCCCCCAAATAATGGTGCCCATATTTACAACCTAACATTTTCGAACGAGTCGTTTGCTTCATTTTTTGTTAGCTGTTTATTATTAACTAACTTTTCCTTAATCAGTACAGAGTCAGTGGGTAATCGTGGATCAAAGGCTATCTGAATAATCTCTTGGTTTTCTGTTAACGATTGAACCACCGATTGTACGCGTTGATGGCCAATAGATAGCGCTTTATAATCACTATCTGCTTTCGCTTTACCATAACTAATGATAACGCCATGTTGCCAATTATAGAGGTATAACAGACGATTACGTTGACTTTTAGTAAGTTCAACTTGTTCATATTCAAACACAAAGTTTATTTTTCTAGGTTCCTCGACGGATTTAACTGGCGGCGGGATCAGCGCAACTCCGGACATTTGAAAAGATACTGTTTCTGGTGCTGTTGCACAGCCATAAAGCAATACAAACGGAATGAACAACAGTTGAAGTCGAGTACATTTGTAATGAATAAACCCTTTCATATTATTCTCCCTACACACTACTCTTTATGTGACAAATTTAGTCTTGATGCTACATACTGTTTTTGATTGCCAGTTTTTCGGCCAGTAGCGTCGTAACAAGTTCACAGCGGGCTTGCCAAGTTGCAGACTCAACCATTTTTCGAGATCTATTTTTTAACTTTTCTAATTCCTTATTTGGCAATACGAGTGCGAGGTTCAATTGTTCTAACATTTCGTGTTTATCATTAGCAACATAGATACAGTCCCTAAACGGCATAACTGCAGGATATTGAGTGCTTAGAATAGGATGCCCAATAGCAAGGTATTCTCTCAACTTTAAAGGATTACATGCACGTATTTGTTCATTATCTACAAAAGGAATTAGTGATACTTGCCAATTAGCAGCGTATTGAATCAATTGATCGTGCGGCATATCAGACAAATGAATTATGTTGTTACACTCGAAAACATCGCATTCAGTAGTTTCAATTCTGCCAATAATTAGAAACGTTACATCCGGCCTTGATTGTGCAAGAAACTTAATTAACTCAAAATCTAACCAATTAGTAACACTACCATAATAACCAACCACCAGATCTGATTGAGGATAATTATCAGGACGTTCACACACTGATGAAAAATGATTTAAATCAACACCATGTGGCAATAGATACGTTTTATTCTGGGGTAATTGGCTCGCTATATTTTCACTCGCGGCAAAGATAACATCAGCTTTTTTTACTAACTCGTTTTCTTCAAAACTAACTTGCTTATGATCAACACCGTTTAATGCACTAAAATCATCACCCGCATAATATACAACCATGTCTTCTTCCAATGAACCAACCACACAGCGAGCTGTCGGTAATGACAGCCACAATATTCTTGGTACCTCATCTTTGATTTTATATTTCGCAAGCATTGCGCGCGTTTGATAAGTCAGTAACAAACGATTAAGTACATAAGCGATATAACTACCGGGCCAAGGTATTGCAACAGGCGCAAGAATACCCAAAGGCTGCGCTTCCATCTCTGACTGAGCTTCCCCCTGGTTAAAGTCATTACTTGTGGCGTGCTTTAGCTGCTTGAACTTTTCAATGATACGCTTACCATCTCTCAGCCTTGGTCGTCTTAGACCGATTGAGTTAATCCAATACACTTGATGGTGATTAGACATACATTTCATTAAATGCTGCGTACTACTCGGGTGGCGCCCCCAATCTTCACCAAATACAATCCATTGTGCATTTTTCATAGCGATTTTATTACCTTAGCTGGAATACCACCAGCAAGTACACCCGCAGGTAAGTCACTTGTCACTATGCTTCCAGCAGCAACTATCGTCCCCTCGCCAATAGTTACTCCAGCCATGACACTAACACCCGTGGCAAGCCAAACATCACGTTTTAGAATAATATCACCAGCTTGCGAATCAAGATCAGGTAATCCATCAGCACGCGCTTGCGCATCAATAGGATGACCAGGGTAGCCAGCAAGGAATACTCGTCCAGCTAACCTGACATTATCCTCAATAATAACATTGCCGCCGACAGCAATATTGTTTTGCCAATTTATGTCCACATTATTACCAATAACAAGCCGTGATGCTTTGCCGTTCATACTACGGCCGCTTAATGTTGACACCCCAGAAACACGACAGTTATCACCCATTTCAATGGTCAAATGCCCTAATACTAATGGCATGCCAGAGTATAAATACAAATTGAGGGGTTTGGTCAGTAGCCTACTTTTAAATAATGGTGTCCAATAGATAATTCTGAATGTATTCGTGAATACCTGGGAGATAAGGAGATGAACTCTTAATATTAAAGGATGTAAAACGGGGATTACAGGAATTGAAAAGTGCATGATCCCGCGTGCACAACGATAACATGTTTTAGCTAGCCGACTTTCATCATGCTTTAACCATAACTTTAATGAACCAAGCATATCCATGTCATTACATCCTCTGTAATCGGCTGACTGTCTAACAAGAATAGACCATATAAAAACAATGGGTTAAATGTAATCAAATAAATTATCTTAATAAAAGTCATTAAAACTAGAAACATCCCCGTCGTTATTTATTAAATCTACTAAGCTAACTATTAATGCAAAGGATTTGTAATTGATAGATAAGTAGGGGCGAATATGAAACCAATCGTGAGTGTCATTATTCCAAACAAAAACTGCCTTTCTACCCTACCTCGAGCAATTGAGAGTATTTGGCAACAAGGTGTGAGCAAAATAGAAATAGTTATTGTTGATGATGGCTCAACGGATAAGAGCTGGAACTGGATATGTCAACTTTGCCGCAAATACAATAATATAATCGCATTAAAATTAGATTCAGAAGGCAGTGCAACAGCGCGTAACCATGCAGCTAGGGTTGCAACCGGTACTTATATAGCCTTTCTAGATGCTGACAAATTTTGGTACCAACACAAGTTGCAACAACAAATAACATTTATGGAAGAAAACCCACAACTTGGTATTAGCTTTACTAATTGTGAACTGATGAATGATAAGAGTGAAGTGACCCATGATCGCTTTACTAATTGTGACTATTTCAAACAACAAGCACTTAAACATAGACAAGATGCATTCATTATCCCTAAAGGCGCCGCAGCGATCTTCTCAGAAAATGTAATAGGTACTTCGACAGTACTAGTTAGACGAGATTTATATTTGGCACTAGATGGCTTTGATCATAATATAAAATTAGTCGCAGATTGGGATCTATGGTTAAAGATTGCATTACACACAGCTATTGGCTGTATTAAAAAGCCATTAACAGCTAGCATACGAAAAAAAACAATTATGAGTCATCAAATAAAGGAATTAAAGGCGATAGAACAAGTCATCAAGCGTTATGAGAATAAGATCAAAACGATTGATCCTTACGCTGTACACTCAGCTCATGCACACTTATCAGAGTCTTATGGCAGATATTATCGCCAAAAAGCATGCCCAGCTCAAGCATTAGCTTGTGACATCAGAGCATTGTGCGAACAACCAGCACCACGTCATTTACGGAATATTTTGACCGATTTGAAACTCAGCATTCATATTACAGAGTACGATAACGTATGAATACTGAGTTTAATAAATCTAACACTGGCTTACTTATACATAACCTACCTTTAAGTAAAAAGTCTGTAATTTCATTATGAGTAAGTTTGCTTTTTAAACTGGGTTATCTATATCGATAAAGGTAACATCCAGCCCCTTTTCTTTTGCCAGCCATTGTCCTAATGCTTTAACGCCATAACGCTCTGTTGCATGATGACCTGCAGCAAAAAAACTCATCCCAGCTTCACGTGCTAGATGAATTGTTTGTTCAGATGCTTCACCACTAATAAACGCATCAATCCCCTGCTCTATGGCAAGTTCTATATAGCTTTGACCACCACCGGTACACCAAGCAACGGATTTAATAGGCTTACCTGCGTCAACAACTAATGGCGTACGTTTAAGCTGATTTTCAATACGTTGGGTTAACTCAGTTGTTGAGATTTCTTCTTCGAATTTACCCACTAATGCAACACTGGCTTTATCCCATGGCTCTAAACCACGACGTACTGTAATACCAAGTAATTTAGCCAACTCTACGTTATTACCTAATTCCGGATGTATATCTAACGGTAAATGGTATGCATACAAGTTGATATCATTTTTAATCAGGGTTTTAATTCGATTGTATTTGATACCCGTGATGGCTGGTGATTCGTTTTTCCAGAAATAACCATGATGAACTAAAATTGCATCAGCTTGTTGTGCTACAGCAGCATCGATTAAAGCTTGAGAAGCAGTTACACCCGTGATCACTTTTGTCACAGTGTCTTTGCCTTGAACCTGCATACCGTTGACCGTAAAGTCACGAACGCGGTGAGGTTGCATAAATTCAGTTAAGATATTTTCAAGTTTTTTGTTGTTCAGAGAGGCCATGCCCACTCCTCATGTTTGTTGAATGCAGAAGATAAGGCTATAGATATACGTGAAGTTAAACCTTGAAGCAAATATAAAAAAACGCGCATGTCGAATTAGATGCAAAATCTAACAACATGCGCGCTTTATACTAGTAAAGCTTAATAATTCCTAAGCGCTACCGTAATTCTACCACTAGATTAGTCTAGAGTGATTGGCGAGAATTCAACAATTGGATCAACGTCAGCGTCATAATCCACGCCTTCGATACCAAAGCCGAATAATGCTAAGAACTCATCTTTGTAATACTGATAATCAGTTGTTTCAAATAAGTTCTCATCTGTCACTTCGTCCCATAACTTAACGCAAGTAGCTTGTATATCGTCACGAAGTTCCCAGTCATCCATGCGTAGACGGTTTTCGTCATCTAATTTAGCACTGCTCACACCTTGTGGGTAAAGCGAACCACGGAATAGACGTGAAACTTGCTCTAAACAACCTTCATGTAAACCGTGCTCTTTCATCACACGGAAAGCCATTGCGATATAAAGTGGCATAACAGGAATTGCAGCACTTGCTTGGGTAACAACACTCTTAAGTACGGCTACGTTTGCACTGCCACCTTTTACTTTCAGGTCAGCATCAATTGCATGAGCAGCACGATCAAGGTCTTGCTTCGCCTTGCCTAAGGCACCATCCCAATAGATAGGCCAAGTGATTTCTGTACCGATATAGCTATAAGCAACAGTTTTACATCCGTCAGCTAAAACACCAGCCTCAGATAATGCTGACATCCATAGTTCCCAATCTTCACCACCCATAACGGTAATGGTATCTTGGATCTCTTGCTCAGTTGCAGGCTCTACACTTGCTTCAAATATTTTATTTTTATTGGTATCAACCGCTTTCGCTGTATACGTTTCACCAATAGGTTTCAAGCAAGAACGCACAACTTCACCAGTGCTTGGTAACTTACGTACAGGCGATGCTAATGAATAAACAACAAGGTCAATTTGACCTAGATCTTCTTTAATTAAGTTAATAGCAGTTTGTTTTGCTTGGTCAGAGAATGCATCGCCATTAATGCTCTTTGCATATAGGCCTTCTTCTGCTGCATACTTTTCAAATGCAGCACTATTATACCAACCAGCTGTACCCGGCTTTTTCTCTGTTGCCGGTTTTTCGAAAAATACACCAATAGTTGAAGCGCCACCACCGAATGCAGCAGTAATACGAGACGAAAGACCGTAACCACTTGATGAGCCAACTACAAGAACACGTTTTGGTGCATTTTCAATAGCACCTTGCTCTTTATTATACTGTATCTGTTCTTTAACATTAAAATCACAACCAGTAGGATGAGTTGTGGTACAGATGAAACCGCGAGTTTTTGGTTTAATAATCATATTATCTTCACAATGTTGAGACACAGTAGATAGGATAAAAGTTTCTGAAAAATTAAGCACCTATTTTTTGTCATTTTTCATCTGGTTGGAGTTCTAGCAACAAAAAATAGATGCTATTTAAGCAGCAAAAAGTAGGTTAGATTTGCATTATTGTGCTTTTACACTAATATGCATTCCTAATATCGTTTGCTTGCTCATTCAGATTTATCATCACACGCAACAAATGCACTGCTAATAAAGAGAAGAGTAATATGCATAAAATTAACCAGGCTAATACTTATTTGTTCGATCTTGATGACACGCTTTATTGCCCGAAGCTTGGTATTTTAAAACAAGTCGAGTCACGAATGCATAAATTCATTGCTAACGCATTATCGTTACCCCTACCCGAAGCAACACTATTATCTAATCACTATTACAAACAATATGGCGGTACAGTGAAAGGGTTAGTGAAACACCACAACGTTAATCGTGATGATTTCATTCAGTATTGCCACGACATTAACATGGCTCCTATTAAAGCTCAGCCCAATCTAGGACAACAAATAGATCAATTAGCCGGCCGTAAAATGATTTACACTAATTCACCAAAACATTATGCGACAAAAATATTAAATCAATTAGGCCTTATAGACTGCTTCGATGATATATTTTCGCTCGAAGATGCAAATTATGAGCTAAAACCACACAATTTAAGCTACCAACAGCTTTGTAACAAACACGCTATTGATAGTCATAATACCGTCTTCTTTGATGACCAGTTACGTAACCTTAAACCCGCGAAAGCCCTTGGTATGACTACGGTTTGGCTATCAGGATCAGAGCAGGTTGTTAATGACCTTGGTTATAAAGCTGATTATGAAGCAAATAATTTGACTCAGTTTTTCAACTTGTTACAAGCAAGCTAAATATTTATTGCCGCTTTTAATCGCAAATGATGTTGTAAGTGGCTATAATCCGCCCTCAGTAACGGTTGGCTTTCTCATTATTGTATTTCTTCCAGCCGTGAAAATAGCCTTCGCAATTAACTTTGCGCACTAAAATTAATACCCAAGAGTACTTTATGCAAACTGCCAAAGATCTTTTTTCATATCCAAAATTTCAGAATCGGGTAACAAAACCCGCACCATTTTTGCCAATGACACGTGCAGAAATGAACAAGCTCGGTTGGGATAGCTGTGACGTTATTGTTGTTACAGGTGACGCGTATGTCGATCATCCAAGTTTTGGTATGGCTATTATTGGCAGAACCTTAGAAGCACAAGGTTTTCGTGTTGGTATCATTTCTCAACCGGACTGGGAAAGTGCAGAACCGTTTAAAGAATTAGGTCGTCCGAATCTATTCTTCGGTGTTACATCTGGTAACATGGATTCGATGATCAACCGTTATACATCAGATCTTAAATTACGTCATGATGATGCTTATACACCTGGTGATATTGGCGGTAAACGTCCTGATCGTGCCGTATTAGTTTATACCCAACGTTGTAAGCAAGCATTTAAAGATGTACCAGTTGTAATTGGTGGTATCGAAGCCAGTCTACGCCGTATTGCCCATTATGATTATTGGTCAGACAAAGTACGTGGCTCAGTGTTACCTGATTCAAAAGCCGATATGCTTATTTACGGTAATGCAGAACGCCCTTTAATCCAAGTTGCACATCGCCTTGCTAGTGGCGAATCAATCAAAGACATCCAAGATGTTCGTGGTACAGCAGTTATGCTAAAAGAACCACTGCCGACTTGGAAAGGCATTGATTCTCGTACATTAGATACTCCAGGTAAAATTGAACCTATTATCAGTCCATACACAGAAATTGACGAAACGTGTTCAAAACAAGATCAAGAAGAAGTCATTGATAATTCTGATGCGGATGTCGCGAAACCTATCGTGATGCAAGCACCTAAGCAAATGCCTTGGCACGAAACCTATATTCGCCTACCAGACATGGAAACGGTGAAAAAAGATAAAATGTTATACGCACATACATCACGCGTATTCCATCAGGAAACAAATCCAGTTTCATCTCGTGCTTTGATCCAGAAACACGGTGCACGTGAAGTATGGCTAAACCCTCCAGCAACACCACTGGCAGAAGGTGAAATGGACGGCGTATTTGATTTAGCCTATGCCCGTATTCCACATCCGAGTTATGGCGATGAGAAGATCCCTGCATATGATATGATCAAAACATCGATAAACATTATGCGTGGTTGTTTTGGTGGCTGTTCTTTCTGTTCAATTACCGAGCATGAAGGTCGTGTAATCCAAAGTCGTTCAGAAGATTCGATCGTAAAAGAAATGGAAGCAATTCGCGATAAAGTACCTGGGTTTACTGGTGTTATCTCCGACCTTGGTGGCCCAACAGCGAATATGTATAAATTAGGCTGTATGAGTGCAAAAGCTGAAGCGACTTGTCGTCGGCTGTCTTGCATCTTCCCAACAATTTGTACGCATATGGACACAGACCATACACCAACAATTGACTTGTATCGTCGAGCACGTAAAGTGCCGGGTATTAAGAAGATCTTAATTGCATCAGGTGTACGCTATGATTTAGCGATTGAAGATCCACGTTATGTGAAAGAATTAGTAGAACATCACGTCGGTGGTTACTTGAAGATTGCCCCTGAGCATACCGAAAAGTCACCGCTTGATATTATGATGAAGCCTGGTATGGGCACATACGATAAATTTAAAGAAATGTTTGATCGTTTCTCTGCTGAAGCAGGTAAAAAGCAATACCTTATTCCTTACTTCATCTCTGCGCATCCTGGTACCAATGATAAGGATATGTTGACGTTAGCTTTATGGTTAAAACAGTATAAATTTAAACTTGATCAAGTTCAAAACTTTTACCCTTCGCCTCTTGCTAATGCCACAGCTGTATATCACACAGAGCTTAACTCATTACATAAAGTGCGTGAAACTGATGAAAAAGTAGTAGTTCCTAAAGGTGCGCGTCAACGTCGTCTGCACAAAGCGCTTTTACGTTACCACGATCCAGCTAACTGGCCACTAATTCGCGATTACTTACTTAAAACAGGTAATCGTCATCTTATTGGTCGCGGTCCTAAACACCTAGTACCACCAGAAAGTTTGGCCGAAAAACAGGCACAACGTAGCAATGCAAAACCGCATCTTGGCAAAGGTGGTGCTAACAGTAAAGGTAAGCCGAATAGCAGTAATAAAGGTGCTAAACAGCAACGTGCTCAACCGGGTACTAAACAGTTTACTAATGCATTAACTAAACACACAGGTCTAGCGCCACAAGAAGGTGTCGGCATTAACGAAAACGGTAATAAAGGCGGCAACAAACCTAACCGTAAGAAACCGGCTGTGGGCGGAAGTGCTAACGGTAATAATAACGGTGCGAATAAAAATGCCAACGGTAGAGTTAAAAATGGTGGATTTAAAAAGCCATCAGGTAGCCGTCCAGGCGGAGCTAACAAGTCAGCTAATAAAGGTGGTCAAGACCAACAAACCAAGCGTAGTAACAAACGCTAAGCACTAAAGATTTAGTTAACTAAATTAAAGGGTAAAATGTGTATGCATTTTACCCTTTTTTTAATATCCGAAAAAATAGAATACTCATCTTAGTTAGCGCACAGAAACAGGCTATGACCCGCAATTCACCCAATTAACAACTATAATTAAATCACCTACACATTCTTGATAAATGTATTAGCGCATTAACCGCTAGGAGGTTGATTATGCTCATGCGAAAAATAACCCATTATTTAGATCAAGCGTATATAAACTATCAAAGTGATCATCACCCACCCGGCTATACTGCGCAGCATATCGCTGAATTGAGTAAAACTAATGGTATGTGTTTTGCTAAAACAGTCATTATTACAGCTGACACCAGACTGGTTATGATTGTTATGCCTGCACCTTACACCATTGATTTTGATAATATTGCATTTTCTATCGGCGCTCGTTACGTCAACTTAGCTTATGAACATCAGTTCAGTGGACTATTTCCCGACTGTGAAACTGGTGCCATGCCACCTTTTGGCCATTTGTTTAACATGCCCGTTTATATGTCAGAAATGTTATTGCAGCAAGATGAAGTCAGTTTTAATGCTGGTGATCATGCTGAAACGATTAAGATGAAAACGGCCGATTTAGTTGATCTAGTACAGCCAACAATAATTAGTTGTGGTTTTAACAAAGCAGGCAGTGGTTATCATCATGAGCACGCTAGACAGGGAAAATTAAGACATTAATAACAACTTATTGCCATTCACCATCGAGGATTTGGGATATATGAGAATTAGCGACGCGTTATTAACAAGCTCAGAAAGAACCTTAGCAAAAATAAAAGGTCAATCTGATTGGCGACAGGAAATCAATGCACTTGAGTTAGATTCTGACGAACAAGCGGTAATAGATATTATCACTGCAAATATAGTTCTTACCATTCAATGCAGCGGGATCACTATGATTGGTGAACTATACAAAAATATCGAAGTCTATGCCCAAGACGCAGCACGATATATAAAAATAGATGCAGATAACGTCATTAACAAAGTAATGCGTAACTTATAGGCTTAAGCTATAACCTTTCATCGGCCCAGCTCATTGCCGCCATAATACAGGGAAAACCCAATGTGCTGGTGAGCAGCAGTAATGTATGCCGAATTTCATCAATGCTTGCTCCAGCGTCAAGCGCTCTTCTGGTATGACTATGAACAGCTCCTTCAGAACGTATAGCAGCTGCGGCCGCTAACTGGATTAACTGTGCAGTTTTTTCATCTATAGGTCCAGCCTGTTTTGCTGCTTTACCAAGTACCTCAACTGCGTTGATCAGTTCTGGGTGTCTTTGCTTTATCTTCAGGTATTGGTTAGAGGGATTAACGGCCATAAATTGCTCCTGGTGTATCAAGGTTTTAATCTTTTTGTCTTAAACGACTATTTTTATCTTTAACTACAAAATTAGTTCAAGATACAAAAATCGCTAAACAACATGCATTAAGCCTGAGACAGCAGCATGGCGATACAGCGTTTATGCTATACTCTGAGCGTGTTATTAGTGGTTTTGAGGAGGTAACGTATGGCCATTGCAATTACACTAAAAGAATATTTCGAACACGAAAATATTCACTATGACACGATTAAACATCGCCGAGCACTCACCACCCTAGACTCTTCTCGCACCGCTCATCTTCCCGCTGGAAATGTCGCTAAAGCTGTTGTACTAGAAAGTGTAACAGGTGATTACCTTATGGCATCACTACCAGCTAATAGCCGAGTTTCATTGACAGATGTGAATAATCTAATGGGTAAATATTATTACTTAGTCAACGAGCATAAATTACAGGATTTATTTCCGGACTGTGCTAAAGGCGCGATCCCTGCGATGGGTACCGCATATAACATGAGTATGATTGTTGATAACAGTTTACTCACTGCTGATTCTATCTATATCGAATCTGGGGATCATCGAAACTTCCTCAAACTAAGCAACAGTGAATACAATGATTTAGTTGAAGAAATGTCGCACGGTGATATACGAGGTAAGAATATGGGTGCTCCGAGGATCTGGGAACGAACAAATGTTAACTGGCGTATATAAGAAATCAGAATAAGCCATGTGTTTTCATCAGATCGTTGGAAATACATGGCCTTTATAGCTGTACCAATAGCAATAACGGTTATTGCTATTGCATTAAATGATCGAGCAATTATTTCGCTTTTGGTCTAAATGGTTTAATCACTGATTCATCACATACAAGGAAAGGACCATCCATTAAATCAATGCAATAAGGGATTGCAGGGAATACCGCATCTAAACATTCGCGAATTGATTTTGGTTTGCCCGGCAAGTTAACAATTAATGAATCAGCACGTAAACCAGCTGTTTGACGAGAAAGAATTGCTGTAGGAACAAATTTTAACGACTCTGCACGCATTAATTCACCGAAACCCGGCATCATACGATCACACACAGCTTCTGTTGCTTCTGGTGTTACGTCACGCTTAGCTGGGCCAGTACCGCCAGTTGTTACGATCAAACTACAGTTTTGCTCATCTGCCATTTTGATTAATGTTGCTTCAATCACATCTTGTTCATCAGGAATAACTTCATAAACAGGTTCCCACTCAGAAGTTAGGTACTCGTTTAATACATCGATAATCGCTTTACCAGAAAGATCTTCATAAATGCCCGCACTGGCTCTATCACTTACTGTCACAATACCGATTTTAGCTTTTGTCATCTTTATTCCATATAGCATATTGAATTTGAGTACTAATTTTAACCGAAGCTAATGAATCTGTAAAATCAATAGGTTGATCTGTCGCAACAAATTAAGATCGTAAGTTAAAATGATGGGCTCAGTGTACTTAGGTAACTGTTATTATTTTTCAAATAATCAATAAAAGTCATTTCAAAATCATCGATTGTTGCCCCTTTCACATAGGGTTGTTCAACAATTTTGTCTGATATTTTTTGCAACTTTGGAAATTGATGAATAAAAAATTGCCCAAATAATTTTTCGATCAATGTAAAACGATATAATAAAGGGGCTAATGCCGCATCGACTAGTGAAAAGTGTACATTATTGAAAAAATTACTACCCGTTATTACATTTTCTAAACGCTGTAATTTACTCACCATTTCAACTATCTGCGTGTCAAAATCAGATTTACTGTCAGCCATGGTTAACATATATTGGTTTACAGTTAGTGCACTTGCATATTCTATCCATCCACGGTCTTTTGCTTTCTGAAGTGGATCTGAAGGCATCAGCATTGGCGGGGTTATTTCATCGAGAAATTCATTAATCACCGCTGATTCAAATATAACATCAACACCATATTTAAGTACTGGTACCTTACCTAACGGTGATATTTTTAAGAACCATTCAGGCTTATTTTCTAAATCGATAAACGTAATTTTAAAATCGATGCCTTTTTTCTTTAACGTTATCACCGAGCGTAAAACAAAAGGACAGAGTTCAAAGCTAATTAATTCTATTTGTTGTAATGACATGTGCTCACCTATTGAATTGAATATTATACCGAGTTGGTATAGGTTGATAATATACATTCGCAGATGTTCCGAACAAGTAGGTACATATATGATACATAGTTACTTAAAGGTGCCTAATGGCTAAATCACAGTGTTCTTTAATGAAAAATAATTCAGAAAAAAATTCAGTTCATACCTGTAATGCTCAACTTACAAGCCCAATTGTCGCTGCGGTAAACATGCTTTCTGGTAAATGGAAAGTAGTGATACTTTATCAATTACGCCATAAAACATTACGCTTTGGGGAATTGAAGAGCGTCATCCCTGACATTAGCCAAAAAACACTCACCCAACAATTAAGGGCTTTAGAAGAAAACAAACTTGTCGCCCGTCATGTCTACGCAGAAATCCCGCCACGAGTCGAATACAGCTTAACGCCACTGGCCGATAAGTTATCGCCAACACTCGATTTATTATGTGATTGGGGAAAACTGATTTAGATCATTAATAGTAGTGTTAACCATCGTAAAACCATCTCTTTATGGGTACATTCAACCAGTAAGGAAAACATTATTTTAAAAGTTAAAATAATGTTAATACGTATTTAAATCCAGTAAAGAGGTTTCAATGTTAGAGTTAGTCATTGGTTTAATTGTGACGGTCGCAGTTGGCTATTTCATCGTCAAAGAATATAAAGCAGCAGGAGTCTTGCTCACAGCAGGTATTACACTGTTAATAATCACAGGATTACTCGGTAAACAAGTTCTACCATCTAGCATTGCAACTACAGGTAACGTCCTAACAGACTCATTAGAGTTTGTTAAATACATGCTGCAATATCGTGGTGGCGGTTTGGGAATGCAAATTATGCTGTTATGTGGTTTTGCTGCTTACATGACTCAAATTGATGCTAATAATGTTGTTGTTAAACAATTTTCAAAACCACTGTCATTTATTAAATCGCCTTACACCTTACTTGTTGCTGCTTATATCGTTGCTTGTTTAATGTCACTAGCGGTAAGTTCTGCGACCGGACTTGGCGTATTGCTCATGGCGACCTTATTCCCCATGATGACAGCGATGGGTATATCTCGACCTGCTGCCGTAGCGGTTTGTGCTTCGCCTGCTGCGATTATTTTGTCCCCGACTTCAGGCGATGTCGTTGTTGCTGCTGAGAAGTCTGGTTTACCACTGCATGTATTTTCTGTTGAAACTGTTTTACCTGTTTCAATCAGTGCCATCATAGTGATGGCTGCCGCTGCATTTTTTTGGAATCGCTATTTAGATAAAAAAGAAAATACGCCAATGGCAAAAACCGATATCTCGGAAATAACCGTAACTGCACCAGGCTATTATTCAATCCTGCCATTTTTACCTATCGTTGGTGTATTCGTATTTAATGGTTCTACAATTGAAGGGTTGGAACTGGATATCTATACCATAGTTGTTGCTTCTATCTTTATTAGTGCAATAGTCGATTTCATCACGAAGCGACTTAACGGCAAGGCAACCTTAGAAGATTTAGAAGCCTGTTACGAAGGAATGGGCGATGCCTTTAAAGGTGTTGTGATGTTGCTCGTTGCGGCTGGTGTATTTGCACAAGGCTTAATGTCTCTTGGCGCGATTGATAATTTGATCGGTTTAGCTGAAGCAGCTGGTGCGGGCGGATTTGCATTGATGCTTATTTTAACAGGCTTAACCGTTGCCGCCGCTATAGCAACAGGTTCAGGTAATGCGCCATTCTACGCATTTGTTGAATTAGCCCCTGCCCTAGCAGGTAAAATGGGCCTTAACCCTGCGTTCTTAATTATCCCGATGTTACAAGCATCGAACCTTGGTCGTACTGTTTCTCCAGTAGCTGGTGTCATTGTAGCGACAAGTGGTATGGGTAAAATCAGTCCATTTGAAGTAGTTAAACGTACGTCAGTACCCGTGTTAGCAGGTCTAATTACCGTTATCGCTGGCACTATGGTACTAGTACCTATGTACGCTTAATTTAACACGTGAAAGGCGAAGATCAGTCCTAGCCTTTCACTTACATTGTTAATGTGTATTATTTATGCTTAAGCGTTAATGGCTCTCCTTCAATACCAGCATAAAAAACAACAATCTCAGCTGGCGCATCACCTTTATTTATTCCGTAGTGCCATTTGTTTACAATTTCAACAAGTGTGTCGCCCGCTTTAAGCTCCAAAACCTCATTGTCTTGTGTTACGACAGTTAATTCACCACTCACTAAATAGCCAGCATTAATAACCGGATGCTGATGCAAAGGCAGCTTAACGCCAGGTGCAATATCTATTTTTAAAATAGTTACTTCAGGCTTCCCCTTTGGATAACTTGGAAGTACAGAACCGTCCCAACTTGTCGTCGACTTAGCCAATACTTCAACCGTAACCGGTTTTGACTCATTTGCTGATACATTACCAGCAAGTAAGAACGTCAAACATACACCACTCATTAAACCTTTCATAAATTCCCTATTATTCATGTTGTTAATGGAGTTCCTCCCCATTACTTTATTACTGATACTTTATACTAAGTTTTTGTTAATATTAATAATTATTACATCCTATTGCAAACAGAATGGCGATCGTATTAGGTGAATGTGATCTTAAATTAATTATCGCGATGAGATTTGTTATACTGGTTTCATTAAATCAGTTGTCATGAATATAGGATAAACAAAAAGTGAATTACCAAGCTGCTATTTTTGATATGGACGGGCTACTTCTCGATACTGAGCGAGTTTGTAAAGGGATCTTTGAAGAAGCATGTGCATCATTATCGATTCCATTTTTAGAAGATGTTTATCTCGATATAATCGGTCGTAATTCTCAGGGTATTGAAAAAGTAATCCGTGCTGGTTACGGCAGCGATTTAGATTACCCAGTACTTCATGAAGCATGGCGAATTCGTTATAACGCAGTCGTTAAACACCAAGCGATACCGGTCAAAGACGGTGTTGTTGAACTCTTAACTTGGTTAAAAAATAACAACATTCCCACTGCTGTTGCGACATCAACACAACAAGATGTTGCTAAAATAAAATTAAACCTTGCCGGTTTAGACCACTATTTTGATAACTTAACCACAGGTTGCGAAGTTAAAAATGGTAAGCCCGATCCTGAAATTTATTTGCTTGCTGCAGACCGCTTGAATATTCAGCCAGAACAATGCTTAGCCTTTGAAGATTCTAATAACGGTGTACGTTCTGCTGTAAGTGCTAATATGCAGACATTCCAAATACCAGATCTAGTCCAACCAAGTGCAGAAATATTGACATTAGGGCACACTGTAACCGATTCGTTATCAAACGTTTTAGCGACTCTAAAGAAAAGCTCACAAGCAGCATAATAACCAACATTGTTATCATCCATACCTCTAGTAACACTTCTGCCTAAAATAAACTAAAATTATTGATATGCAGGTTATTAGAGGTAAGCATCATGTCTGTATTTAACGAAACTATGCGCCAGAAAGGTAAAGCCGAAGAAGATTTATTCTTTGCTAAGTTAGATCTGGAACTTATCGCTGCGTTGCATAAAAAGCAAGATGAAGAACAGCGGTATTCATCAAGTGAAATATCGACAACGCAAAGCTATCAGCGCTAGCCTCAACCCTTTTAAGTCACTATCTAAAGTAGATTTAGCGATCTAATCAATGAACAAGGTAACAAGCGCTTTTAAGGCCCCATAATCAACTAATGTAGCACTACCAATAACAAAAATGATCATGCCAGCAATAAAATAACGGAATAATCTATGCAATCCATCATCTAAAATTGCTTCTGGTGAGGTGTCTTTTAATTGTATATAGGATTGCTGCCTATCGGCAGACGCAAGGATCTTTTTGTGTTGAAAATACCGATGTAAATTAAACCTAGCAATCGCCGCAAACAAAAAACCCGACAACATAATTACGACCAACATCCACTCTAATTCAGTCATTACTCTTCCTTAAGTATAAATAACAACAATTCAATATAATATATTAAACAACATTATCATTGAGTTATAACATCATTGGATTAAAAAAGTATGACACTAGGACTAATATATGACTAATCGTCATTTAATAATTAAAAAAAAAGCTGAAATGAATAATCATTCCAGCTTTCACTATTAATATGTTATTTACGACTAAGATTGGGCATAAATAAAGTAGTTAAACTCTGTATTTACAATGCTGCTTCTAGAATTTGACGGCTTACTTCCAAGGTTATATTTTTACGTTCCCCCAGTGCTACCATGCCGTGTTTATCTAACTTCACAATCAAATTATCAATATCGCCAGTCGTAATACCCGCATCAGTAAGGGTTGTAGGTACTTCCATAACTTTAAAGAATTCTTCTGTTTTTGCTATTGCTTGATTGATTTTTTCATCTTCATCAGTAACTGTTATATTCCAAACTCGTTCAGCATATTGCAGCAGTTTACTGCGTTTATCATCACGAAGTACTTTCATTACTGCTGGTAATACAATAGATAAACTACGCGCATGATCAACCCCATGGGCAGCAGTCAGTTCATGACCGATCATATGTGTTGCCCAATCATGTGGAACACCGGCACCGATAAGGCCGTTTAGCGCCATTGTTGCTGACCACATAATATTACCGCGAATGTCTAAATCGTCTTTAGTTTCCGGCTTTAGTGCTTTTGGCCCTTCTTCAATAAGCGTTAGCAACAATCCTTCAGAAAAACGATCTTGTACTTTCGCATTGATGCTATAAGTCATGTACTGTTCCATTGTATGAACAAATGCATCAACAACACCGTTACTGATTTGACGATCAGACAGGCTTAAACTAACTGCAGGATCAAGGATCGCAAAAGTAGGTCGAACTAACGGGCTACCGAATGATAACTTACTGCCGTCACGTGTGATTACCGCACCACCATTTGATTCTGATCCTGTTGCAGGCAAAGTCAAAACAGCCCCCAAAGGCAATGCTTTAGTAACTGGTGCGTATTTACTGAGGATATCCCAAGCATCATCACCTTCGAATACAGCTGCAGCAGCAATAAACTTACTGCCATCAACAACAGATCCACCACCAACAGCAAGAATGTAGTCAACATTGTGCTCGTTAATAACATCGACAGCTTTAATTAATTGGTCATATGTTGGATTTGGTTCAATACCAGAAAACTCAACCCAGTTATGCTCAGAAAGTGCTGCTTCCACTTGATCATATACGCCATTTGACTTAATTGAGCCACCGCCGTAAGTCACTAATACCTTAGCATCTAACGGAATCTCTTTGCTGATCGATTTAATCTGGTCATCGCCAAAATGAATACGAGTTGGGTTTTGAAACGTAAAATTCAACATATTTGTTTCCTAATATTAAGCGTGCGCGATTAGTTTTTCAGCTACCATTGCTGAAGATGCTGGGTTTTGACCTGTAATGATTAAGCCATCTTGTATAGCAAACGGCGTCCAATCAGAAACTTTTTGATAGTCACCGCCGCGTTTTACCAGCTCATCTTCTAACAAAAATGGTACGATATCAGTTAATTGTACAGCATCTTCTTCTGTATTAGAAAAACCTGTTACGGCTTTACCCTTAATGACATATTCACCTTCAGATGTTTTAACATTGAGTAGCGCCGCACTTGCATGACACACCGCTGACACAGGTTTATTATTAGCAATGAAAGCAGCAAGTAAGTCAATTGATGTTTGGTTATCAGTTAAATCCCAAAGTGGACCGTGCCCGCCTGGGTAAAATACTGCATCAAAGTCTTGCTCTTTTACATCACCAAGTTTCACCGTTGTCGCAAGCGCTTGCTGTGCAGCATCATCAGCATCAAAACGACGAGTGGCATCTGTTTGCATACTTTCATCGGCACTTTTAGGATCAATAGGTGGCTTGCCACCAGCAGGAGAAGCCAGAGTAACGTTCATACCAGCATCAAGAAACACATAATAAGGTGCGGCGAGTTCTTCAACCCAAAAACCAGTTTTTTCGCCTGTATCACCTAAATCTGCATGTGATGTTAATACCACTAAAATATTTTTGATCATATTGTTTTTATTCATAATAAGTCTCTCTCGTTTTAAATTCAGTCATCAATTTATGTCAAAGCTGTTATAGCAATTGCTTATCCATAGCTGCGATTAACAGCGAGTGGAGACAGTCTAACTCCCATTGTAAAATCTGACAATGCAGAGTATATCGACTACAATGTTCAATTTTTTGATACAATCAAACCATTACCATTATCTGGATTCAGCTATGAATGTTTCATTTGAACAATTAAAAAGTATGGTTGTTTACGCACAGATTGTCGAACAAGGTACGCTTTCCGCGGCAGCTAGGCATTTAAACCTCTCACGTGCAGTAGTTAGTTACCATCTTAAAAAACTGGAAACTCAATTAGGACTAAAATTACTTAATCGAACTACACGCAACTTTACGCTCACCGAAGCAGGACAGCAATATTACCAGCACTGCCAAGAAATTGCCCAGCAGGCAGAATCAGCTAATCAACAAATTGAAAATTTAAAACACGAACCTGAAGGCTTATTAAAAATAACCTGCCCGGTCAATGTTGGATTGCAGATAATTGTTCCAGCATTAAACATGTTCAAGATCCAATTTCCGAAGATTGAATTGGACATAATGCTTACTGATGATATCGTTAACATCATGCAAGAGGGAATTGATCTTGCAATCAGGGGCGCACCATTAGTAGATTCAGGCTTGCAAGCACGAAAATTAATATCAATGAAAACCTGTTTATGTGCCTCACCTGATTACTTAAAGAAATATGGCAGACCAGTCTCTCCAACTGAACTGGTAGAACATAATTGGGTGTTATATAAATTAAGCTCAAGTACCTTAACACTGTCCAAAGGGAGTCGTGTTTATAGCGTTAAGCCTAAAGGTAGTATAAGTACAAACAATGCAGCAGCACGAACAGCATTCGTTGAGGGTGGTCATGGTATTGCAAGGATCCCTTTTTATGATGCTGCACCCAAGATAGCCTCACACAAACTCGAGCAACTGTTGTCTGATTTTGAATTAGCAAACATTGAGCTATACGGCGTTTTTCCTCCGGGAAGCGCGGGTTCGAAGAAACATCGTGTGTTATTGGCTTTCTTAAAGGAACATTTCAATCACTTAGCGAAAAATATGTGACCAAGATCGAACTATTACTTTTTAGGCATTATTAATCAAGTCTAATCCTCACAAAATTAGGGTTTGAGGCTAGACTTAAAATTAGTTCAAACAAGTGGAGATAAACCAATGCAAGCAGTCGCATTTATTAATGAGAAATCGGCACTATTAACGGACAATGTAAATCAGTTTCTCATGCATAAAATCAGTTACAGTGTATTAAGTAACTTGGTATGGGATGTTTTACAGGATTGGCAATCTCTAGATGTCGTTGACGAAAAGGTCTCAAGTGAAAAAGAGCAAATCTTTTGGTTTCTCATTTTTGAATTACATTATTGGGGGCAAGCAAAGTTAGAGAGTGATACCGAGTTACGTAAAAATTTATATGGCTGCGCATTATACTTAGAGCGTGAGCAAGACTTACCTAAAAATTGTGTTGGTTTACGACCAAATAGATTGGTTTCCGAAGAAAATTCAACAAACATGGAGCAAGATATAGTTACATCGCGTTAGATCCTGAAATTATAGGTTACTAAGAAACATGGATAATAATCAAATCCTCATTTCAACATTATGATAAACCCCTTAGGAATAAATATCGCTAAGGGGTTTATCATTTAACTTCTAATTATGACTTATCTAGCGTTCATTAATTCAGGTTATTCAACCTCTTCCGCCGATTGAATTCGCGCTAAGCGTTCCAATTCTTCTTCTCGTGCTGCATTGATTTCGTCTAGAATACCTTCTACATCCGCAGACTCCGTACTTTCAACAAACTCACCAGTCAATTCAACCTCAACAGTAAGCTCTGCGGCTTCGTATAAAGCCCACATTTCTTTAGCATACTGTGTCTTAAGTAATTCTGGTGCATATTGTCCGTAATATTGTTTCATGTTTTCAACATCACGTTCTAACATCCATTTCGCATTATTGTTTGCTGACGCATCAACTGCTTGTGGCAAATCAATAATAACTGGACCGTGTTCATCGACCAAAACATTAAATTCAGATAAATCACCATGAATAAGACCAGCACAAAGCATTAATCTAGCGTAATGGATCACTTTTGCATGATCAATCACAGCCTGCTCTGGCGTTAATGCAACATCCGCTAACCGTGGTGCAGCAAAGCCATCAGCATCAGTGACTAGCTCCATAAGTAATACACCGTCAAAACACCCATAAGGCTCAGGAACCCGTACGCCCGCATTATCTAAGCGATATAAAGCATCAACTTCGGCATTTTGCCATATTTTTTCTTGTTCGTTGCGCCCAAAGTTAGAGCCTTTTTCCATTGCACGAGCGCGTCGACTGTTACGAACTTTACGGCCTTCTCGATATTGTACCGCTTGTTTAAAACTGCGGTTCTCAACTTCTTTGTAAACCTTCGCGCAACGGATCTCCTGACCACAACGCACAACGTACACAGTTGCTTCTTTGCCACTCATTAACTGACGTAAAACTTCGTCAACAAGCCCGTCATCAACAAGAGGTTGTATTCTTTGAGGCACTTTCACTAGTTGTTATTCCCTAGTTAACCGTTACATGAATCTAGGATAATAACATTAAGTTAATTTATTTTAAAAGGCTAACGCCTAATTTATGAACGGTCATCATCGTCTTTATTCACCAACTCGCTCAAATTTACCTTCATAGACTTTGCCAGTTGTGGATGCAGTCGTATTTTGTACTTGCACTTTATTGAGTTTTTTCTTTAAGCTTTTGATTAAAAAAGGTTTGGTTATTAGTCCTACAATCAATAGTGTTGCAGTTAATACAAGGCCAAACCCTGTCACAAAAACAAAACTGATAAATCCAATAAAAATTGTGATGAGGTTAATCGCTGCATTTTTCATGCGGTCTCCTATTTATTCTCGGTCATTATTGACCACAATACTATTGTACCCAATATGAATAAAACATGAACAAACCACAAAATTCACTCTTTCCATTTTGATAATATGCCTGAAGGCGTGAATTGCAGTCCAAATTCGTCACTTAATTGCTCGGCACGCAGCTTAAAGTTATCCGCACCATAATGGTCAACTAATTGCAAAACACCGCCTGTCCAAGCAGGAAAACCTAATCCCAAAATAGAACCAATATTAGCATCGCGCGCACTTGTCACAACGCCTTCTTCATAGGCTCTAAGTGCTTCAATAGATTGCACAAACAGCAAGCGGTCTTTAACTGTATCTATATCCCAGTTATCTTGTGTCGGGAATATATCAACTAACCCAGGCCATAATTGCTTGTTCCCTTGCCCTTTATAGTCATAGAAGCCTGCACCTGCCAGTTTCCCAACTCGTTTTAATGCCAGAAGTTTATCTAAAACAACATCGGCAGGATTATCGAGTCGCTCTTTACCTTCGGCTTTAAAATCCAGCCGGGCTTGATTCCGTACATTATCAATAAGTGACAAGCTCACCTCATCAGTAATAGCCAAAGGCCCAACTGGTAATCCTGCTTGAATTGCGGCATTCTCAATAACTTCAGCGGGAATGCCCTCACTTAACATACGCATTCCTTCTGAAACATAAGTAAAAAATACACGCGAGGTAAAAAAACCACGACTATCATTAACCACAATTGGAACTTTACCAATTTGTAAGACTAAGTCATAAGCTGCTGCGAGTGTCGCAGATGATGTTTTATCTCCTTTAATAATCTCTACGAGCGGCATTTTATCTACCGGAGAAAAAAAGTGTAAACCGATAAAATTTTCTGGTTTTGTCGACGCTGTGGCTAAACTTGAAATCGGTAATGTAGATGTGTTTGATGCCATGATCAAATCATCACCAACCGCAGACAATAGCTCAGTGATTGCTTGATGCTTAACCTTACGGTCTTCAAAAACAGCTTCAATAACCATGTCACAACCAATTAAATCTGCTGATTCCTTTGATGGCGTAATACGCTTTAAAATTGCGCATCTTTCTTCATCTTCCAATTTACAGTTAGCCAATATAGAAGCCGTATATGATTTAGCAAAGACAGCTTTTTCTAAACTAATATCTTTTAAGATAACGGTAATACCATGACTCGCTAATGCATAAGCAATACCAGCACCCATCATACCTGCACCTAATACTCCGACTTTAGTAAACTTCTTAACAGCTGGACCAATAGGTCGTGAAGCCCCCGCTTTAATTTCATTATGCTGATGCCAAAATGTATTAATCATATTTTTAGCTACTTGACCACTAATCACATTAAGAAAATAACGCGTCTCTAATCTTAACGCTGTATCAACATCTACTTCGGTCGATTCAATCATGGCTGATAAGATAGCTTCAGGGGCTGGTAAATTTCCCTGTGTTTTTTTCTTTAATATAGCAGGTGCTTGAACAAGCATACTGGCAATATTGGGGTCACTCATATTGCCACCCGGTAGCTGATAGCCATTTATATCAAAACCTTGAGTAACTGGCTGTTGCTGTGACAAGATCCAATTTGTTGCTTGCGCCATCATTTGCACATTTGATGATGCGATTTGATTAATCAAACCTAATTTTATGCCTTCTTCACTATCAAATTGTTTGCCTTTAAGTAGATAGGGCATTGCTGTTTTAAAACCGAGTAATCGTGTCATCCTGACAATACCACCGACACCAGGTATTAAACCTAATGTCACTTCAGGTAAGCCTAACGTTACTTCCGGTAAACCTAGTTGTAGGTTTTTCACCAGCGCGATACGATAATGACAGGCTAATGCTAGTTCCCAGCCGCTGCCAAGTGCTGCACCATTAATACAAGCCACAACGGGTTGACCACAAGTTTCTAGCCAACGCATTTTATCTTTAAGCAAAGACAATAGCTGGAAGCTTTCTTCTATACCTTGCTCTGCGCTATGACTAAGTTCAGTTATATCTCCACCAGCAAAAAAACTTGTTTTCGCGGAACGTAGGATAACGCCAGTGAACGTCATCTGCTTAAGCTTATTAATTATTGTGACGTAGTCATCAATAAAACTTCGATCAAGTAAATTCACCTTTGAGGCAGGTTTATCGAAAATCAAATGCACTATCCCTGCATCATCTTGCTCTAAACAAATTGATGACATATTTACCCCTCTACCCGTTCAATAATTGTTGCTATCCCCATGCCTCCACCGACACACAAGGTTGCAAGCCCACGTTTCAAATTACGCGCTTCTAATTCATCTAATAATGATCCTAGAATAATCGCACCAGTTGCACCTAATGGATGCCCCATAGCAATTGAGCCACCATTGACATTGACAATATCTGGCGAGACATTGAGTTCGGTCATAAAACGCATAACAACGGCTGCAAAAGCTTCATTAACCTCAAACAAATCAATATCAGCAATAGTTAACCCTGCTACTGCTAAGGCTTTTTTGGTTGCTGGAACAGGCCCAGTTAACATTATTGTGGGATCTGCACCAACCACAGCTGTAGCAATGACCCTTGCTCTGGGCTTTAAACCCCATCTCACACCAACTTCAGCACTACCCACTAGCACTAATGCTGCGCCATCGACAATCCCAGACGCATTACCCGGCGTATGGACGTGTTGAATTTGTCCAACTTGTGGGTAACGACGTTTTGCGACACTATCAAATGCAGTTTGACCAAGGCGAACAAAAGCAGGGTTAAGTTTTGCTAAAGAAGTAACAGAGCAATCGGGGCGGACGAGCTGATCTTTATCAAGTAACAACATGCCGTTGCGGTCGCATACTGGTACAACAGATTTATTAAATGAACCACGTTGCCAAGCAGCTGCCGCACGTTGATGGGAACGCGCTGCAAAAGTATCTACATCTTCGCGACTATAGCCATCGAGTGTTGCAATCAAATCAGCACCAATACCTTGCGGCATATAGTCAGTGATTAAACTGGTTTCAGGATCCATCGACCAGGCTCCACCATCACTACCCATTTTCACCCGTGACATCGACTCAACACCACCAGCAACAACCAAGTGCTCCCAGCCCGAGCGTATTTTCATCGCTGCAATATTGACTGACTCTAGCCCAGATGCACAAAACCTATTTAAACTAACCCCTGCTACATTATCTTTCCAGCCCGCTACTAATGCAGCTGTTTTAGCAATATCAGCACCTTGATCACCAATCGGCGTAACACAGCCTAGCACTATGTCATCCACTGCATCAGTATCAAAACCATTGCGGACCTGTAAATGATTGAGTAAATCGGCTAATAAATTAACGGGCTTCACTTCATGTAAAGCACCTGTTGGTTTACCTAAACCTCGTGGCGTTCGGATCGCGTCATAAATGAATGCTTGAGGGATCATCAATACCTCCTAGATGGGAATAAAAGAATGCCAGATCAAATTAATGCTTGCACTATTTTATGCAAGTATCTTACTACAAACAAAAAGTTAAACATTACTCTAACAATAGCACAACAACTCTTTAAGCATTAAACTGACCTTTTCCTCAAACATGTGACAGATAATTAGTATCGAATTTATCAATACGCTTGAATACTGTTTGCAGAGTTTCCACTGTTATCTTGTAATTCTAAATCTGCACCACGAGCAATAAGCAACTTTCTTAACTCGTCACGACCAAATAAAGTCGCATACATAACAGCTGTTTGTCCTGCTTTATTTTGTTGATTAGCATCACAATCACTCTTCATCAACGTCTTAGCTATGCTAAATTCGGCTCTAAAAATTGCAGCCATTAATGCAGCATTGCCTTTATTATCCTTGGCGCACACATTTGCACCACGTTTAATCAATGCATTAACAATAGATGCCCTACCGTTATATGTTGCAATCATTAAAGCGGTATAACCCTTACTATTTTTTATATCAATTGGTAACCCAGCATTCAAAAATTCATTAATAACTTCGTCATCACCCGTTCTCGCAGCTGCGTAGTAATACGGAGTTAGTTCCTCATAGCTGTATTGTTCAGATAATTCACTGGCATGTAAATTTACGATGACAAGCAAGGACAGAATAGGCGCAACAAATAATAATATTGGTATAAGGTTTTTAGGATTTAGCATGTTTTAACACTCGATTCATTTTGATAAATGCGAAAGGGTGTCCTTTAAAGAAGTACCTTCCGCATCGTATTAACTCACTTCGCTTATAAGCTCATTGCCATCTTTTTAACTTTAGCAAGATCACCCTTTACCGCTTTGGTTAATTGAGTACCGTATTCAGTATCAGCTTTATAGAAAAAGCTCAGCATTTTATGCTTAACATCACTATTTTGAACAGCTCCAAGATCGCCCGATAGATTGCGGATTAAATTACGCTGCTCTTGCTCTGTGAAACTACGGTATAGATCTCCCGTTTGCGCAAAATTTAATTGCTTATAGATAGCACGTTGCTGCACATTACCAGTTAGCGATGGTGTAGAGTGACGTGCTGCTTGATCTTCAGCAACAGCTTCACTACTTGGCTGATAGTTAACATTAGATATTGTCGAGCCAGTATTAAGCGCGCCATCTTGGTTGTAATTAACGACATTTACAACAGGACGGTTAATCGGCAATTGCTGATGATTCGCACCTAAGCGATACATTTGCGTATCAGAATAAGAGAACACACGCCCCTGCAACAATCTATCTTCCGACGGTTCAATACCAGGGATAAGGTTTGCAGGAGCCATCGCCACTTGTTCTGTTTCTTGGAAGAAGTTAGTTGGCATTCTGTTTAATGTCATCGTGCCGACTTTAGTTTCAGCGATATTGGTCCACACTTTCGTGGCATCAAGTGGGTTATAATCAAAGTTATTAAGATCCGATGGGCTCATCACCTTAATATACAAATCCCATTGCGGATATTGCTCTGCGGCAATACTGTCATATAAGTCACGCGTTAAGTGCTGGAAGTCCTTCGATTGCACATTAGCAACTTCATCAGCGTCTAAATTATCAATACCTTGTAAGCTCTTCCAGTGGAACTTAACATAGTTAACTTCGCCAGCGTCGTTAATCATTTTATATGCATGAACACCAAAGCCGTCCATTTTACGATAACTCGCAGGAGTACCATTATCACTGTATACCCATGTCAACATGTGGATAGCACCAGGTTCATTTGAAAAGAAATCAAACACACGGTTAGCGTCTTGAATATTGGTCACAGGTGATGGTTTTAATGAATGAACCATATCTGGGAATTTGATTGCATCTCTGATAAAGAATACAGGTAGGTTATTACCAACGAGATCCCAGTTACCTTCATCGGTATAAAATTTAGTGGCAAAACCGCGTGGGTCACGAATTGTCTCAGGGCTGCCCTTACTGTGAATCACAGAAGAAAATCGGACAAATACAGGTGTTTCTTTACCTTCATCTGCAAACGGAGCCGCAGCAGTAATACCACTAAAATCGGTAGTCGCCACAAATACACCATGCGCACCAGCACCACGTGGATGCACTACGCGTTCTGGAATACGCTCACGAGCAAAACGTTGTAGTTTCTGTATCAATTGTACGTCTTCCAATAACACACTACCGCTTGAACCAGCAGTAATAGAATTTTGGTTATCACCTACCGGTGCACCATTATCTCGAGTAAGTGTTTCTGCTGCAACATTGAAGGCAAGGCCCATACTTAAGGCAATCACTAAATACTTTTTATTAAAATTCATTTTAAAACTCACTCACATTTATAATGTATATTATTGAAGCGAGCAGTCTAGTGTTATTACCTTCCGTTGTTAATACGTTATAACCTTACCAATCAAAAGGTAAAATCTATCTAAAACAATAACTAAGAGACACACCCTATCAATGCAATAGACCATGAAAATGAATATCAAACTGGACTTTTGCCGTTTAAGTGCTGATAATCGTCACACTAATAAATTGTCAAAATAAATTAACTATGCCTCTTCGCGATTACCAGCAAGCAGCTGTCGATGCAGCTTTAGCTCACTTTAGAAAATCTGACCAACCAGCAGTTATCACACTACCGACTGGGGCTGGGAAAAGTCACGTGTTGGCAGAATTAGCACGCCTAGCAAGACATCCTGTCCTTATCCTTGCCCACGTGAAAGAATTAGTGGAACAAAACCACAGTAAATTCGAACATGATGGTTTTGAAGCTGGCATTTTCGCAGCAGGATTAGGTAAGAAACAAGACAGCTTCAAAACTACCTTTGCAAGCGTGCAATCCCTAAGCCGAAATCTGGATAAATTCGACGGATTTTTCTCATTATTGATTATTGATGAATGTCATCGCGTTAGTTTAAGTGAAGATAGCCAATACCAAAAAGTCATCAGCCATTTGAAAAAGACGAACTCTAAACTGAAAGTACTGGGACTCACAGCGACACCTTATCGTTTAGATAAAGGCTGGATATATAAAAAACACTATCAAGGCTATGTAAGAACAGAAGATGAAACACCTTTTGAAAGCTGTATCTACGAACTTCCGTTACGCTATCTGGTACAGAAAGGGTTTTTAACCACTCCAGCAGTGATTGATGCGCCAGTTGCTCGTTATCAGTTTGACGAATTGCCACAAGAGTATAATGAAGTACAACTAGATCAGTTCTTAGCGAAGAGCCCGCGCGTAACACAAGCTATCTGTAAGCAATTGATCGAACTTGCCGCCAATCGTGAAGGCATCATGATCTTTGCCGCTAGTATTAAACATGCACAAGAAATATTTAAACTATTACCAGACGAACAAACCGCCATCATCACAGGTAAAACGGCCATAAAAGAACGTGATGAACTGATCCGCCAATTCAAAGCCAAAGAAGTCAAATATCTCGTCAATGTATCGGTATTAACAACTGGTTTTGATGCACCACATGTCGATGTTATTGCCATTTTACGCCGTACCGACTCAGTAAGCTTGTACCAACAAATCGCAGGTCGAGGGCTACGACTTGCAGAAGGCAAAACCGATTGTCTGATCATTGACTATGCTGGTAACGGGTTTGATTTATACCAACCTGAAATCGGCTCAACCAAACCCAACAGCAATAGTGACTTGGTACAAGTGCCCTGTCCAAGCTGTGAGTTTGCCAATCTATTTTGGGGGATCACAGATGCAGATGGCGACATCATCGAACATTATGGACGACGCTGCCAAGGACTAATCAAACTTAGTGACGGCAATGATGAACAATGCCATTACCGTTTTAAATACAAGCAATGCCCACAGTGTAATGCCGAAAATGACATTGCCGCCCGTGAGTGTCAGCAGTGTCATGTTGATTTAATCGATCCAGACAACCAATTAAAAAAAGCACTGCAACTAAAAGATCGTAAAGTGCTTCGTTGCTCCGGCATTTCTGCGCAAGCTGATGGCGACAAATTAAAATTAAATTACCATGATGAAGACGGCGATATTGTCAAAGAAACCTTCTATTTCAGTAATAACAAGCAGCGCCAACGGTTTTACAGCATCTTTTCAAGAACGATCACAGGTTCAGCTATCACAGCAACAACGTCCGAACAAATTGCAGGTCAAATTCAGGGATTCGTTGCGCCGGATTTTGTCATCGCCAAAAAAGAAAAATACTTCTGGAAAATTGAACATCGCATATTCGACTATAAAGGTAATTATAGAAAGGCAAACCAACAATAAAACAATCAGCCGAAGATAAAGTGCTAAAAACAATCTTTAACGCTCAAAATCACAGCAGTCAGCTGTCACGATTTTAATGCTACTGTCAATAAATTTACTAGTAAAACTACCTATTTGGTAAATATACGTAAATTCAGCCTTTTAATAAACAAAATACTTGATTGAGGCTGGTTAACATCTAGAATGGATACACAAATACACCCTCTGAACGAGCTATCAGCGACACTGGTCTTTAACGATACAGTGTAGACAGCCTCACCTCATAACTTATATAAGATTTATATACCTGTATATTAATCTCGGAGTTTATCAAATCATGAAAAAGTGGACCTTTGCCATGTTACTAATCGCACTAGTCTTATTTGGCAGTGTAATTGGTTTTAATCTTTTCAAACAACAAAAGATTGCAGAATTTATGGCCAACAGACCAGAACCGGAATTTCCTGTTACCGTTGTTGATACTAAAACAACAGATTGGATTCCGACAATTCAGGCTATTGGTTTTATTGAACCTAACCAGGGTGTAGATATTGCCAACGAAATCGCGGGCAAAATCGATCACATCGCATTTGACTCAGGCACTAAAGTAACCGAAGGTCAATTACTGGTTAACCTAGATTCAAAAGTTGAGCGTGCGAATCTAAAAAGTTCACAAGCAAAACTTAATGCCGCTGAATCTAAATATTTACGATACAAAGCCCTTTACAAAAAAAATGCCGTATCTAAAGAAGCTTTAGATGAATCTGAAGCATCGTATTCTTCACTACTTGCTGATATCGAAAGTCAAAAAGCAGTAATCGATCGTCGTCAGATTACGGCACCGTTCGATGGTGAAGTTGGTTTACGTAACGTGTTCTTAGGCGAGTTTTTATCTGCTGGTACAACGATTGTTCGCTTAGAAGATACAAGTGTGATGCGTTTACGCTTCACAGTGCCTCAAACACAAATATCTAAAATTTATTTAGGCCAAGAAGTTGAAATTTTTGTTGATTCTTACCCTGATACAGCATTTAGCGGTAAAATCAGTGCCATTGAGCCTGCTGTAAACTACCAAAGTGGTTTAATTCAAATTCAAGCAGATATTCCAAATAACGATTCACAACTTCGTTCAGGTATGTTTGCTCGCGCCAACATAATCCTACCAACAGTAAAAGATCAAGTTACGCTGCCACAAACGGCAATCACATTTACACTTTACGGTGATAACGTATACATCGTTCGTGAAGATGAAAATGGTGATCTACGTGTAACACAATCTGTTGTCAAAGTTGGTGAACGTATTGATGCAATCGCGCATATTTTAGAAGGCGTTAAAGCCGGCGATAAAATTGTTACATCTGGTCAAGTTCGTTTAAGCAATCACGCTAAAGTACGTGTTGTTGAAAACGATA
>Ga0209292_1001074_pt1 | contig 34212 bp, 30 predicted proteins | sample GOMGulsemesocosm_2_FD_184634 | JGI IMG/M metagenome (GOLD analysis project Ga0209292, IMG submission 184634) | Methane-oxidizing microbial communities from mesocosms in the Gulf of Mexico - GOM9C Gulf of Mexico (SPAdes) (version 2) | ecosystem: Environmental > Aquatic > Marine > Cold seeps...
CTGGCCATGGTTGGCACCTGCCGTTTCGCCGCCACCTGAAACAACACCAGAGGTATTACTGGTATCGCCGCTGCCACTGATGATGGTGGTGGAGTCCGGTTGATTTTTGGCAGCACCTAACGTGGTGCCCTGTTCCTGGGCAATTTCGCCCCATCCCATACCATCTTCGCGCATCTTCAGCACGGCCTCCAAACCTCCTTCATTTTGTTCCGATAGCGTCAGCGCATGTCGTATCTCGCCATAGCCCATGCCAGAACTAGACGGGGTTATCCACTCGCCGTTATATTTAAAGGTCGTGCCCTGTCGCAAACCGTTCACAACATCTTCACTGCTGGTGCCGTCCTCCAAGTTATCACGGAGAGCTTCGTCGTACTCACCGGCTATTTTTTCGGTGACCTGACTGCTAATGGCTTTAAGCCCGCCATCATGTTCATCGGCCAGCACTGGGGCCGCCAGCACGCTGCACGTTAAAATCAACGGTAAAAAAGTGAACCGGACGTTTTTCATATCCATTCTCCTGGTGTTAACTTCCGACCAGCACGTTCTCGGTTTGCAGGACTATTTCTATCGCGGTAGCCCTGTCCTTTTGCAGCGCGTTACGTGACGCCGTAGAACGCATTCGTGTGGCTTTATCGCTAATGGGCTCAAGAAATACCTCAATGTCCCAATCCCCAGCCTGCGCGGTCTGGGTATAGCCCTTCTCATCATGGGTTTCGCTTTCTACCTCGATGCCCATTCGTTTGAGGGCCTTGCGAGAGGCACTCCTTACCTCAGAGACAGGCGCGCTGAATGTTTTATAGGCATAACCGTTAAGGGTGTAGTTAACCCCAACAGCGGTACCTACGCCAAACACAGTGAGAGCGACCGGTGCGCAAGCGGTCATAAGAGGGCCGAGCAAAATAAGCGCAAACATGCGGAATTGCGGTATAGAAAAAACGGTACCCATAGCGTGCATACTCAGAAAGTTAGCGATGGTGTTTTTAATGTATCGCGGATAATTGTAACAAAATTTTATGACCCTTTCCTGAAGGCTCTCAGCCCTGCCGGGGCCAGCTTTTAGATGATTAGGAGCCGAGAAAAAAAAGAGTACAATAGCGCCTTCATCCCAACTATCTATTCAGTCCCTGAGCTTGATCATGATGTTTCACTGCAAAGGGGGCGAGAATGAAGTATTAAGTCGCATCATTACCGGCGTCTATCTGAAAATTTTTCGTGGTATCCGGAGATCAGATTAATGGGGATTTTTGAACGCTACCTTTCCTTATGGGTTGCCCTTTGTATTACGTCGGGCGTAATCCTGGGCAATGGGTTGCCCGACTTCTTTGTGTTGGTCGCTGCGGTTGAGATCGCTCACGTCAACTTGGTGGTCGCGTTGCTTATCTGGGTGATGATTTACCCCATGATGGTGCAAATTGATTTCTCAGCCGTTAAAAAAGTCGGTAAAACACCCAAAGGATTGCTGCTGACCTTGACGGTAAACTGGTTGATAAAACCCTTCACCATGGCGGCCTTGGGCTGGCTGTTCTTTAGAGTGCTGTTTGTTGACTGGGTCGACCCGCAATCGGCCAATGAATATATCGCTGGCATGATTTTACTGGGCGTTGCGCCCTGCACAGCCATGGTTTTTGTGTGGAGCCAACTCACCAAGGGCGACCCAAACTACACCCTGGTACAGGTATCCATTAACGACATTATCATGGTGTTTGCGTTTACCCCCATTGCCGCGTTTTTATTGGGCGTCAGCGATATTGAAGTGCCATGGGAAACGTTACTGCTTTCGGTTGTTTTGTACGTGGTTTTGCCATTAATGGCCGGTATTTTTACCCGCCGTCAATTGGAAAAAAAAGGCGGCGAAGAGAGCCTACAAACTTTTCTGCGGCGAATTAAACCCTGGTCGGTATTAGGGTTATTATCGACTGTGGTGCTGTTATTTGGCTTTCAGGCACAAATGATCATTCAGCAACCGCAAACCATCGGCTTAATTGCAATCCCCCTATTACTGCAAACCTACGGTATTTTTGCAATCACCTATGTCGCGGCACGTGCACTGAAATTACCCTATAACATTGCCGCACCGGCGTGCTTAATTGGCACCTCAAATTTTTTTGAATTAGCCGTGGCCGTTGCCATTTCACTTTTTGGGCTGCATTCAGGCGCGGCTTTAGCAACCGTTGTTGGTGTCCTGGTAGAAGTGCCGGTAATGCTGTCTTTGGTTTATATCGCTAACCGAACTCAGCACTTATTTAACAACTGATTAAAATGATACTACCCCTTTAGCCAGCTGACACTGAGGCGGTCTTAGACATGAATAACACGCCCATGTCATCTCGACCGCAGGGAGTGATCTTTTAAGGTTTTAAGATTTCTCACATACGTTCGGAATGACACACCTGATATTGGCTGCTACTTTTCTACAAACGCCCGCTCAATTACGTAATGTCCCTTCTTGCCCTGCTTCGCTTCCTTGTAACCACGCGCATCCAGCACGTCGGTAAGGTCTTTCAACATCGTCGGACTGCCGCACAGCATAAAACGATCATCGTCAAGATTAGGCTCTGGCAAGTTCAGGTCAGAAAATATCTTACCGCTGCTAATCAACGCCGTCAGGCGACCATTATTTCGAAACGGTTCCCGAGTGACGGTGGGGTAATAATGTAATTTCGCTTTCACCTGTTCACCAAAGAATTCATTCTCCGGCAACTCGTTTTCGATATAGTCCTGATACGCCAAATCTGACACCGTTCGCACACCGTGCGTCAAAATTACATTATCGTATTTCTCGTAAATCTCAGGGTCTTTGATAATGCTCATAAAAGGCGCAAGGCCGGTGCCCGTGCTGAGCAGGTAGAGGTTCTTGGCAGGTAACAGGTGATCGGCTATCAAGGTACCCACCGGCTTTTTACCCACCAATATCTGATCTCCCACCTGCAACTTTTGTAGATGCTGGGTCAGCGGCCCGTCCTGCACCTTGATGCTAAAGAACTCCATCTCATCCTCATGATTAGCGCTGGCAATGCTGTAGGCGCGCAGCAAAGGTTTTTTATCAATTTCCAAACCAATCATCGTAAAGTGGCCGTTTTTAAAACGTAAACCGCGATTGCGGGTGGTTTTAAAACTGAACAAGCTCTCGTTCCAATGATGAACGCTAGTGACCGTCTCGTAGTTTGGTTGGCTCATGCTTTTAATCTCCGCTTAATAATTTTCAGCCATGATAGTCGCAGACCATATATTTAAAAAACAGATAATATTTATAACGCTTATCGATAAAACCGATTTATAGTTTAAGCATTCATATCATTCCAAACGAATGTGAGGAATCTTTAAATCGGCAAAGATCTCTCGTTACACTCGGAATAACAAAAGCCATGTCATTTCGAACGCACGTGAGAAATCTTAAAACCAGCGAGAAAGCACATGAAATTCAGCCTCCGGCAGTTGCAAGTCTTCACGGCCCTTTGCCATTCACAAAACATGACCCGCGCCGCTGAACAGCTCAACATGTCCCAATCCGCTGCCAGCAGCGCCCTTAAGGAATTGGAACAGCAGTTTGATGTACAGCTCTTTGACCGCATCGGTAAACGTCTGCAAATTAATGAGCGCGGGCGGTCACTGAGACCGCATGTCGAAGCCCTGTTAGAACAGGCCGCAGAAGTAGAGTTCTTACTGGAAGACAAAGGTGCCAGCAGCTCGCTAAAAGTCGGCGCCACCCTTACCATCGGTAACTATCTGGCCGTCGGTATCATGGCCAAAATGATGCAGCAGAATAAAGACGCCGAAATAAACCTCAGCGTTGCCAACACCTCGGAAATCACTGCCAAGGTGCTGAACTTTGAACTGGATATCGGCCTGATTGAGGGTGAGGTGCAACATCCGGATTTAGACGTGATCGAATGGTGTGACGACCAGCTGGTGGTGTTTTGCGCGCCCGACCACCCGTTCGCCAAAACAGGCACGCTCAATGACAAGCAACTCAAACAAACATCCTGGATATTACGTGAAGAGGGCTCCGGCACCCGTCAGGCCTTTGACCGCGCCATGCACGGACTCTTGCCGTCTTTAACCATCGCCCACGAACTGCAACATACCGAAGCCATAAAACGCGCCGTGGAAGCCAACCTTGGTATTGGCTGCTTATCCAAAGTCACACTGGAAGACGCCTTTAAACGCGGCAGCCTCGTGCCGCTCACTGTTAAAGGTAGAGACTTTTCCCGTAAGTTTTATTTTGTCCTACACAAAAAGAAATACCGTGGGGCAAGTATTGGACAATGGATGGAGTTATGTCGGGTGGGTAATAGCTGATGTTTATTTTGCCCCAACAGAGAGCGCTGCACATGGAGAGGCTTACGAATCTTAGTTGAGAGGAATCGAGGTTTTTCCTTGAAAAATGTAATAAATACTTAAAAATACGCCCTAAAGTTTACTGGCAGTAAATATATTTGCATTACAGTAACTTTTACAGTAAAACTCTTGATACTAATCAATTGTCTGACTCTAGCTTTGATGAATAAGTAAGAGTTTGCTTTTGAACAACAGGTTGTTAGAGCGCTGCATTATGAAATGGGACGAGTACATAAACCTCATGGGGGAATGGGATCAGATTACTATCGACCCCAAAAGCTTTGTGCAACTGGAACACGCTACCCCTGTGACCCCCAAAGAGTATTTGGCGTTTGCAGACAAGGACCTTTTACTGGCAAACACCCACGGGCTTGTTAACGCCCTATCAAATGCCAAACGGGCCATTAACTGTCAAATAACCAGCTTATTATCCGTTCTTGGGCTTCAAAACACGGGCGACCTTCAAACAAAATTTAAACGATTCGAAGACATTGGAATCCTCGCTGCCAGGGTCAGTAAAAAAATCAATAAATTAGAAAGCCTCCTGGAAAACCAGTTCTCCAAACCCAGCCTTGAAGACGCTGAGGATGCCATCGACATTGCCACCCTGTTTATCGAAGCCACCGACAAAGTATTTCAGCAGTATATGGACTCATGGTGGGTAACAAAAAAAGGCTGTAAAAAACGCAGCGGTGCTCATCGCTACAAAGAGGGTAATAAAACATTTATCGTCAATAACAGCTTGCCGCAAACCGCCTATTCAGATGGTCTATATATTCAATATGATCAAGCTTCTGGAGATTATGGCCTATGGGGATATTTAGAAGGTAGCGAAATTTTCGAAGCGGAGATCAGTTGCGGATCAGCTTTGGATATTGAGCTAATAAAATACTCTATCCTCACCCCCTATAACGCGACTGATTCCGAGCTACAAAATTTAGCAACGAAATTTGTTAACGACACTAAAGATAAAGAAGGGGTCTGTCTGAATGAGAGCAACAGACCAGAATAACTAAACAACAGTTGTTGAGCGTAACGGCTGGCCTCTACAGCCGCTACGCTCACAATAGTAACGGTTGTCCTCCAACAGCCGTTACTACAAGGGTAGCGGCCCCTGTCATGGCCGCCACCCGCGTGGGAGTAGTGGTTGCCCTGACGGCCACTACTCTTACTTCCCTATTTTGCCCGCCTCGTGCGGGCTTTTTTTTCGGGGGGCACTCTATAGAACCATCGTGATTTCATCAAAATGATGGAGATAACGCATATAAAATTAAAAATAATCACTACGTTAAAAACCCGTCATGGTGAATGATGTGCGTTATCAACAATAAACAGATAAAAATCAGCCTTAGCAAGAGCAAGCGAAACAACCACATGAAAAACTGCACCCAATGCGGAAAATGCTGCATCAAATACAGCGACGGAGGTCTCTCTGCGTCAGAAAGCGAGATCGAGTTGTGGGATATTTTCCGACCCGATATCTACCAATATGTTCGTAACGGCGAAATCTGGATGGATCCGGTGACGGGCAAGCAAATTAAGCGTTGCCCATGGTTACGAGAAGCGCCGGGGACAGAGTCGGGGAAGGTAATTTACACCTGCGATATTTATTACGACCGTCCCGAGGACTGTAAACATTACCCAGTGACGATTGAGCAGATGATCAATGATGATTGCGAAATGCTGGAGCCGCAGGATTTGACGAAGCCAAAAAACGCACAGAAGACATTGGATAAACTGATGTTTGATAGTCGCCCGTCTTTTGAGCAAGACGACTAGGTTTGAGCGTTGATCGGCTGGAACGATGCTTAGTTCACAGCAAAAGCTTGGTAGAGCGCGACCAACGCCAGCAACAGAAACAGCACGCCGCTAAATTTATGGATCAGCCCTAACGGTAAACGCTTCAGCAGTTTCTGGCCCGCCAGAACTCCCAGCGCTGTTGTGACTAATAACGCCAATGTTGCGCCAATCCAGACCGGCAGGCCGTGATAGGTCGAAGCCAAGCCCGCAACAGCCAGTTGCGTCTTGTCGCCAAATTCGGCGACAAAAATCATTAACAGTGCCGTGATAAATAAGCTGTGACTACTGCGTACCTCGGTGTTTTCTTCCTCCGCCTCATCATCCTTCATCAACAACGATTGAATGCCAAAAAAGCCAAACAATCCCGCCACGATCAGCGCCAGCCAAAATCCGGGAATCCAGGATGCGACCACCGTACCAAAGAGAACAGCCAGCAGGTTGAGTATTGCAAAAGCGGCCACGGCGCCTAGCAACACAGGCCAATGACGGTGTTTGGCGGCTAGCGTCATGCAAACCAGCTGACTCTTATCGCCAAACTCGGCGAGAAAGACCAGCAGAAAAGACGCACCGGAAATGGACAATAATTCAGCTACGGAAGGGATTTGAAACTCCAACAACATTTTAGGGAATAGGCGATTATATCAGCCTAATACGTTGAAATGTGTCAGCTCGCTTGTCTTCGTGTTTCGGGGGAACCACAGCGAGAGATATTTTCGGTTCTAGATTCTTCACACAAGGTGAATTGTGCCGTACAAGGTGAATGGTGTAGCCAGAGAGAGCAGCCTGGGCTGGACACAAGAGAGAGTGCCCTGGGGCATTCGTTGGCCTCATGGCCCCTACTTTTGGCGCAAAAATATACTTGTTAAACAGTCGCCTCATCCAGCTTAACGACGTCATCCCCCACCCTGATCACCCCGCCTTTTACGATTTTGGCACAAACGCCGCCATGGCCAAGCATTGCCGCAACGGCACCTTTGCCGAGCGCCTGCTCCATACGCAGACAGGGATGGCAATGGGCGGAGGCTTCAAATTCAGCGTCACCAATGCGAAAACGTTGATGTCTGAGCGCCACCATATTGATGCCAGACACCACCAGGTTTCGACGTAAAACGGAGGGATCAATGGATTCCAGCCCCAGCAGTTTTGCCACCACTTCGATATGCTCTTGGTTAATCAGCGTCACCTGTCGTGCTGAACCCGCAGTGCCTTTGCATCGCCGGTCACCAGCCAGACCCAGCTCGGCGATGGCTTCAACCTGATCGACCACCAGCAAATCTGCCCTGCGCTCGGGGCGCAGGCCAATCCACTCCAGACGACCGGGTTTAAGGTCTTGAAGATGTCGGCTTAATAATCGGCCTACGGTATTAATAGCCATCGCCGTAATGCTTAAGTCGCGCCAACAAATTTGATCGAAACAGAATTAACGCAATGACGAGTATTTTTTTCGGTCAGCCGCTCACCCTCAAACACATGGCCCAAATGACCACCACAGTTGGCGCAGACGATTTCAGTACGGCGGCCATCGGCATCAACATTACGCGTGATAGCATCAGCAATTTCATCATCAAAACTGGGCCAGCCGCAGCCGGAGGAAAACTTGTCCGTAGAGCGATAAAGCGGTGTTTCACATTGCCTGCAAACAAAGGTGCCGGTTTGCGAGAAATCATTGTATTCACCGCTAAAGGGACGCTCGGTACCCTTGTGAAGAATAATGCGCTGCTCTTGCGGGTTAAGAGGGTTCAGATTTGCTTTCGGGCTTGTCATTGGCTGGTTCTCCCAGAGGTGGAGGGGGATAAATAATCCACTAAACGATACGACCATTGTCGCCTGTTTTTGTTTACCTCGCGAACAGAACAATTAATTATGATTTGTGCCTAATTTTGATATGGATAATACTCAGGGAAATCTTATTTTCAATGCATCCATCAGGAGACTACTATGAACGAAGATACCTTAAACATGCAGACTAGAAAATTCCTCAAAAAGGTCGGCATTAGTTCGCAACGTGAAATCGAACAGGCCGTTAGCAAGGCCATTGAAAGTGGCGCTTTAAAGGGCGCGGAAACACTAAACGTGCAGATGACTCTGTCCATTCCCGCGTTAGCCATTAATCATCAAATTGATGGAGATATCGCGCTCGAGGAGGGCTAATCATGAACGCTCATCAATTCGAATTCACAGCCATCGATGGCTCACCATTGCCACTGTCCAACTTCGCTGGCAAAGCCGTTTTGCTGGTCAATACCGCATCGGAATGCGGTTTCACGCCGCAGTACGCTGACTTGCAACAACTCTGGCAGAACTATCGCGATCAAGGACTGGTGGTCATCGGCGTGCCCAGCAATGATTTTGGCGAACAGGAGCCGGGCAGCGAGGCTGAGATTCAAAACTTCTGCACCAAAAACTACGCTGTTGATTTTGTAATGACCAGCAAAGAAAAGGTGCTCGGCGACGAGGCGCACCCACTTTACCTCGCCATGCTTGACGAGCTGGGCGGCGTAGCCAAACCCAAGTGGAATTTCCATAAATACCTGTTTGATGCCACGGGTGAGCTGGTTGAAATTTGGCCGCCAAAAGTTGAGCCGTTATCGGATGTTATTAAGGCGGGAATTGATCAACACCTGCCCAAAATCTGAAATCCAGTTCGTTATAAGGAGCCACAATGGAATTAAAACTGCCCGATTACATTGTTCTCATTGTCGAAGACCTAGACCGATCATTGGCTTTTTACACGGAAGTTCTTGGCATCGAGCTCAAACACCGTGCCGAAGCCTTCGCGCAACTGGAAACCGGTGCCACTAGGCTGGCGCTTTTTACCCGCGACGCCATGTCCGACACGCTAAACATGAAACTCAAAGCCCCGGCGAATGATGCGCCCGGCTTTGAGCTGGGGTTTAAAGTTGATGATGTTGATGAGGCTTTTCGGGAACTTCAAAAAAATGGCGCTCCGGAAGTTATTGCCCCCACTGACCGCCCTTGGGGCCAGCGCACCGCCTACGTGCGTGACCCGGATGGACATTTGATTGAGCTGGCGCAGGATACGCTTAAGCCGCATTCAAACTAGGCTCTATCATTCGCCCCGCAAAAATCACATGCTCATGCTGGCCGCCTGCACCACGTACCTTAACGGCCCACCCGGATTGATAGTATCGAAGGGATAGCAGGTCACCAACACCAGTTGCTTGTCATCGCCGCTGGCAAAAAGCTGCTGCTTATCACTATCCACCACGGCCAACGTTTCAACGCGATAATCATGTCGCTGACCTTCGTTATCGGTCAGCTTCAGCAGATCGCCCTGTTGCAGCTGCTCCATAAAACGAAAATGGCTATCACGATGTCCGGCGATAATGGTTGAGCCTTCGTCACCCGGTCTCGCGCTGCCAATCAAAAACCCCGGCCCGAAGGCCAGGGAGCTACCGTGGGTACCCTGCAAAACGTAGAGATCAACATCGTGTGTTTCGGCCTCCAGCCGCGCAACGGGCCAGGTATCGGCCCAGGGCCAGGGTTTGACCACGGCACCGGTTTCCAGCGTTTGCGACCAGGCATCTTTAATCAACTGCTGAGCCAGCTCGGCTTTGGCATAAATCCAGCCGCTATCGGCCAATAAAAACCCACCGCCCAGCAGACACAGAGCAAAAACCGTTTTTCTGATCAACTTTAGCGTTAAAAAGATCATGACACAGCTCCCTTTACAGCAGTCTGTTCATCCCGAATAAAGACAGGCGACCAGGTTTTAACGATGGCAGCGATCAGCAAAAGCAGCGCACCCCACAGCAAACTCAACTGTGCGCCGGTGGCGGTTTGCGGATAGGCGTAAGTTTGTGCGGCCTGCCCCTTGGCGCGGGCATTTAACACAGTTTCAGCGTTCAGCCCTTCTTCAGCGGGACGACTGATGACCTGCTCAACCGCAATAAAGCTGGTGTAGGGTGTCACCAGTTGATGCGTTAAAGCCACATCGAGCACAGCTTGGCGCACCTCCGGTTCAGGTCGGCCGGTGGTTTTTTCATCCAGCAGGCTGGCAATTTTTTCTCTGGCCCAGAGCGTTGCCACGCCGGAATGCTTTTGCACACCATTGAGCTGAATATCCTGCTGCCAACCTTTGCTAGCCGTTTTACCGAACAGCGAAACAGCACCCTGCAAAGCCGTCGTTTTCACCGCCACCAACAGGGGTTCGCCGCTGTATAAATCCGGCAGCCGTTTGGGGTATGTTTCTACTTTTACGCCCGTCGGCCAATTCACCTGAATATCGCTGACAATGGGGTTGTCCAGCTTGCTGAACAGGCTGATCATTTTTTCCTGCACCTCGCCAACCCTGCCGATATGAGTGAAGCTGCCACGTCCAAACTGTGCGGCCTTGCGCATAAAGTGTGAGTTAGGCGCCGAACCAATGCCAACCGTGAACAAACGGCTGTTGCCGAGTTGGCGGTGAATAGTGGTAAAAAGCGCCTCTTCGTTGCCCACGGCACCATCGGTGATAAACATCACCTGACGCACAAAGCCAACCTCAGCCTCATCACGCAAAGCAGCCTGCAGCGCAGATAACATTTCCGTACCACCCCCCGATTGCAGGCCGCTGACATAACGGCGCGCGTAATCGATATTTTGCGTATTGGCGGCAACAGCACTGTTAAACAGGGTATGGGTGGTGGAGTTGAAGGAAATCACATTAAAACGATCCTGCGGATTCAGCTGCGCCAGCGCAAACAACAGACTTTGGCGGGCCTGTTCGATGGAGACACCATCCATGGAGCCGGAGGTATCAATGATATAAATCGCTTCCTTGGGCAGCACCGAAGGTTCATTTTCGGCTCCGTTGCTTTTAACCGGCGGCACCATCATCAACAGGGCATAGCTTTGGCCATCAATCTGTTCACTGAACAGCGCTGCGCGTGGCGCGCTACCGGGCTGCGGCCGCCAATTGAGAGAAAAATCCTGTGTCATGGAGACCTTGTCAGTGGCGAGGCGCAGCTGATAGCGGTTGTCTTTTCGCGACAGCACAATGTTGTGATAGGCGCTTTCAACCGCTTGCAGAGGCATGCCCATATCCAGTTCGGCGGTGATGATAATAGGGTTAATCAGCTGTTGAGGCGTCGATGTTTTGGGATTGATAAAGGGTGTAATTTCACTGGCGTCGGGCACCTGATCGGTATCCAGTGCCCAGCCCGATGCACCCGCAACAAGTGCACCGCCGCTTTCTGAATCATAATCCTGCAACGGCGAACCGGGAATATAACGCGGCGTAATTGTCATTGGAAAACGCAGCCCAAACTGGCCCTGGTCGTAGGCGATGGTTTCGATGTATTCGAGCTGCACAGTGATGATTTCAGCGGGGCCAATATTCGCCACTTTTGAGGTAAACATATTAGGACGCTGCTGGCTGACCAGACTGGCCTTTTTACCCCCCGCCTTGGCTTCGTGATAAATCTGTTTGGCCTGCTCCTTTTCCTTAATCTCGCCCTCAATAATGCGCTCGCCAATTTTCATGCGCATGCGGTTCACTGCTGCTTCATCGGGCAGTGGAAAAACATAAGTGCCTTCTACCCACTGCTGGCTGTTGTTCTGAAAAGTTTGCTCCAGAGAAACATGCGCCACCATGCCGCTGACCTTGATGTGCACCTTGCTTTGTTGTGTCAGTGCGAGCGCTGGCTGTCCACCTTCGGACTGTAATAGCATTTGCCCGGCACCAATCTCATCTTCCCCCCGCTCGCTGGCATGGGCAGAAAACCACAATAAACTGCCCAGCAGGGCTGCAATAATCAGCACCGCATAACGCGGCCACCGGCTAGTGGTGGCTTTGGCAAAGGGGTCATTCTTTTCGGTAAATAGAGGTCGGTTGCTGCGTCGGGAAATTAACATAGGTGCGCTCCTTTGAAATTGTTATTCTCAGGAGCAAGTAAACGTCTCAAGACAGGCCATTTAAGGATTCAAAAGGGGCAAAATTCTGAGCAATTGTGATGAATTGTGGCAACTGCTTCATTCAATGAATGTCTAGGCTACAATGATTTGAAAGAACAAGAAGGAAACGCCAACCGATGGCCAAACGCATCGCGATTATAGAAGATGAAATCAGCATTGCGGAAAACTACCGCGACGCCTTTATGCAGCAGGGCTACGACGTCAGTATTTATCCTGATCGGCCATCGGCGATGCAGGCCTTTGACCAGCTATTGCCCGATCTGGCGCTGATAGATATCGGCCTCGGCGAAGAGATCGAAGGTGGTTTTGAGCTGTGCCGGGATTTACGCAGCCGTTCCAAAACCCTGCCCATCGTGTTTTTAAGTGCCCGCGAAAGTGAGTTCGATAAAGTGTCCGGTTTGCGACTTGGTGCCGACGATTATCTCACCAAGGACATCAGCCTGCCCCACGTGATGGCGCGTATCGTGGCACTATTCCGACGCATCGAAGCCCTCACTCAACCCGAGGCACAGGAAGAAATTATTGAGCGTGGCAAACTCGCCCTTAACAAGGCCCGCATGACCGTAAACTGGGATAATCAGCCGCTCGACATTACTGTCACGGAGTTTTGGATTATCCGCGATCTGGCGCGCTACCCCGGTCAGGTAAAAAGTCGCCAACAGTTGATGGATGCCGCCAATGTCATTCTCGATGACAACACCATCACCTCCCACATCAAACGTATCCGCAAAAAATTTCAGGCTCTTGATGATGAATTTGATGCCATTAAAACCGCCTATGGCATGGGTTATCGCTGGCATGCCTAGCAGACCCTTGAAAAACTATCTGCGTGGACTCTGCGGCGTTAAAATCAGCCTCAAATGCTCATTTATAAGCTATAAACTGCGCTTTTTCGGCTAATTTTGCCTTACATAGTCTGCCTCGAAAACGTTTTTCAACGGCCTGCAGCAAGGAAGGAGAATGAATCTAAACAAACAACTGGTCTGCGTCAGCCTACTGCTGCTCAGCTTGCCCTGGGCGGGTTGTCAGTACCTGAAGGAAATGGATCACTCGCTGCGCCTTGGGCAGGAAGCGAACCTGGAGGCCACGACCAAGGTTATTGCTCAGGCTTTGGCACAAAATCCGGCGGTTTTGCACCCCCACGGCCAACTCGCACAAACCACGTCAAAAACAGCAACCGACAGCAATGCTTTTTATTGTTTTCCACTTGAGGCGCCGGTTTGGGCCGATGGTTATGACGAAGAATGGCTAGAGGTACCCTGGACAGATTACCGTTCCGAAGAGGGCCAACATTCGGTGCGTTACCGCTGCGCGGTGTCCGGCAACAGTCTGGCGCTGTTTTTCTCGGTGCCCGATAAACAGGTCATTTATAACAACCCGATTCAATCACTGGCGTCAAATGGCGACCGGCTGGAGCTGGCAACCGGCTCGGGGCGTAACTACATTTTCACCGCCGTCGCACCCGGCACTCTTACCGCCCGCTATTTAAAAAATTCCGGACAAACCTATCGAGAATCCCGTATTGATGCCGCCTGGGCTGACCTCGAGGGCGGTTATCAGCTGGAAATAAAAATGCCGTTGGCACTGGCGCAAGGACGGCTAAGTTTTCAGGTTATTGATGAGTCAGTGCAGGCGATTAACAAATACGGCCCGCTGCTGAATCAAGACGAAGCACCCTTGTTTATTTATCAATCGACCGCTGCCAATCAGGCTATTTCCGCCTTTAGTCAGCCCGGTTTACGACTACGCCTGACCAGCCCCAACGGCTGGTTAATTGCCAGTTCAGGTGACCCGGAATCGAAAAACCCATCGCAGGCCCACTGGCTGTTAAGCAAGTTGTACCGCGCCCTGCTGTCATCGAGTGATTACAACAGCAGCCGCTACCAAAACGGTGTCAATTATGTGGGGCATCAGGAGTTTTCAGCGGCTCAACAGGGTACCGGAAAGAGCCATTGGTACCGTGATCCACAACGCTCCGATCACCATATTTTATCCACCGCCATGCCAATCACACATGCAGGGCAAGTGATTGCAGTGCTGGTGGCCGAACAAAGCAGCGAACAAACCGCTGGCTTGACAGATCAAGCCTTCAGCCGCCTGTTTTTACTCAGCTTTTCAGTCATCAGCCTGACGGCATTGGCATTGCTCGGTTATGCCAACTGGCTGTCCTGGCGCATTCGTCGTTTGCACCGAGCTACCCAAAAAACACTGCTTGATGGCAATGACATTATCGAGCAGCACCCCACCAGCCGCGCCAATGACGAAATCGATCAGCTGACCCATAGCTACTCTGAACTGATGAAGCGCATTCAGGAGTACACCGATTATCTGCAAACGCTGGCGCGCAAGCTGTCCCATGAACTACGCACGCCACTGGCGATTATCCATTCCTCGCTGGATAACCTGTCGAGCCAGCCGCTGGATGAAAAAAGTCAGACCTACCAACAACGCGCAAAAGATGGAGCTCTACGCCTTGGTAGTCTCATCACCGCCATGAGTGAGGCGCGCCGCGTCGAGGAAAGTATTGAGCAGGCCGAGCTGGAAGATATCAATATTGCCAAATTATTACAGGAGATTACCGCAGCCTATCGGGACAGCTATCAGGAAAATCGTTTTAAGCTGACGGGTATCGACACCTCAACAATTGAGCGTCCAGAGAATACGCTAATGGCCGCGCCGGAATTGCTAGTGCAAATGCTCGATAAACTGATCGATAACGCCAGCAGCTTTACAGCAGCGGACGGTGAAATTGAAATCGTCTACCAAACCACGGCTAATGATATCTGCATCGACATCAATAACGACGGCCCGCTATTGCCCGAAGCCATGCAGAGTCAGCTGTTTGATAATCTGGTTTCCATGCGCGAAAAAGGCAGCGATAAAGCTCATCTGGGCATGGGCCTGCACATCGTCGATTTGATTGTGACGTTTCATGGTGGCGAGGTCAGCGCACACAATCGTGACGACAAATCCGGCGTGGTGTTTAGTCTGGTGCTGCCGCGAACAAGGGCTGTTTAAAACGGTAAACCCCCATCCGCCTAACAGGCAGCTTTGCTTTACGTTCCTGCTCCGGAGCTTATTCATAGCGCTATCCCCTTCTGCATAGCCGAGCATTGCAGGCTTCAGGAGGGAACAAGCGAAGATTGTCTGAGGCCAACGGCCGAGTTGCAGAGCGCCGCCTGAAACCGAAACGCGCAGGGCAGTCGCGAAGCGACCCCGCAGCAGGGGCGGTTTTGGATTGCTAAGGCTTTTGGGCGTCCAAAAGTCTTGGCTCGCCCAGCAAGGGTGAAAGCAACGTTAATTACTCTCTCAGAAAAACGAATTCACTTAAATTACATCACTCATCAAGAAAAACCTCGATAAAGCGCCCTCCACCTCAGCATGTGACATAGAGCAGACAACAAAAAAGCCCGGCAGGTGCCGGGCAAAACGTGGTTCATTAAGACTCACATCGCTTTCAGGGCATAGCGGCCCGAGCAAAGCTGTCCTGCTGGCTTTGGTTTTGAGCGGGGCTGGATAGCTGCACCTTTACCACTCGCTCCAGCGCGTAATCATCATAATCACCGACTGTTGCCGAGGACTGACTGGCACCGTGTGAGTGTGAGCTAAAACGTGCCCCCGCAACGCCCTTAGCGATTAAAAAATCCTGTACAGCCTGCACACGTTTCTCAGAAAGGTTTTGGTTATAGCTCGTATCGCCACGCGGATCGGCGTGACCATCAAGGCGAATAATCAATTCCGGGTGTTCAATCAACAAACTGGCCAGCAGACTCATTTTCAACTGCGCAGCGATCGTTAACTCACTGACGCCCGTTTTAAATAGCAGCTCCAGTTGTAACTGCTGCAGGGCAAACTGTTGATAATCATTGGCCGCAGCCTCGGACTCAGCCAGCTGTTGCGATAACTCCTCGGCTTCGGCCCTGGCCCGTGTCAGCTCATCTTCGACCTCTTCAACCTGACCGGCTGCTTCAACCTTTTCACCCAACCAGCTTCCGGCAAAGGCACCAACCAGTGCGCCAAGCGGCCCACCAGCTACTGCGCCGGCGGCAACCGTGCCCAGCACAACGCTATCGCGCTTGGCTTCATCGGAAATTTTAAAGGGTGTGGCTGATGCTGCTGTCGCCGTACCCAGGGTTAAAACCGCACATATTAAAACTGTTTTTTTCATCATTAAGCCCTCTTTTTACCATTGCTTGTTTAATCACTTCAGGAGTCATTAAACAGACCAAATAGGGCTATCAGCGGCAGAATACGGGCAGGCTGGTGAAGAATAATGATGAATTATGGCAGTCACGCTTTTTTCGTCTTGTTGGAAAGTACGCAGCGTGAAGTTGAGGCCTACGTGCAAATGGACAAAATAAAAAGCGTGCAGGCGCAACAGGCTACCTTACTGTCAGCATAGGCGTGACAACAAACAACAAGACTGATCGCAACTGGCAAGCCGCCTTCTTAGATGAAAAACACGACAAAGACAAGGATCAACTGCACTAGGCCCCCTAGTCTCGAGCTGACAAAAACATTATTTAAGCAACCCCGGTTGACAGAAATCAATGCCTCACTGCTACAAAAACATATGCTTAACTCATAAGATATTCAGCAGGTCACTTGAGAGTTTTCGCCTGTTTCCGGGAGTTAGTACATGGGTTTTGAAGAAATATTTGATGCCAGTTACAAACGCATTCTCAGCGACCCCAAGAATGGAGTCAGCTTTTTTGATGCCTTTTATATCCAGTTCCTGGGCTCCAACAAGGAAGTCGCCGAGCGTTTTTCCAATACCGACATGGCAACCCAACAGGGCATGCTGAAAAAATCTTTTTACAGCCTATTCGCCTTTTATGCCAGCGGTCAGGCCGATGATGCTATTCGCAATATCGCCGAAAAACATAACCACAAAAACCTGAATATAAAGCCCGAGTTTTACGACCAGTGGCTGGAGTGCCTGATTAAAACCATCAGCCAGTACGATGAGCAGTTTTGCGATGACATTGAGTTAGCCTGGCGACTGGTAATGACGCCGGGCATTACCTATATGAAATTCAAATACGACAAAGACCACTGATCTTTAACGATCGGCACCTCATGCGCTCAAGCAGGTGTACCCATTTTAGCGGCACCCTCACCATCAAGATCTGCGGCACTTTTGGCTAACAAATACACCAAAGAAGCAGCTTGTACAGTGCCACTTGCAAGCTCGGATACAACATGATGTCCGGCATCAGCGAACCTGGCGCACAACTAAATCTGCAGCCAGCGTATTAACGATGAAGGTGATCAATTAAAAATGAACCTGGAAAACTCCCCGAACCAGCACTTGAAGCCGGTTATTCCAGCGGATATCTGAATGAAGCCCTTTATTCACGGAAACTAAACCCTCTTAGCTAAAGAAAACCGACGATATATTAAAGAATCGTCTGATTACGCTTATTTTTCTTAGAAATGCACACAACAACCTGCAAATACGGGTAACCTTGCCGATAACTTTATTAATTCAAACAAGGTCTTTGCTCCGTATTGCTTTCTCTTTTTGCAATGTTAAGCTTTTAAAACCACAAACACTCAAAACTACATTTAAGATTATCTGACAACATGATCTCAACAGCCTTTCGTTTTTTATCAGTTGCCATTCTATCTACCCTGCCGCATACCCTTGCTGCCGGAGAACAACTGCCCGGCTGCTATTTTTATGAAGGCAGAGAGCCGGGCGCGTGGACAAAAACCACCGCAGCGTTACTTGTTATCAAAGCGCCCTCCGGAATCCTGCTTCATGGTAGCGTGTCCAGCTGGCAGAACAGCTGGATCGACACGCCCAATGGAGAACCAGCCGTTATGCAGCAGATCGCTGCGAATCGATACGTCTACCAGGGCGAAGTTGATCCTCAAAAACCCCACGGACGTTGCGAATTAACCTTGCATTACGATAAAAAATCGATCTATATCAATAAATATGATGAGGGTTGTGCTGAAGCCTGGTACACCGGTGACGGCATTGGCCCAAGTGAAATGAACTTTACTGACAAACACCCTAATTTGGACATGTGCTTGTCTTATTTAGGCATCGTCATCGAAACAGTCGACAAGAAGTAAGAGAATAAAACAGAACAATTCAGCGTTTATTGTTCGCCGTTATAATCGGGTAGCAGTAGCAGATAAATACTCACGCAGACACCTATCGTAAACAGCATCAAACATAACCAAAGCTTAGCCACCATCCAACTGGAAAATCCCATGCTCAGCCAGAGAATGGCAATAGTGCGGTATTTGACCCGTTTCGGAATACCCCTGCCAGCCTGAAAGTTATCGATGACCGGCCCAAAGTAACGGTGATGAACCAACCATTGATGCAGGCGCTCAGAGGAGCGAGCAAAACAGTAAGCCGCCAGCAGAACCAGCGGTACGGTTGGTAATAACGGCAGAAACGCACCAATGATGCCCAGTACCAGCGAAAGCACGCCGGCAATGAGCAACAAAATGCGTTTAATGGGGGTTAACATTTAGCGCCTAAACGCCGACATGCCGGACTACGATCCAGCATTCACCGTGACTACAGCTTAAAAGCTGTGGATTCGGGCCTTCGCCAGAATGGCGAAACACGGTCATTTCGAGCAAAGCGAGAAACCTTTCAGTAGCCTCAACAGGATTCCTCACACAAGGTGAATTGTGGAATAACCACAAGAGAAGGTGCCCTGGGGTATGCGTTCGAAATGACATATCGTCTAACCAACCCACACCCGTGCATTACGGAACATGCGCATCCACGCCGCATCTTCATTCCACTCAGCCGGATACCAGGAGTTCTGTACGGCACGGAATACCCGTTCCGGGTGCGGCATCATCAGAGTCACACGTCCGTCGCGGCTAGTGATACCACTCAAACCTTCAGGTGAACCGTTAGGGTTTTGCGGATAGCTTTGCGTCACCTTGCCATAGTTATCGACATAACGCAGTGCCACGCCGGCATTTTCTGTTAATGACTGAAGTTCAGCAGCGTCAGCAAACTCAGCGCGACCTTCACCATGTGCAATAGCAATCGGCATACGTGAACCGGCCATGCCCTTCAGCAGAATCGACGCTGATTCCTGCACTTCCACCATGGCAACACGCGCTTCAAACTGCTCCGACTCATTGCGCACAAAATGCGGCCAATGGTCAGTGCCCGGGATTAGCTCATGCAGGTTGGATAGCATCTGACAGCCATTACAAATACCCAGCGCGAAAGTGCCTTCCCGCTCGAAGAAAGTCTGGAACTGGCTGCGTGCCTGTGCGTTAAACAGAATGGATTTGGCCCAACCTTCACCGGCACCCAGTACATCACCGTAGGAGAAACCACCACAGGCCACCAAGCCTCGGAAGCCATCCAGCGTGGTACGGCCAGAAAGAATATCGCTCATGTGTACATCAACAGCAGCGAAACCAGCACGGTCAAAAGCCGCCGCCATTTCTACCTGACCGTTAACACCCTGCTCGCGCAGTATGGCGACGCGTGGGCGGTTGCCAGAAGCAATCAGCACAGCAGCGACATCATCGTTCACATCGTAACTCAGCTCGACGTTCAGGCCTGGATCTTCAGCATCCAGCAGGTTATCGAACTCCTGCTGCGCGCAATCTGGATTGTCACGACGTGCCTGCATACGGAAACTGGTTTCTGTCCACCAGCGTTGTGCATCAATACGTTTCAGGTCCAGTACGGTGTCGCCATCGTGTTCGAAAACAATACGATCATCCTGATTCAGTGCGCCAATGACCTGTGTGCAATCACCCAGACCGGCAGCACTCAACTGTGCCAATACCTGCTCGGTATCGCCCTGACAAACCTGAATGACAGCACCCAGCTCTTCAGCAAACAGCGCATCGACCAGCTCTTCTTTTGTGTCAGCCAGAATATCGGAGGTAATGGTAATACCGGTGTGGCCGGCAAAGGCCATTTCACTCAACGTAGCAAACAGGCCTCCATCGGAACGATCATGGTAAGCCAGTAATAATTCATCGTGGATCAAGCCCTGAATCACCGAGAAGAAGGCTTTCAGGTCTTCGGCATCATCAACATCGGCAGGCTCGTTACCAATTTTCTTAAACACCTGCGCCAACACGGAACCACCCACGCGGTTCTGGCCACGCCCCAGATCGATCAGAATCAGATCCGTTGCGCCTTGATTAATTTTCAGCTGCGGAGTCACGGTATTTCGTACATCTTCAACCGGCGCAAAAGCACTGATAATCAATGACAGCGGCGCCGTCACGCTTTTATCTTCGCCCTTCTCTTCATCTTGCCACTGGGTGCGCATGGACATGGAGTCCTTACCCACCGGCACGGCAATGCCCAGGGCAGGACACAATTCCATACCCACGGTTTTTACCGTTTCGTAGAGGTTTTCATCTTCGCCTGGGTGACCGGCAGCGGCCATCCAGTTAGCAGATAGTTTAATATTACCGATATCGCCGATGTGGGCGCTGGCGATGTTAGTGATCGCCTCACCAATTGCCAATCGACCAGAGGCTGGCGAATCAATCAAGGCAACCGGTGTACGTTCACCCATGGACATCGCTTCACCGTGGTTGGTATCGTAGGCACTGGTGGTCACGGCGGCGTTAGCTACTGGAACCTGCCAAGGGCCAACAAACTGATCACGAGCAACCATGCCGGTAATCGAACGGTCACCAATGGTAATCAGGAAGCTTTTGCTAGCAACGGTTGGCAATTTCAGCACACGTTCAGCGGCCTCTGCCAGATCAATCGCACTGGTATCAAACTCGGCTTTTTCAAAGGTCGTACGTTCGAAACTACGCTGCATTTTTGGTGGTTTGCCCAGCAGCACGCTCAGCGGCATATCAACGGCTTTATTGCCAAAGTGATCATCTTCAAGCACCACTGACTGCTCTTCAGTCGCCACACCAATGTCGGCATACAGACAGCGCTCACGCTGACAGATTGCTTCAAAACGATCCCAATCTTCCGGTTTAACCGCCAGCGAATAACGTTCCTGCGATTCGTTACACCAGATTTCCAATGGCGACATGCCCGGCTCATCATTCGGCACATTGCGCAGTTGCATACGGCCGCCCTTATCGCAATCGGATACCAGCTCAGGGAAAGCATTGGACAAACCGCCGGCACCAATATCGTGAATAAAGGCAATCGGGTTTTCATCACCCAACTGCCAGCATTGGTCAATCACTTCCTGACAGCGACGTTCCATTTCCGGGTTTTCACGCTGCACAGAAGCAAAATCAAGATCTTCGCTACTACTACCCGAAGCCATCGAGGAAGCCGCACCACCGCCCAAACCAATTAGCATCGCCGGGCCGCCCAGCAGCACCAAACGGGTACCGACAGGAATCGTGCTCTTCAGCACATGTGAGTCACGGATATTACCCAAACCACCCGCAATCATGATGGGCTTGTGGTAACCACGCATTTCGTCTCCAGCTGCACCGGGCACGATTTCTTCGTAGGTTCGGAAATAACCACACAGGTTAGGACGTCCAAATTCGTTATTAAACGCCGCACCGCCCAAGGGGCCTTCGGTCATGATATCGAGGGCGGATACAATGCGATTTGGTTTGCCGTAATCGCCTTCCCAGGGCTGTTCAAAGCCGGGAATATTCAGGTTGGATACCGAGAAACCGGTCAGGCCTGCTTTAGGTTTAGCGCCTTGACCCGTCGCACCTTCATCACGAATCTCACCACCGGAACCTGTCGCAGCACCGGGGAACGGTGCAATCGCAGTCGGGTGATTGTGAGTTTCCACCTTCATCAAAATATGGATATCTTCGTCGTTAGCACCGTACTCTTTAGTCGCTGGATTCGGGAAGAATCGACCGGCACGTGAACCGGCAATTACCGCTGAGTTATCGCTGTAGGCAGATAACACGCCTTCGCCACTCAAGTTAGTGGTATTGCGAATCATGGCAAATAGCGATTTATCCTGCGCTTCGCCATCAATGGTCCAATCGGCATTAAAGATTTTATGACGGCAATGTTCGGAGTTGGCCTGCGCGAACATCATCAACTCAACATCGTTGGGATTGCGCCCCATCTCTGTGAAGCTTTCCATCAGGTAATCAATTTCGTCATCTGCTAACGCCAAGCCTAGACGCTGGTTGGCTTCAGCCAGTGCATCACGACCGCCACCCAGAATATCGACGGCCTCCAACGGTTTAGGCTCGGCACGCTGGAATAACTGCTCGGCGTCTTTAACGTCTGCCAGTACCGCTTCGGTCATACGATCATGCAAGATATTAAGCACAGCCTGACGGGCTGCGTCATCAAGCGAACCAGCAACATAATAAACAACGCCGCGCTCAACACGTTTGATCGTTTGCAAACCACAGTTATGGGCGATATCAGTCGCTTTACTGGACCAGGGTGAAATCGTGCCAAAACGAGGCACCACCACAAACACTTCGCCCTGTGGCTGCTCGGCCGCCAGCTTAGGACCATAGGTCAGCAGTTGTTTTAATACATCCAGTTCAGAGGCTGACAGATCACCATTAACATCAACTAAATGGACAAACTCCGCATACACACCACTGACTTGAGGCACAGAACTCTGCAGCTGTTCAAGCAGTTTGGCTAAACGGAAAGGAGAAAGGGCTGGTGCACCACGCAGTTCAAGCATATTAGACGGAACCTTTGGACGAAAACTAGATATTCAGAAAGGCGTAATGATACTGAAATCGGGCTTTTTCTACCAGCGTAAAGCCCTGTTTACAGAAGATATTTGGGGCCTGTTAAAATCATTTGAGACACCGCTGTTATGACGAAAAATTCGACAGACAAGGCTTGAGGAGAGCAATTTGGTTATTCCAAATAAACGACGAATAACGCCGCATGGCGGATTTTTCGTCATAACCCGAAGGGCTGAAGCTGTTATTCCCTTCCACGGCGTTATTCTTCACTTATGTAACTAGCTACACTTCGCTCAGAATGCCTTGTTAAAGTAAATAACAGCTTTCAGCAGAGGTATCGCAAATAGCATTAACAGGCCCTAACCTTTGCGGGCAGCTCTTCGAGCCGTAAAGAAGTTACTCATAATCGCCGAGCATTCATCAGACAACACGCCTGAAACGGTTTCGATCGAATGGTTAAAATGCGGTAACAACAATGCATTATCATTACTGCCCACCACCCCGGATTTAGGCTCAGTGGCACCAAACACCAACCGCTTGATGCGGGCATGGATCAGCGAGCCCGCGCACATGGTGCAGGGCTCAATGGTTACGTAGAGAGTACAATCGGTAAGTCGGTAATTTTCGATGCGCGAAGCGGCATCACGTAACGCCACTACTTCAGCGTGCGCCGTAGGATCACAGGAGGAAATCGGCTGATTGAAGCCTTCGCCAATAATTTGGTCGTCTTTGACGATCACCGCACCGACCGGCACTTCACCCAGCGTTTCGCCTTGTTTGGCGAGCTCGAGGGCGCGGCGCATGTAGTGTTCGTCTGTCTGGGCTTCTAATTCTGTCATCTCGACCACCGGGAGAGATCTTTTTGTTTCTGGAAAGATCCCTCACTCTCGTTCGGGATAACACATCTAGCTAATGGCACCACATAAGTGCCTTAGAAATCCTGGTTATTTGCGTCAAGGCAAGGCGCTGGTGCGCACAGAAGCACAGTGTACATTCAGTACATGAGCATTCGAGCACATCAGCAACGCCGCCATGGCGAAAATAGACTGATTTATAAGGTGCTTATTCCCATTCGATGGTGGCGGGTGGTTTGGAGGAAATATCATAAGTGACTCGCGAAATACCCTTCACCTCATTAATGATACGACTGGAAACCTTCTCCAGCAGCTCATAGGGAAGGTGCGCCCAACGTGCGGTCATGAAATCGATAGTCTCTACGGCGCGAATCGCTACCACGTATTCGTATTGACGCTGATCGCCTACAACACCCACGGATTTAACCGGCAGGAATACAGTAAAAGCCTGACTAGTCTTGTGGTAATAATCAAAGTTATGCAGCTCTTCAATGAAGATCGCATCAGCTTCGCGCAGGATATCAGCATATTCCTTCTTAACTTCACCCAGAATACGTACACCTAAGCCTGGACCAGGGAACGGATGGCGATACACCATATCGTAAGGAAGACCCAACTCAAGACCGATTTTACGCACTTCGTCTTTAAATAATTCGCGTAGCGGTTCAACCAGCCCCAGTTTCATATCATCCGGCAGGCCACCGACATTGTGGTGCGATTTAATGACGTGCGCTTTGCCGGTTTTGGCGGCCGCAGATTCGATCACGTCGGGGTAAATCGTACCCTGCGCTAACCACTGCACGTTGTCGATTTTGCTGGATTCTTCATCAAATACTTCAATAAAGGCATTACCGATGATTTTACGTTTTTTCTCAGGATCATTTTCACCCTTCAGGCGTCCCAGAAATAGCTCCTGAGCATCGGCGCGGATCACTTTCACACCCATGTTACCGCCAAACATTTCCATCACCTGGTCGCCTTCGTTCTTACGCAGCAGGCCGTTATCCACAAATACACAGGTCAGCTGGTCGCCAATGGCGCGGTGCAACAACGCAGCCACAACAGAGGAATCAACACCACCGGACAAACCCAACAGCACATGATCTGTACCGACCTTGTTGCGTACAGTTTCGATAGCATCTTCAATAATTTGCGCTGGCGTCCACAGACCTTCACAGCCAGCAATCGTTTTAACGAAATGCTCCAGCATACGCAGACCTTGCAGTGTGTGTGTCACTTCCGGGTGGAACTGCACGCCGTAAAAGGCACGCTTGTCATCACACATACCAGCGATTGGGGCGCTATCGGTAGAAGCCATCACCTCAAAACCTGCTGGCAATTGCGTGACCTTGTCGCCGTGGCTCATCCACACATCCAGCAGTACGTTGCCGTTTTCGTCGGTATGATCAGCAATATCAGCCAGCAGACGACTTGGCGCTTCAACCTTAACCTGCGCGTAACCAAACTCGCGCTCGTCGGAGCCTTCCACTTTGCCGCCCAACTGCTCGGCCATGGTTTGCATGCCGTAACAGATTCCCAGCACCGGCACACCCAGCTCAAACACCACCTGCGGCGCACGTGGCGTCGCGGCTTCGGTTACCGATTCAGGACCACCGGCCAGCACAATTGCATTAGCGCCAAAGGCGCGAATATCGGCCTCAGACATATCAAAGGCGTGCACTTCACTGTAAACACCGATCTCGCGAACACGGCGTGCAATCAGCTGCGTGTACTGGGAACCGAAATCAAGAATCAGGATACGTTCAGCGTGAATATTCTGTGTCATAGTGGCTTATCTGCAATTGGAGGCTAATGCCTGAAATTTTGACGGCAATCCCTGAAATGAAACTGCCTTGGAATTGAATCTAGCGAAGACCTAACCGACTCGGTAGTTAGGTGCTTCCTTGGTAATAGTCACATCGTGCACATGGCTTTCGCTCATACCCGCGCTGGTCACACGCACAAACTCAGGCTTGGTGCGCAGCTCTTCAACATCAGCGCAACCTGTGTAGCCCATAGTCGCGCGTACGCCGCCCATCAACTGATGAACAATCGCAGCCATTGGGCCTTTGCACGGCACACGACCTTCAATGCCTTCGGGTACTAATTTCTCAACACCCGCGTCTTTAGACTGGAAGTAACGATCACTGGAACCGTTGGATTGGCCCATCGCACCCAGAGAACCCATGCCACGGTAGGCCTTAAAGGCACGACCCTGGAACAGCTCAATCTCACCCGGCGCCTCATCGGTACCGGCTAGCAAACTACCGATCATAATGGCAGATGCACCCGCAACCATCGCCTTGGACAAGTCACCCGAGAAACGAATGCCGCCATCGGCGATTAACGGCACGCCAGTGCCCTGTAGTGCTGCGGCCACATTAGCAACCGCTGTTACCTGTGGCACACCGATACCGGTAACGATACGTGTGGTACAAATTGAGCCAGGACCAATACCGACTTTCACACCGTCAGCACCGGCTTCGACCAGGGCTTTCGCCGCCGCTCCGGTAGCAATATTGCCGCCGATCACCTGCACCTGCGGGTAGTTTTCTTTCACCCAGCGAACACGGTCGATGACACCTTTTGAGTGACCGTGGGCAGTATCCACCACAATCACATCAACGCCTGCTTCAACCAGCGCTTTAACGCGATCCGGCGTTTCCGGGCCAGTACCGACAGCGGCACCAACACGTAACTGACCGGAGCTGTCTTTGCACGCATCCGGAAAGGCTTTGGCTTTAAAAATATCCTGCACACTCATCAGGCCAGACAGTTCAAAACTGTCGTTAACCACCAGCACTTTTTCGATACGGTGTTCATGCAGCAATTGCTTAACCGCTTCAGGCGTAGCGCCTTCCTTCACCGTCACCAGCTGTTTTTTAGGCGTCATCAGCTCGGTAACCAAGCGATCGAGATTGTTTTCAAATCGAAAATCGCGCGATGTCACAATGCCCACCAGCGAGCTGCCATCAACGACAGGAAAACCGGAGAAACCATGTTCACGATTAAGGTCTATTAAGTCGCGTACCGTTGTTGTTGGCTTAACGGTCACAGGGTCTTTCACAACACCCGTCTCATATTTCTTAACCGCGCGCACTTCACGTGCTTGCTGCTCAATGGAAAAGTTTTTGTGAATGATACCCAGACCACCTTCCTGCGCCATGGCAATCGCCAGCTTGCTTTCGGTAACGGTATCCATCGCGGCAGAAACCAGCGGAATATTAAGCTCGATATCGCGGGTCAATTTGCTTTTTAGGGACACGTCTTTAGGCAAGACTTCAGAATAAGCAGGGACAAGCAATACATCATCAAAGGTGAGTGCATCTTCAGCGATACGCAACATGGCGGGTACAACCTTTCCAGTTAAAAATTGACCGGCTATTATAGAGGTCAAGGCCTCTCAGTTAAAGGGGTAAGCGCAAATTGTCGGGCGCCAAAACAGTCTATTTCCACCGCTGCCGCCTTTAAAAGCATTTCTTCAAATAAAGTCAGCGCTGCTGATATACTCATCGCTCACCTCCTACTCACCAACACATCGATCAGTTATGAATAACGGCCTTAGCCCTCAACGCGAAATACTGTCTGTTTCGGATCTCAACCGTCGCGCACGCTCGCTGCTAGAATCCGAGTTCCGACAAATCTGGGTAGAAGGTGAAATTTCCAACCTGGTAAAAGCCGGTTCCGGGCACTGGTATTTCACGCTCAAGGACAGCAGCGCGCAGGTGCGCTGCGCCATGTTCAGTAACCGTAATCGCGGCCTGCGCATAGCCGTTAACAATGGCATGCACGTTATTGTTCGCGCCAAGGCCAGCCTCTATGAGGGTCGCGGTGATTATCAACTTATTGCCGAAAATATGATTGATGCTGGCGAGGGCAAACTGCAACGCCAGTTTGAGGAATTAAAGCTCAAGCTCGACAACGAAGGCCTGTTCAACGAAACACACAAACAACCATTACCCACCCTGCCCACACGTATCGGTGTTGTTACCTCACCCACTGGCGCAGCCATTCGCGATATTCTAACGGTGCTGGCACGACGCTTTCCGGGCATTCCTGTATCGGTGATCCCCGCATTGGTGCAGGGCAAGGAGGCCGCAGCCGAAATTGTCGCGGGCATTAAGCTGGCCAACCGCACACTTACCAGCTCCACCCCCATCGACGCACTGATTGTCGGACGTGGCGGCGGCTCTCTGGAGGATCTCTGGCCCTTTAATGAAGAGGCCGTAGCACGCGCTATTTACGCCAGCGACATTCCAGTCATTTCTGCCGTCGGCCACGAAATCGACTTCACCATCGCTGACTTTGTTGCCGATGTCCGTGCACCAACCCCATCGGCCGCCGCCGAGCTGCTCAGCCCTGACCAGCAACAATGGCAGGCCTCGCTGTTTAAGGCCAAACTTGCCCTGACTGAAAATCTGCAGCGTAGGCTGCAACAGGCAAGACAACAGCTGAACCATATTTCAAAACGCCTACGCCACCCAGGGCAACTGCTTCAAGAACAGGCACAGCGGCTGGACGATATGGAGGCGCGCCTGAAAATAGCGGTAACAAGTCAGCTCAAGCTGCAACGGGCCCAGCTCGCCACGCAAACAGCCAAAATGGAAAACTGTCAGCCTGGGCATCAGATCGCGCGATTGAACATGACCAATGAACAGCTGTCTCAACGCTTGCAACGAGCTATGCAGTTACAACTGTCAGGGCTGCAGCAGCGCCTGAGAAGTAACGGCTTGGCGCTACACACCCTCAGTCCGCTGCAAACCCTGGGCCGAGGTTATGCCATCATCAAAGACCAGCAACAACGTATTGTTCGCAACAGCCAACAACTTCAGAAAGGCGACAAAATCAGCGCGCAACTCGGCCAGGGAAGCATCCAGTGTGCCGTTTTAGCCATTGAGGAAGACAGCGATGGGATTTAATCAGTTTGCCGCATATCTACGGTACAGCCTGCTTTTTCTATTATTAGCTACAAGCTCAGGCCGACTGGTCGCCAATAGCCTGCCCACACACACACCGGTGCCAGGCGGCATTGCGGTGATTGAAATCCCTGCCTCGGCACCGTCAACTGAACAGTCGCCAGCCGCCTATTATCGTGACACCCGCGTTATGTTGATCGCCAATGACAAGCAGGTGTGGCACGCCATTGTTGGCATTCCTTTAGCGGCCAAACCCGGCACTCACCATGTCAGTATCAATCAACAGCAAATTGCTTTTACGGTGCAGCCAAAAACCTACAAAGAACAACGCATCACCCTGACCAACAAACGGCAGGTCAACCCCGCACCAATGGACATGGAACGCATTGGCCGTGAAAAGAGGATCATGGTGGCCGCCTTTAAAGATTGGAACGACCAGCTAACGCCGTCACTGACACTGACCAAACCCGTTGCCGGCCCCTACAGCAGCCCCTTTGGCTTACGCCGTTTTTTTAACGACCAACCTCGCAACCCGCACAGCGGACTCGATATTGCCGCACCCGAAGGCGCACCCATCGAAGCTCCCGCTACCGCCGTTGTAGTAACCACGGGCGACTATTTCTTTAACGGAAAAACTATTTTGCTTGATCATGGCCACGGACTCATTTCAATGTACTGCCATCTAAGTCAGATTAATGTCGACAAAGGCGAGCTGGTCAACACCCATGATGTGATTGGCCTGGTGGGCAAAACAGGACGCGTCACCGGCCCGCATTTACATTGGTCAGTCAGCCTCAACAACGCCCGCATCGATCCAGCCCTGCTCATGAAAATAGCGTCAGACGAATAGATTAGTGGTTAGCACAATTGGCAAAAGCAACTATGCTTAATAAAGCTTTTTAACCGGCACGGGGCACTATTACACCGGGCCTGACGGCAACTAAAAAAACCACCGCCATGCCTGCTATAAAAAACGCCACAATTACGACCAAATTCAACCGGGTTGTTATCATATTAGCCATACTCGCGGCAGCGACCGTGTCGGCTTATATGATTCACACCACCTACAAACGCGACTACCAGCACTTCGTCAGCGAAGCCATCAACACCGCGACCCCCAGAGATCACAGCCTGGAAAAAGCCATCTACTTCCGAGACAAAACGGTATTAAAGCAGGCGGCTAAAACATTATTCAAGAACAACAGTGCAACCTACGCACAAATCTATGACGCTCAGGGCAAGCTACTTTTCGACCGCACTCTGGCTCCCGCGCAGCTACCTGATATTGATAAACAACGCAGTGATATTGACGTCAGCACCCTCAACTTTACCGACGCAACGACTCAAACGGACTACCTTGATATTGTGGTGCCGGTATTTTCGGCGATTAATCCAATCTACAAAAGTGTCACTCCGGCCGATTTCATCAGCGCTCTGCTCGATAGTGAAGACGCTCAAAGCCGGTACGTCATGGGTTATGTCCGACTTGGCCTGGATAAAACTCTTTTCAAAGATGATCTGTTCAGATTCAGCAGCCGTGTGGCGATAGCCGGCTTACTGTTTGTCTTGATTTTCGCCTTTACTGCACTGTTTATGACCCGCCGCATCACCGGTCCTTTAAAAGCACTGGTCAAGGTAGCTCACGGCATTTCCGAAGGCAATTTCGAACAAAAACTACCCAAGGGCAGCACCTACGAAATCAAGGAAGTCGCCACCAGCCTCAACTATATGCTGAAAAGCGTTAGCGCCTACAAAACCAAACTTGAAACCGGCCAGCAACTGCTGGCGCGCAAGGTGAATGAACGCACCCAGCAACTGACCCTCAGCAACGAGCAACTTAGCCGAGCCACCGACGAAGCACTTAATGCTCGAGATATTGCCGAAACCGCAAACCGCGCTAAAAGTGATTTCTTAGCTACGATGAGCCATGAAATCCGTACCCCACTGAATGGCGTGCTGGGCATGTCTGACCTTCTATCCAAAACGGATCTCACCATGGAACAGCAGCGCATCGTTGATGTAATTTCCGAATCGGGAACCGGCCTGCTAGAGGTCATTAACGACATCCTCGATTTCTCTAAAATCGAAGCGGGCAAACTCGAGCTCAACCCAACCCGTATCAATCTGCGCAGATTCATCGAAGATATCATTAACATGTTTGCCGGCCTGGCTGAAGAAAAGGGCCTGTCACTCATTTACGAACTGGCTCCATCATTGGCGCTGGATATTGAAGCCGACGGCGTGCGCCTGCGTCAGGTATTGACCAACCTGCTCAGCAATGCCATCAAATTCACTCACGATGGCACCGTACGTTTAAAAGTCAGCGCAGATCACAGCGCCCAACAGGATTTTGCTGTACTGCACTTTGAAGTCGAAGACACCGGCACCGGCATTGAAGTCAATAAACTGGATCACATTTTCAACGCCTTTAGTCAGGCGGATACCTCCACCACGCGCAAATTTGGCGGCACCGGTTTAGGCCTTACCATTAGCCAACAGCTAATAGAACTGATGGGTAGCGACATTAATGTCGACAGCAAACCCGGTGAAGGTACACGTTTCTGGTTCCAGCTAAGGATCAAAGCGCAACCTGAAGAAAACAATACGCCATCCTCCCATGTTGAGGTAATGGCAAGCTTGAATTTATTGGTTGTCGGTGACAACCAGGCAGAATGTGACACACTCTGTGAAAATCTGAATTTTTGGAATATCCGCCATCACCGTATTAACCGGCTGAATGAAATCAGCCACACGCTGCAAACAACCAATACAGCTTTTGATTTCGCGTTTCTACAGCAGGATATCGGTGAAGATAGCAACGCTCTGGAGTTTGCCCTAAAACTTCGTCAAGACGAAACACTTGAGGTGCCGCCCTTTGTCTTGATGGTGCCGCGTTCTGCAACGCCAGACCCTCAGACCTTACAGGCGGCCAACGTGGTGCAACTACTCAACCGGCCATTACACCAGTCCGAGCTCTACAACGCCATTATCAGCAGTGCCAAGCAGGAAATCAGCCCCTTTACACCAACCACTGTCAACCAGGAAAACACGCTTCCTCAACTCAATGCTAAAATCCTGTTAGCCGAGGACACTGCGGTTAATCAGGAAGTCGCCGTTACCATGTTATCTTGGTTAGGCTGCGAAACTAGAGTGGCCGCTAATGGGCAGCTCGCAGTCGAAGCCTTTGCTGCCAACAAGTTCGATCTGATATTGATGGACTGCCAAATGCCAGTGCTGGATGGTTATTCAGCCGCCGCCGCCATCCGCAAGCGAGAAGCCTTTACTAGCACCACCCAAGGCACAGCTAACACCCGTATCCCCATTATCGCCCTCACCGCCAACGCCATCGAAGGCGAACGTGAAAAATGCCTGGCGGCTGGCATGGATGATTATCTAACCAAACCCTACACCCACGCTGAACTACAGGCGGTGCTAACGAAAGCCCTTCAACCGACTGACGATAAACCTGAAGAAACTCAGAATGCGCAGGAGACCGTTCAGCAAAACACGTCATCAGAACAACCTGCTCGCAGCAACGATGGCCCCATAGACTTCTCCGTACTTGAAATGCTGCGCTCACTACAGCAACCCAGCCAGCCCGACATCGTGGCAAAAATAATTCAAACCTACCTGCAAGAAGCGCCGCCACTGTTAAAACGTCTCGCCGACGCAGAAACGGCACACGATACCACAGCGATTTATCAAGCCGCCCATGCCCTAAAATCCAGCAGCTTCAACGTTGGCGCTCTGGAGCTGGCCAAGCATTGCAAGAAATTGGAAGCGATCGGAAGAGATGGCGAAACTGCCGGCATTACGCCCCTTATTTGCGCCATTGAAACAGGATATCGCAAAGCATCAAAGCAGCTTGAACAGGAGCTAGAAACATCAAATGAGCAACCTATCTCAGCCTGAAACAGAAGCCGCACTTGCTCTGATTGTCGATGACGACACCACCGTACGCATCGTGATGCGTAGCGTACTGGAAAGTCATGGTATTCGCGTCAACGAAGCGGCTAACGGTGTCGAAGCACTAGAAAGTTTTGACCAGCAAACACCAGACATCGTTATTCTGGATATCGAAATGCCGGAAAAAGATGGCCTGCAAGCCTGCGCCGATATTCGTCACCACCCCAACGGTAAGCTAGTTCCCATTATGATGTCGACGGGCATGGATGATACCCACTCCATCAATCGCGCCTACGAAGCAGGTGCTACCGACTTTGCTGTCAAACCGCTTAACTGGCCTATTTTCGGCCACCGTATTCGCTATATGTTGCAGGCCGCCCGAGCCATACGCGAGCATCACGCCGCACAACAAACTGCGATCCGCTTGGGCAAAGTAATAGAAAGCTCATCGAATGAAATTTATATCTGCGATGATCACAGTCTCAAATTACAGCAAACCAACGGCCGCGCCCGCACCAACACAGGATATGCGGAAACCGACATAAACCAGCTAACGCTGAGCCAGTTGCTGCCTGAACTGACTGAAAACCAGCTGAAAGAAATCGTTAGCGATCTTTACAGCGGCGAATATAACGAGCAACTGGTCACCACCACCATTCTGCGAAAAAACGGCACCGCCTACCCCGTCGAGCTATCCCTACAGCTATCACGAGAAGATGATAACAACCTGCTGGTTGGTATCGCTCAGGATATCACCGAGCGACAACTGGCTGAAAATCGCATGCGCCAGCTAGCCTATTACGATACCCTCACAGGCCTACCCAATCGCCAACTGTTCACCGAGCAACTTGAAAAAATGCTCGAAAAAACCAAAGAGTCCGCGAATAAAATTGCCGTTTTATACATTGATATCGACAATTTTAAACGCATTAACGACTCACTCGGTCACAGCATTGGCGACAAACTATTACAGGAAATGGCGCTTCGTCTCAACAAGTGCGTTACTGAAAACGCCCCCATTGCCCGCCACATTACCGCCAACACAGAAATCGCCGTATCGCGGTTAAGCGGCGACGAATTTGCACTGGTTCTGGATCAGGTCGAAGATACCGCCATCGCTGGCACCGTGGCCAAATACTTACTTAACATGCTGAGTCGACCCATGCACCTCAACGGTCACGAATTAGTCGTCACACCCAGCATTGGTATCGCCGTTGCACCGCTCGACAGTGACAACGAAGAAAGTCTGTTAAAACACGCTGACACCGCCATGCACCACGCTAAAAAAGCAGGTAAAAACACCTTCCAATATTACTCCAGCACCATGAACAGCATGGGCCGCGAACGCCTACAGCTCGAGTCAGAATTACGCAAAGCTTTGGAGCGCCAAGAGCTCACCGTTTATTTCCAACCGCAGGTCGATATCCAAACGGGCAAATTAGTCTCTGCAGAAGCACTGGTGCGCTGGAACCACCCAAAACATGGCCTGGTGTCACCCGCGCACTTCATTCCGCTAGCCGAAGAAATGGGACTGATCATCGACATCGGGGACTGGGTACTCAGCCAAGCCTGTAAAACAGTCAAAGCCTGGCAAACCAAAGGCCTGCATCTGGAAAAGATTGCCGTTAATCTCTCCAGCCTGCAGTTCAAACAATCCGACCTATTGGCTCAAACGAACAAAGTTTTAAATGAAACAGGTCTGGACGCCAAATACCTTGAGCTGGAATTAACAGAAAGCGTCATCATGAATGATGCCAACGCGACTATCGAAGTGTTACACGCACTGAAGGAGATGGGCATCCGCCTGTCCGTTGATGACTTCGGCACCGGCTATTCGTCACTGAACTACCTCAGTA
>Ga0209292_1001081_pt1 | contig 34052 bp, 32 predicted proteins | sample GOMGulsemesocosm_2_FD_184634 | JGI IMG/M metagenome (GOLD analysis project Ga0209292, IMG submission 184634) | Methane-oxidizing microbial communities from mesocosms in the Gulf of Mexico - GOM9C Gulf of Mexico (SPAdes) (version 2) | ecosystem: Environmental > Aquatic > Marine > Cold seeps...
CACGTAGGATAGCCTGAACACCTCGGTCATCAACATCAATAAGATTTTCAAACACAAACATAAGATCTTGAAGTTTTTGCGCCATCTCTTCATCCGTATCGCGAATAGAATCCATAAGTTGACCTTCGACGTTGTTATCAAGATAGTTCATGATATTCGCCGCTGATTTTAAGCCACCCATTTTCGCTGCTTGCGCGCCTGCTTGACCAGCAAACTGTTTCTCCATAATATCATTAAGTTCTTGTAGAGCCGCTGGTTGTACTTCTTCAAGATTAGCAATACGCATCATTAGATCTAATCGGATCTTTTCAGGAAATTGCGATAAAATTTCAGCCGATTGCTCAGGATCTAAATAAGACAACACTATGGTTTGTATTTGAGGATGCTCACTAACAATAATATTAGCTACCTGACGTGCATCCATCCATTTTAGTGACTCAAGTCCTTTAGCGCTGCCGCCCAAAATAATTTGGTCAATAATGTTAGACGCTTTATCTTCGCCTAAGGCTTCAATGAGCGCTTTACGAATAAATTCTTCTGAGTTTAAACCAATGGATGATAAGGCTTGAATATCATCTAAAAAACTACGCAATACAGCTTGAACTTTTGCTGGCGTAAAATCATCAAGTCGTGCCATAGCCTGTCCAACATACTGAACCTCTTTGGGCTCCAAGGATTTTAATATGCTGGCTGCATCTTCTTCTTTTAGACTCAGCAATAACAGCGCCGTACGTTCTAGTCCAGTGAGGGATTCAACATCAAATGTTTGTTCTTCTTTTTCTTTTTCCACCAAATCATCGGCCATGAGCTAACCTTTATTATCTAAATAGAGCCAGTTTTTAACAACTTGAATTGACAAGTCAGGCTCATTTGAAACCAGTGCACGCACTGCTTTGAGTAAATCATCTTCTTTACGTAATTCTGGAATTTTTATTGAGCCATCATCGGCATAGGAATACTCACTATCAGAGGCTGCGAGCATATCAACGGTATCAGAAGCGAACTGGTCATCAAAATCTGCCAAATCGTTTTCATTCATTTCATCTAGTTCATCTTCTGCGTCAGGATAGATTAAACGATTGAGCATTGGACGAACTAAAAAGGCGATAATAGCAATAATAATTAAGCCGCCAATGCCCAACTTGGCCAATTTAAGAAACCAAGGTTGTTCCCACATCGGCACTTCTGCAATGTCCGCCATGGCTTCTTGATAAAATGGTGTCGTTACAACTTCCAACACATCACCACGCGCTTGGCTAAAACCAATGCTACCTTGGAGTAAACGCGTGATGTTTGAAAGCTCTTGAGCTGTTCTAGGTGTCTGCGTACTTTGACCACCATCGCTGCCTGGCGTCGTTGTATAATCGAGAGCAACAGACACACTCACACGTTTGATAATACCAACTTGCTGGCGTATGTGGCTTATTGTCGTATCGAGCTCAAAATTACGTGTCGCTTCTTTTTGAAATTGACCATTCTTTTGCGATGTTTTATCACCAGTATTTAGTTCATTAACATCTTGCGGAATTTGTGATTCAAGAGGCGGCTGATTACTTAAAGCACCGGCGATACCACTTATCGTGTTACCAATATTACTATTTTCTGAGGTACGTTCACTTCGGATAGCGGGTAAATCGGGATTATAGCGTTGCTGCGTTTCTTCAACGGCTGTAAAGTCCATGGATACATCAACCTGCGCCGTATAATTTCCCAATCCAACGACAGGAATTAGAATAGAATCAATTTTAGACAAATACGCGTTTTCTTGTTTTTTCTCTTGTTCGAATTCTTTTCTATTTCGAACGCTGGATGGGTCTTCATTACCCGATTTTAAAGAACGACCCGATTGATCAGCAATAGACACACGCCCAGGTTCTAACGATGGCACAGCCGACGCAACAATATCGACAATAGCATCAACCTCACCTTGGGATAATTGACGACCACGATTGAGCGTGACAACCACAGTCGCACTGGCTTTTTTATCGCGGCGTGAGAACACATTTTCTTTAGGAATAGCTAATAAGACGCGCGCACGTGAAACATTCTTTAGTTCACTAATGGCACTAGCTAGTTGCTTTTCACGGCTGTGCTTTAAACGTTCACGTTCAAGTCGCTGCGACACACCAAAACCCATATCTTTCATCAGGATATCATCGCCATTCTCTGGCGCAGCATCCATACCTGCACGTACTAATGCCAATTTAATCTTTTGATAATCCTCTTGAACAACAAGAATGTCGCGACCTTCCGTTTTATAATCAAATTTATTTAAATCAAGAAAGTCGAGCGTGGTAGTAAACTCTGAAGTATTCATCTTACCGAGCGGTCTGTACTCAGGCTCTTGCGCCCAAAATACAACCATTACAGCAATGGCTAAACACACAGTTAATGCAACCACCATTATAATTTGACGCATAGTCTCACCATCACCTAAGCCAGAAAAACTACTTGGCTTATCTTCTGCCACACTCGTAGAGTTGGTAAGGGGGGAATGTTCGTCCGACAGCATCATGTCTGTTGAGTCACTTGCTTGGGCCACGGGATTACCTTTTTTAATTATTGTTGCTTAAACACTGTTTATATAGCCATATAATGTCATAATTTCAAAGACTTTACCTAACAAATTTAACTAAACGGGCATACTCATTATTTCTTTGTAGGCTTCTACAAATTTATTACGAACTTCAACAGTCGCAGAAAATGCAATACTTGATTTTTGAGAGGCGATCATCGCATCAGAAATACTCACCGAGCGATCTCCCATTTCAACAGCCGTTTGTAATTCTTTAGAATGCTTTTGCAGCCCATTAACGTTATCTACAGCGCTTTTTAGCATGGCTGAAAAATCACTGCCACCTGTTGGTGTTACTTTTGTTGTATCTAAACCGCCAACCGCTAAAGAATTCACAGAGGGCGTTTGCATCTGTGTTTTAGCAATCATACTTTGCATATCATTAAACATTGAGGTTGCATTGATACTCATGGCGGTCATTTCCGTAAGTTAGTCAGCGACAAAAATTTGTCGTTTAGTTAGTTAACTTCAATAATGCAATAATCTCGCCAATAAAGTTCAGACATAAAAAAATAGATCAAAGAATTAATCTTTAATCTATTTAACAGGTAGTTATGTTTTACATAAGAATGCTATGCAGGTAATTCTATGCCTTGTTCTCTGATTTTAGCTAGTTTATAACGTAATGTTCGGGGGCTGATACCTAACTTTTCGGCCACTGCTTTTCGCGATCCATTACAGGCAGACAATGTATCGATAATTATTTGATTTTCTTGTTGCTTTAATTCATTGCCAAGTAAATCACCACTCATGATGACGGCTGTTGATGGCTCAACAATAATTGATTCAACTAAATCCATTGGGCTTTGCTCTAATTGCTCAATGATTAAATCTTGCGGCGTAATCACCTCACCGTCAGTTAAGATAAGTGCGCGCTGTATCACGTTATCTAATTCGCGCACATTACCTGGCCAAGTGTGGCGCTGTAACACAAGTTTTGAGTCCACTGACAATGACGGCGCTTGCCCAGCTTGTGACCAATGACGTGATAACAAATGCTCGGCTAACGGTATAATATCACCACGACGATCTTGAAGTTGTGGCCAGCACAATGGAAATACATTGAGTCGATAATACAGATCTTCACGAAACTCTTTATTCTTCACCGATTGTCGTAAGTCACGATTAGAGGTCGCCAAAACCCGCACATCTAGTTTGATGGTCTTTCTAGAGCCTAACCTTTCAACTTCTTTTTCCTGTAACACACGTAGTAATTTAGCCTGAAGACTAATATCCATCTCGGTAATTTCATCGAGTAAAATGGTACCGCCCTGTGCTTGTTCAAACTTACCAGGACACGCTTGAAGCGCTCCCGTAAAGGCACCTTTTTCGTAGCCAAACAATGTCGACTCCAACATATTTTCAGGTATAGCTGCGCAATTTATGGCAACAAAAGGCTTATCGCTACGCTTTGACTGATTGTGAATATATTGACTGAGCACTTCTTTACCTGAGCCAGACGGCCCACTAATCATGACTGACGCATCACTCAACGCGACTTTTTTAGCAAGCGCCAATAATTCAACGGATTTTTCATCACCTATAATAGGATCCCTTGATGTTATTGTCGGCACGGGTAAGTAACGACTCACTAAGTTTAACAATACCTCTGGTGCGAACGGTTTGGCCATATAGTTTGACGCCCCATCCCGCATGGCACTCACCGCATCATCAATGGTCGCATACGCAGTCATTAACAGCATAGGTAATTCAGGCCACTTAATTTTTATACTGCGTAACAATGATAATCCTGACATGCCGCCCATTTGAACGTCGGACACCACCAAGGATACTTTCGTTGTCTTTAATGTGAGCAAGGCTTCTTCACCGCTACCACATTCAACACATTCATAGCCGCCAAGCAGCAACGTATCAACTAGTGCCTCTCGTAAACCAGCATCATCTTCTACAACTAAAATTTTATGAGCATCCATGAATTATTCTCCAGACAACGATAAAGTGATTAACCAGCAACGGCGTGTTGTACGACAACAGCAGCTTCACGGTGCAGTGGTAAAATGAGTGAGAAACAAGAACCTTGCCCCTGCTTAGAGTTCAACGTAAGTTGACCATTGTGAGATTTAGCTACTGACTGTACTACAGCAAGCCCCAACCCTGTGCCTTGACTTTTTGTGGTAAAAAACGGCTCAAATATCTTTTGCTGCTCAGTTATTGAAATGCCCGGACCATTATCCACCAGCGATATTTCAACTTCATTTTCACCATGGCGCTTAGCAATCAGGTGCATCAACAACCCTTTGGGTTTAGCCTGAATAGCATTATGAACTAAATTTGATATAGCCCCACTGAGTGCAGAGCGATTACCCATAACTAACAAATCAGGATCAGGTAATGTCACCATCAATTTTGCTTGATGTTGACTAATCATCGCGTCACTAGATGCCTGTACTTCGGTTAAAATGTCTTGCAAGGATAATTCAGACGCAATTTGGCCATTGTCACTGCGTGCAAACATCAACATGTCGTTAACTTGTTGCTCTAGATCTTTAAGCCGAGCCATTAACTTGTCATGAAAACGCGCTTTTGAGTGTTCAGGCATCGCTTTACTTTTAAGGTTTGCCGCATAAAGCATCGCCGCCGACAAAGGCGTTCTTACTTGATGAGCCAATGAGGCAACCATTTTACCCAGCGCTGATAATCGCTGCATATGTGCCATGTTGTTTTGCATTTGACGTGTCTGCGTTAAATCGGTCAGTAAAATTAACTGACCATCTTCAGGCTCTAGTGAAGTGATCGCTATTTTGAGGCGGCGCCCGTCTTTTAGTGATACTTCATGGCCATCATCTGCACGTGGCTCAAATTCACGGTTAATAACGCTCGACCAACGCTGCCCAACCACTTCTTCACCAAAAAAATCAATGGCCATACGATTAGCCTCTTCCACACGGCCATTCGCATCAAGAATGATGACGCCCGACGGGAGAATATCAACTAAGTGTGCCAAACGGTTTTGAGAAACCAAGCTTGATGTCGATGTTTGATGAAATTGTGGTGCCATAACAGCCTCGTCAATATTTTGTCTGTTCAACTAATATTGATGAGAATGCACGGAATGTGCCAACTGGCAATAACTAGGTATTACAATGCCTTACACGTTAAGGGTTGAACTTATCGAAGTGACTGGCGAATACGCTATTCTCGACTCGCAAGCTCTGGTGATATTTACTGAATCTGGGATTATCGGTGAGTTTGTCTATAAATGTGATTGCGGTAAATATAAAATACTTGAAAAAATCAGGTCAAAAACATTACCATGTATGGTGATGGGTACTTCCTAAGTTTGTGCCGAGGACATCCTATTTTTAATATCTACACCAAAACGTTCATCATGGGTTTTAGTGTAGATAGACAGTGCATAATTTAGCTATCCTTAGACATACCATATTTACGCATTTTCTCAACCAAGGTTGTTCGGCGCATACCTAGCGTATCAGCGGCGCGTGATACCACATAATCTTGTTGCTCTAGCGCTTGCCTAATTAGATCAACTTCTAATTCTGACAGCATTTCTTTTAAATTCACCCCCTCGAGCGGCAACTCTGTCATCACCGTTTTCTCGGGTACTTCAATCACTTCTTCACCACTAAATAGTGCAGCAAAGGCATCTTGCTCTTGCATTTCTTCTGGGTAATCAGGTTGAAATTCCGGAACATCAAGGTGACGATATTTAGCGGGTAAATCATTAACATCGATTAAATTATTAGGGTATAAGATAACTAAACGTTCAACTAAGTTACTCAATTCACGAACATTACCCGACCAATCAGCCATCATTAAAGATTCCATGCAGCGCTGAGTAAAACGGATCGAAGTATCATAGGCAGATTCCATACGTGTCACTAATTCTTGTAATAGCAATGGAATATCATTTTTTCGCTCGCGCAGTGCTGGCACTTCAATAGGGAAAACATTCAAACGATAGAATAAATCTTCTCGAAATTTACCGTCCTTAATTTGTACTTCTAAATGTTGATGCGTTGCGGCTACTATTCGTACGTCGCATTTTAGGGTCTTGCTGCCACCAACACGTTCAAACGTTCGCTCTTGAAGCACACGTAATAATTTAACCTGCATAGGGTGCGGCATATCACCAATTTCATCTAAAAATAGCGTACCACCTTCAGCGAGCTCAAAACGGCCTTTACGCGCCGTATAAGCCCCCGTGAACGCCCCTTTTTCGTGGCCAAACAATTCACTTTCAAGTAATTCAGGGGGAATAGCACCACAATTAACAGGAATAAAAGGTCCCTCTCGACGTTTCGAATAGTAATGCACATTACGCGCAATGACTTCTTTGCCTGTGCCTGATTCACCCAACACTAAAACATTAGCATCGGTCGACGCGACTTGTTCAATGAGAACACGAACGTTTTGAATGTTGTCACTACGCCCAACCAAACTTCTAAATAACATCGACGAAGAGCCAGTTACAGCCTGTGCTTTAGGACGCTTATTTAAAAAATCTTGGCAATTGTGTAACTCTTGAGTCAGTTTGTCATATTTAACATGGTTGGGTAATTCGCCAATTGCATTAGCATGTTGATTTACAATGCTATTCGCATCATTGCCGACAAATAAAAATGGCTGCTTAGGCGCAGACTTAATAACTGATTCATTAAAGTTTTCAATGCCGCAGTCGATAATAACACTACGATACATTGTTTCGTCAGTCACTAGATGCTTTGATAAGTCGTCAATGGTGTTACTAGCAATAACGGTTTCACCGATAAAATCCAATATGATGGAAAGTGATTCTAAATATACCGCGTTTGAACTGCAAACCAGTATCGCGTTGGAAATTTGCATCTGTAGACATTACCCTTTAAAAAACAAAGTGATTTACTAATTTTAGTGATTTGAGTTATTCTAACTGCCATGATAAAAACTTAGCAACAGTCAATTTATTGGCAGCTAGTTTATATCATCATCGATATCAATACACCTGTGAATTCTTATTCGTTAGCATTTTATGCAGTTTGTCAAAAATGGAGTCTCAATGTTCAACAACAAATCAATCTTAATAACCGGGGGCACCGGTTCCTTTGGTAAGAAATTTGTCGAGATATTATTGCAACGATATTCACCTAAGAAAATTATTATTTTCTCTAGAGATGAATTAAAGCAGTTTGAAATGCAACAGATTTTCAATGCGCCGTGTATGCGTTACTTTATTGGCGACGTCAGAGATTCTGAGCGTTTGAGGCGTGCGATGAAAGGCGTTGATCTTGTTGTTCACGCGGCCGCATTAAAGCAAGTTCCCGCGGCTGAATATAATCCGATGGAATGCATTAAAACAAATATTAATGGCGCAGAAAATGTCATTAATGCAGCACTTGATTGTAACGTTTCTAAGGTTATTGCCTTATCAACTGACAAAGCGGCTAACCCAATTAACTTATATGGCGCAACAAAACTAGCATCAGATAAGTTATTTGTCGCTGCAAATAACATGGCAGGAGGATATGACACCATATTCTCAGTAGTAAGATACGGTAATGTTGTCGGCTCTCGCGGCTCAGTTGTTCCTTTTTTCCAAAAACTTCAAAAAGATAATGCTGAGTTTTTACCGATAACCCATCCTGAAATGACACGTTTTTGGTTGTTAATCGATCAAGCCATAGAATTTGTATTCTCAAGTTTTTATCGCATGTTAGGAGGAGAGCTTTTTGTACCTAAGATTCCTTCCGTGAAAATTACAGACCTAGCTTCATCTATCGCACCAGAACTTGAACAAAAAGTAGTGGGTATTCGCCCCGGTGAAAAACTCCATGAAGTCATGTGCCCGGTCGATGATGCCTACCATACCTTCGAATTTGATGATCATTTTGTGATTGCACCGTCAATTACTTTTACTAGCCGTGGCAATGATTTTAGCAATAACGCCCTAAACGAGCTTGGAGTGTTGGTAGATTTTAACTTTGAATATAATTCATCTTCAAATTCAGAGTTTTTATCGGTAGCGCAGCTCAAAGACCTTAATACTCAAAGTGAATCATGATCCCCTATTCCACTCAAACAATCGATGAGCAAGATATTGCGGCCGTTGTAGAAACACTGCTCTCTGCTCATTTAACACAAGGGCCAAAAAGCCAAGCGTTTGAGCAAGCGATTTGTGAACAAACAAAGGCGCAATATGCCATTGCTGTTAACTCAGGCACTGCTGCACTTCACATTGCCTGTTTGGCACTTAGCGTTGGTCCAAGTGATTTAGTATGGACTAGTCCGCTAAGCTTTGTTGCATCGAGTAATTGCGCGCTTTATTGCGGCGCATCTGTGGACTTTGTCGATGTTGAACTGTCAACGGGCAACATGGACATAGCAGCCCTTGAGCAAAGATTAATTCTCGCTAAACAGCTCGGGAAATTACCCGCCGTTATTATCCCTGTGCATTTATGCGGCCTACCCTGTGATATGAAAAAGTTGTATCAACTATCCCAAACCTATAGTTTTTCAATTATCGAAGATGCTTGCCATGCTTTAGGTGCTGTAGACGATGGCAAGCCAACCGGTGCTGGGCAATATAGCGATATAACTGTTTTTAGTTTTCATGCTGTTAAAAATATAACAACAGGTGAAGGCGGTATGGCACTTTGCAATGACTCAGCAATAGCAGAAAAGTTACGATCATTAGCCAACCACGGCATCACAAAAGACACAAATAAGTTCATAAATGAAAGCCTCGGCAGTTGGTATCACGAACAACAGATGCTCGGTTTTAATTATCGTATGAACGATATATCCGCGGCTCTTGGGCTATCACAACTATCTAAGTTTGAGACATTTTATAAAAAGCGACAGACTGCTGTTGATTATTACAAACAACAACTCGATGGCATCTGCACTTGGTTAGGAAATGATGATTCAAGTAAGCAATCGGGTAATCATTTATTTGTGATACAAGTGCCTAGTCAAACTCGTGCAAGCTTATTTCAGACAATGCGTGACCAAGGCATTTGGGTGCAGTTACATTATTTAAACATCACCACACAACCTTATTATCAAGCATTAGGTTTTGACTCCGAACAATTGCCTAATGCAAATACAGTTTCAGATCAAAGCATCTCAATTCCGCTATTTCCAAACATCACTAAAGCGGAGCAAGACATCGTGATAAGACTCATTAAACAAGGTTTGGCCCAATGAACATAGCCATTATCCCTGCCCGTGGCGGCAGTAAACGTATTCCAAGAAAGAATATTAAAGACTTTTGTGGCAAACCTATTATTGCATACTCAATCGAAGTAGCGCTTGATAGTGGTTTATTCGACAAAGTCATTGTGTCTACAGATGATGCAGAAATAGCCGAAGTAGCCATAAAATATGGCGCACAAGTGCCTTTTATGCGCCCAGCATCACTCGCAGATGACTTTACGGGAACTACTGCCGTTGCCGCACATGCGATTGAATGGTTTAGTACGCAAGGAATATCAATTGACTATGCCTGTTTGATTTACCCAACGGCACCTTTATTGCAGGAAGAGTACTTAAAACAAGGATTTGAAAAAGTAAAACAAACTAACTGTGATTTTAGCTTTTCAGCAACAAGTTACGCTTTTCCAATTCAACGCTCTTTGCGTGTACTAGAAAACGGCGGTGTAGAGCCGATGTTTAAAGAGCACATAAATAGCCGCTCTCAAGATCTTGAACATGTAATCCATGATGCAGGGCAGTTCTATTGGGGTACACCTGATGTGTTTAATGAATCGTTACAGGTATTTTCGTCAAGAGCTAAACACATAAATATACCGCGAGGATTAGTGCAGGACATAGATACACCTGAGGATTTTGAATTTGCACAATCAATGTTTTATATTTTTCAACAAAAAATCATACTTGAGACTTAGTTATGGAAGAAAGAAAAAATAGGTTTACCTCGTTAACATTTGATGACTTTAAAAAAATGGCACAAGATGATTCATTGACTCAATATGAAAAGATAGGATTCCCAAATAGCTATCGAGAAAACAAAGAACACCATATATTAGAAGATATTATTAGCAAGATTCAAAACCCTGCTCTTTTGAGCAATGGACTTGCCATCGATATTGGTGCAGGCTGTAGTTCCTTACCTGACTTATTATCTGCTTTTTGTGACTCAATATCATGTCAGCTAATATTGATAGACTCTAAAGAAGTTTTATCTCAGCTGACTATTGAGCATTCATTAACTGAAACGCATTCAGGTTGTTTCCCTTATGTTCCGAACCTGCTTGAAAAATACGCCTCTAACGTTGATTTTATCGTTTGTTATAGCGTTATTCAGTACGTGTTTGAAGGCGGAAATATTTGGCAATTTATTGATGAGTGTTTATCTTTGTTAGCCCCCGGAGGCACTTGTTTAATTGGTGATATTCCCAACGAAAGCAAAAGAAAACGTTTTTTTTCAAGTGATACCGGCATTGCTTTTCACCAACATTTTATGAAAACAGATAACGTTCCTCAAGTACATTTTAATCAAATAGAGAAATCAATGATTGATGACTCATTTATTTATGCAATCGTTCAACGATGTCGATTACAAGGGTTTGATGCTTATATCGTTCCTCAAGGGCCTAAGTTACCGATGGCAAATCGACGTGAAGATATAATTATTACGAGGCCTTAATTGATATGACGACTAAAAAACTAATTATTGTTGGCGATAGTTCATTTGCAGAAATTGCTTTTGAATACTTTAGTTACGACTCCCCATTTGAAGTTGTTGCATTTAGTGTCGAAACAAAACACATTAATAAACAACAATTACTTGGCTTACCCGTCATACCATTTGAAGAACTTACTCAGCTATATCCAGTGGAAGAATTTTACGTCTATGTTGCCATTCCATATACTCAATTAAACCAGCTGAGGACTCGTTTAATGAATAGCGCTAAGTTATCTGGGTATTCGCTTGCAAGCTACATTAGTTCTCAAGCATTTGTATGGGAGAATGCTGTGCTCGGAGAGCATTGCTTCATTTTTGAGAATAATACTATTCAACCATTTGTATGCATTGATGATAATGTCATATTATGGAGCGGTAATCATATTGGTCACCATAGTATAATTGAGAAAAATTGTTTCATATCTTCACATGTAGTGATATCTGGACACTGCACTATTAAAAAAAATTCATTCTTAGGTGTTAATGCAACAATCGCTAACAATGTCACCATTGGCTCATTTAATTGGCTGTCTCCAAATGTGACAATCATGAGAGACTCTCCAGATAATAGTTTATTTAAGATATCTGCAAATAAACCTCATGACTTAACAACATCAAAGTTTTTCAAGGTAGAAATCAAATGATGAACTGGGGTGAAAGGACCTTACTTTTAAGGAAAGAACACTTCCCTGAATGGGGGAAAGAAAGCGCTATGTTACCTACGCCGATTCAGTTATCTCCTGATGTGATTCGTGTATATGCCACTTTTTGCGATGCTGAGAATATTGGTCGAATTGGATATTTCGATATTTCGTCAGCGAATCCATTGGAAATTATTAAGGTTTCAAAGACACCTGTATTAGACATCGGAAAACCAGGTTCGTTTGACGACAATGGTGTTACTGTTTGTTCTGTAATAAAAGTTAATAATTGTCTATATATGTATTATGCTGGTTTTGAAATTTGTACTAACATTCGTTATAGAATTTTAACTGGACTTGCTATTAGTGAAGATAATGGTGATACTTTTCAGCGCATAAGTGATGCTCCTATTTTAGATAGGTCAACTCAAGAATTATTCTTCCGATGTGGTCCTTTTGTTTTAAAAGAGGATAATGTATTCAAAATGTGGTACATCGGAGGTTCAAGTTGGATTACTCAAAAAGGCAAAGAACTACCCATCTATGATATGAGATATATAGAATCTGACGATGGTATTGTATGGCCATCTCACGGAAAAATAATTATACCTATCACTGACAGTGATGAGCATGGTTTTGGCAGGCCATACGTACAAACAAACCAAGATTTAGAAGTTCCGTATCATTTACACTACTCAATTAGGAAAATATCCCATCAGGCCTACAGGCTGGGATTTGCGACATCTTCAGATGGAATAAATTGGCAAAGAAAAGATAATTTAATAAATCTAGACGTTTCAAAAGACAACTTTGATTCAAAAGCAATTATGTTTGCAGCGCCAATTTTAATAAATGGAAAAAACTGGCTCTTTTATAACGGAAACGATTTTGGAAAAGATGGCATAGCTATTATTCCAAAGCTAAATTAATTAATATATACGGCATAAAATAAAGTGAATAATTCAATAATTCAAGTCGCCAGATATGAAAAATCAGACAAAGAACAATGGAATGTTTTTATAAAAACAACGCGACAACAATCAATACTATTTAATCGAAATTACATGGATTATCATCAGGCTAAATTTACCGATCATTCGTTACTATTTTATTTAAATAATAAAATTATTGCTGTTTTACCTGCTAATGAAAAATCGGCAATACTATATTCTCATCAAGGCCTTACATTTGGTGGGTTATTATTTAGCAAAGACACTAAATCTTCTTCAGTCGTTAAGATTATAAGTGCACTCATATCATATTTAAAAAATATAAATATCATTAAAATGGTCTACAAACCATCACCATCTATTTATCACCAATGTTACTCTGATGATGATATATATGCTTTATTTAAAGTTGGTGACCTCATGTTAAATAGTGTAGAAATAACTACTGTTATTACACCAAATAATCGAGGTAAAATATCTAATGTTAGACAACGAGGCATAAAAAAATCAATAAATAATGATATTATCATTCTACAAGATATAAGTTATTTATCAGAATTCTACTCTGTTCTTAAGGAAGGCTTGCTCAATAACTATAATGTTCAACCTGTACACACACTTGAGGAGCTAAAATTATTATTTAATAATTTCTCTAATGAAATTAAACTATGGTCAGCAATGGACAAAGAGAAAAATATTGTGGCTGGCGTTATTATTTATGAGTCTGAAACTACATCTCATTTTCAATATATATCAACATCACAAAAGGGTAGAGAAACTGCAGCACTTGACTTACTTTGTGAAAATATAATTATTCATTATTCAAACAAAAATAAAATAATAGATTTTGGAAAATCAACAGAAGATCAAGGACAATATTTAAACGAGGGACTAATTTATCAAAAAGAAAGTTTTGGTGGTTTTTCTACAAATTATAATACGTATACATTAACCATTAACTACTAAGAAAACACCACCTAAATTCTTGTAATAAGTCAAATCATTTTATTTTCAGTATTGTACTGACAATACTGCTACCCATCGACCTTCAGGGTTACCGTAATCTATTTTTGATTGTATATTTTTATCATCTGATTGCCATAGATTTAACTTTGGTAGCCAGTTGAAACAAGGCTCCTCACGATCAATAGGCAGAACGCCATGTAAAAGATCAAATCTAAAAATGGTAATACCGCTTATTTCTTCACAGCCTGAAAACTTACCTCTTTTAGTAAAAAACTCATTCCCACCAGTATTGAAATCAGTTCCCTTATTAGACAAGTTTAAAATGATCCCTAATTTTTGCGGCTCATAAGGATGTACATGGTTACCTAAAAAACCGCCCCCTGTTGGATAATGAATCAATTGAGGCTTCAAACTTTTAGATCCGATTTTTTCTGTATTGAGTTCTAAGAATAATTGCTTAAGAGGTATAAATACATTAGACAACATTTCGCCTAAAGAAGTTAAATTATTTAATCCATCCCATCCAAAATTATAAACATGATAAGAATGCTCGGTCTTTTGAAAAGAAGAAACGCCAAACAATGAATAATGATGCGCACTATCCGGCTCTATTTTATCGGGAACTCCTTCTCCCCATTGGTAGACTGCGTCACGTAGCCTAATTAACTCATCAGGGGTAAAAGGTGAACGTAAGGTGATAATATATTCATCATCAACTAATTCTGAAATTTGACGTCCAGTAGCTTTATCAATCGAAAAACTATTATTTACTGTTATGTTATACATTTAAAATCACTTTACATCCAAGTTTCAATCTATTTATTCGATTATAATAAATGCTCTGTCGGCGAGATATTTAGACCTTTCAATTCTGTACTTTTTCAATCCCCAAGCTTCTTTTAACGCAAGAGTTTCACCTGGATAATCAGGACAATTAATTTCATCCATTGCAATAATGCTACCTTTGATTAAAAAAGGTTCAATAGCTTCCAAACATGCTTTCGTCGGCTCGTAAATTGCCATATCAAAATAGGCTAATGAGATTATAGTTTCCGGGTGTCTATTTAAATAATTATTAATCGTATCTTTCGCGTTCCCTTCTACTAGCTCATGTTTCTTAATATGTGACATTACATTTTCACGCTCATGAAAATCCATAATTTGTTCTAGGTAATTTTTATAATTGTCACTAACAGAATATCCTCCATCTTTTATAGTTTCAGTTTTAATGTCTTTATCAGTAATCTCTTCGTAGCCACTAAACGTATCAAAGCCAATAATTTTCCTCGTATAATTATAAGGTTCTAAAACAGCTCTTAAGTTTTGAAATAGAGCTAAATTTTGGCCCCACCAGACACCAAATTCCATAATGACACCAGGAATTGGTAGTACTTTTTCATATAATTCATTAGCAAAGAGTATTTTAGCTAATGCACCGCTTCGCACATACAAGCCTAGATTGACCATTAATTGATCGTCAGGAATAGGTCTTTCATTAAATAATTTATAAAGTAATTCCCTATTTTCTACTGTACTTTTTTCACTTCTATTTTGTTGTGAATAATTCGATTCTTGACTCATTTTTTTAATCCATATAATAAATGATTTTATTTTGAGTTACATTCAAACCAAGCTTTTACAATCATTACATTTGCGGAACTAGTAGGTGCTGTCCACAAAAAATATGGTGACGGAATAAGCTTAGAAGAACATATAGCATATGAGAGACTTTGACCAAACGATTCAGCCATGATACTAAAAGATAGAAATAAACTACGGTTCGAAGTAATATTTAAAATTTTAGTATTATTTGGACAAAAAACAATATTAGTTAAAGCAGCCCCTCCTTCCGCGACTAACATTTCAACATCTGAAAAAAACTCTATTTGCTGTTGGATAGACATAATAGCAGGATCAATAATTACAAAGCCATGATTCTGCAAATAATTTTCTATATCTTTCATTTTTTTTGTTTTTCTAGAACTTTGTACTGACATTCGTTTTATAAAAATACGTTTTCCTTTTGTAACGGCTTTAGGGCTTGCTAGATGTTTTCTTACAGATTTTAGGCTTAAACTAGAAGAGATTGCATTCTTTGAGTGTGGGGGACTGTAATGTAATTTTTTAAAAAAGTGATATTTCCCAGTTACAATAGGTATAATTTCAATATGTTTTAACCCTAAAAGGGCCAGAGTCTCAAAGTGCCAAGAATGAAGGGTAAACGAAAAAAAGACTGGAACATCCAATTCCAATTCTTTGTATATTATTAATATGGGGACTAATTCTGTAATCCAATGATAATAGTTCCAACCTTTTCCTCCAATATAGAAAGCTTCATCAGAGATAAAGTGCTCTCTTTTTAATAGAAGCGCTTTGTCATGAGTATTAACTAAAACAAAGCGGTTGAAAAACTTAAACATTGACAAGTCAAAAGGGCGAGATTCACTGATTGCAACATGAGAAGTAGTACTAGATTTGCAAATTACCATATCATCAGAAACATATGCATCTTCCAATACAGCCAAGTAATTTTTAGGGGATACTATATTAAAATCACTTAGTTGTTTTATTACAATACCAATTGAATCTACGTAAAAATACTCAAATGTTCCATTCATGACATATTCATTATTAAGGATATTGCATACATACCCTATTTCATCACAATGCGAGTTCAAAGGTTTTATGTTTATTCCTAAACAAAGTTTGTTAGTAGTTGATAGTTGAAGAGAAATAAGGTCTTCTAGTCGCTTTTTAACTAATTCACTTCGTTTGTTGCAGAGTATATTTTGTAATAAACCAATAGCATCATTTACTAAGTTATTTTCCACTAAATATTCGCTGTAAATAATAATACTTAATTCATCTTTCGAATTAAGTAACATTATTTCAGAAAATAAACTTTCGATATTCTTTGGACATGCAATTTTATAAAAACATGATAATTCATCAATATAATTAGGATTAGTGTCAAGATCTAACCAAATTTTATATTTGCGGAAACTTTTTAATTGTTGATTCCAACGATTGAATAAAATTAAAAGATCTAACCGACCTCTTTTTCCCATCATTTTCAAATTATTGTTATTATGATTAGATAGCCAAATATAAATGGTGTAACCATGTGTAAAAAACCCTCTTTTGATCAAAAGCTCAGCTGATAAAGAAAGACAACAACCGACAATTGATGTTAATACTTTTCTAATATCCTTATTAAAAATTCTTTCTATTCGACAAATTTTATTCCAGTCGAATTGTAAATAAGAAGCTGCCGTAAAAGTGTAAGGAGTATTAATTTCACTTGACGCTGGTAACGAACAATAGCGTATGTTACTTTTGCTGGGATCCCCATTATTCAATATTTCAAAAAACGTAGTTCTAACAGCATCAAATAATCCATAGTTGCATACTAAGGTTTTACCTGTATTTGATAATGCTTTTTTAACAAAAATAAAAAATATACATGACAATAAAAATTTTGTTGCAACAGGTATACGAATTAATAATCGTTTAATAATTTTTTTTACTCTATAGAACACTTTACTTTTCCTACTTTATATAGAGAAATCATTCAAAGTTTTTATAATAATATCTAAGTCAAATGAACTTAAACAAATAGATATAGGTAATGACAGTACTTCCTGCGATAGTAGTTCACTAACGGGTAATGTGTCTATATTCAAATCAGAGTATGCATTTTGCTTATGTATCGAAACCGGATAATGTATCATCGTTTCAACTCTATTTTTCAAATATGTAATGAGACTTTCTCTATGGGCTGTTCTTATAACAAACTGATGCCATACATGCTCTCCACTATTAGGAACATTTGGTAACTTAATCAACGGATTATTAATCCCCTGTAAATAGCTATTCGCAATTTTACGCTTTTTGTCAATACTGTTAGTAACATATTTAAGTTTAACGTTTAGCATCGCTGCTTGGATTTCATCTAAACGGCTATTAACACCTTTAAAGTCATGCTTGTACTTTTCAACTGAACCATAATTAGCAAGTATGCGAATACGTTCGTCAAGTAATTTGTCATTTGTGACAACCACACCACCATCACCTAATGCACCTAGATTTTTTCCAGGATAAAAACTAAAAGCACCAGCGTGACCAAATCCACCAACTTTCACATTATTAAGCTCAGCACCATGCGCCTGGGCACAATCTTCTATGACTAACAGGTTATTATTTTCAGCCAATTTCATAATTTCCACCATCGGAGCTAATTGACCAAATAAATGAACGGGCATAATGGCTTTAGTTTTGTTTGACAATTTAGCTTCAATAGTTTCAATAGAGAGATTAAATGTATCAGGATCGACATCAGCGAATACAGGAGTGAGCCCAGAGTTTGTTATAGCCAGAGCTGATGCAATAAAACTATTAGCGGGGACGATGATTTCATCATTCCTACTTAAATAACCAAGTGAAATCCACCCTTGTAAAATAAGGTTTAAGGCGTCATAACCGTTACCTACCCCAACTGCATATTTACAGCTACAGAAATCAGCAAAGTTTTTCTCAAATGTTCTTGTTTCTTGCCCTTGAATATACCAACCTGAATCAATAACTTTCGAACAAGCTATTTTAAGCTCAGCACTGAATTGATCATTCACTCTCTTGAGATTACAAAATTCAATCATGATTATAACTTTTCCACTTCATCCATAAAATCATCGTAGTTTCGAATATAGTCACTTTCATCATAAACCTCATCAGCGAGTACCATACATACACAATCTTCAGATATATCATGAATTTCACGCCAAACCATTGAGTCTAAATAGAGAGCCTGAAAAGAGTTATTCATCACAACACTTATTCTCTCCTTGCCATTATCAAGCACAAATCGACAACTCCCTTTCACAACGACAACGAGTTGTTTCAATTTTTTGTGTGCATGAAGCCCCCTCACAACTCCACTTTTTGTTCCAAATGAGTAATACACTCTTTTAACTTCAAATGGGATACTTTTGTCTCTCTCTAATGAAATAAGGGAGCCTCTTTCATCACCATGAGTTTGTAATTCTATAAGTTTAATTTGCATTGTTTCCCCTAATAGTTTGCATTATTATCAAGCCATAATTTTATTAATTTAATATTGATTAAATAAGGTAAATGATAGGTTTCTCTCGTGTTACTACTTTGAAGTTCATAACCAATACAATCTAATGTAAATTCCATGATTGAAGCAATGTTAGAAAAGCAAGATGCATCACCGTTTGATGCAGCAGCCCAATACAACGCCTTTGTATTTTTATTCGCAAAAATAAGGTTTGCCAAAGCCGCTCCACTGGGACCTATAATAATTTTGGCTTGCTGAATACATGCAACCTGCTGTACAAAACTTAGGTCTTCAAAATATACGATACTAAAATCATACGTAAGCAACAACTTAACCACATCACCTTGATTATATTGTCTATTTTTTCCTTTACGGGCAAGGAATATTCGTGAGTTAAATGCACTTTTCGCGCCATTTGAATATGCTAACGCTAAATTCCGAATATAATTAATGGATTCAGCCCGAAAATATGAGCTTTCAACCGGTGAATAAGTTGTACTTTTCAAATTTGTTAACATTAGATTAGGGCTACTTATAACAACCATGTTTTGAACATTATAGGGAGTATTACTTTTTAAATATAAAACTTCTCTAGTAACTGGAAAACAACTAAATAGTTCCGCTATAGGCCCAATTTTAGTCATTTGTTCAGAAATTAAAATAGGATAATTGATAAAGCTATTTGGCAATTCATTCAAGTATTGTAATTGAGGAATAATTTCAATTAACCAATGATAATAATTTGTATCACTGGCCCCTGTAATTAAGATTCCTTCTGGAATTGGTAGTGCCTTATAATCTCTTATCAGAGCAAATTTGCTATTCTGCTTAGTGATTTGTCCGTGTGCATAGTCACATATTTCGGTTCTAACTTCGGGGATTCGTTCTACTATGACTTTGGTGCCACAAAGTATCCATGATCTGCTTGTGGTTGTAGTTGTAGCGTTGTGGAATAAGTAAGCATTCACTGCAGGAATAGTAATATTTTTTATACGCTGCTTTTTATCTAAAAATTTAGGTCCTATTGTAACGGAACGCAACTCTGGACGAATCTGCGATAACAATGTTTCACTTTCACAATCAAGCCAAGACAACTCATATACTTGATGCTCTTTTAAGTGTTTTAAAATAAAACTTAACTTTGAATGAATAAGACTATATAGCTTGTAGCTTATTTTTTCAAAAATTGAAGTTTTCATTTTTTCAAAAACGAGAGCAAATATATCTTTAGATATTGCGTGGTCAAAAGTATTAAAGATAATTTTATATTTAGGTACATCAAGGTCATTTATCAATTGTGACGTTATTTCATCTGCATAATCACTTGCAACCAATATATAATCGTACTCTAATTTTTGTAACTCAGCTGGAGCATATATTATTGCCCCCATATAATGCCGACCATATTTATTTGGATTATTATCTAAAAATCCAATTATGTTAATTTCACTCCTATTGGCTTCGTAGGCAGACTTACCACCAGCACCAGTTCCAAAAATCAATACTTTTGCTTTTTTAGAGTAAAATTTTGCTAAAAAACCCATTATTTTTGACGCCTTTTACACATAATAATTATCTGTATTCATCCAAAATAGTCATTAAGTATTGTCCATAACTATTATTGAGCATAGGCAGCGCAATTGCCGTTATTTGTTCTTTTGATAACCATTCGTTATTAAAAGCAATTTCTTCGAGACAAGCAATTTTGTATCCCTGCCTACGTTCAATTGTCTCAACAAATTTTGCAGAATCGAGTAACGATTCATGAGTACCAGTGTCGAGCCAGGCAAACCCTCTACCTAATAATTGTACATTTAACAGTCCTCTATTTAAATACTCTTGATTAATGTCGGTAATCTCAACTTCGCCACGAGAAGAGGGTTTAACATTTTTTGCTATATCTACAACATGATTATCATAAAAATAGAGCCCTGTTATTGCAAAATTAGATTTCGGGTTATCTGGTTTTTCTTCAATTGAAAGTACATTCATACTCTCATCAAATTCTACGACACCAAACCGTTTAGGATCTTTGACTTGATACCCAAATACAGTTGCTCCATATGTTCTCTCAACAGCATTTCTCAACATACCAGAAAACCCTTGTCCCCAAAATAAATTATCACCGAGAACCAAACAAACAGGTTCATCATTTATAAACTCTTCACCAATGATAAATGCTTGAGCAATTCCACCAGGATTAGCTTGTGTCTCAAAAGTTAAATTAATGCCAAAATCACTGCCATCATCTAATAACCTAACAAAACTCTCTTTATCTTCAGGTGTGGTAATTATCAAAATATCCCTAATTCTAGCTAGCATTAACACTGATAGTGGATAATAAATCATCGGTTTATCGTAAACAGGAAGTAACTGTTTAGAGATACCTTTAGTTGTTGGATATAACCTTGTTCCTGAGCCTCCAGCTAATATAATTCCTTTCATGTATTATTTTCCAACGTGATTTATTTCATTATTTTTTTTATCTAGCAGAGATAAATAATTAAGATACCATAATACGGTTTTTCTCAATCCAGATTCGAAGGTTTCAATAGGTTTCCAAGACAGGGTCCTATCTATTTTACTGGCATCAATTGCATATCTTATATCATGGCCAGGCCGATCCTTAACATAATGGATTAGTTTTTTATATTTCACATTTGAGGGTCGAATTTCATCTAAAATATTACAAATAGACATAACCACATCTATATTTGTTTTCTCGTTATGACCACCTATATTATAAGTTTCTCCTAATTCACCCTGTAAGAGTACGGTCATTAGAGCCTTTACATGGTCATCTACAAACAACCAATCTCTAATCTGATTACCTTTACCATATACTGGAATTTTTTTAAGTGAAAGCGCATTTGAAATAGTCAAGGGAATAAGTTTCTCGGAATGCTGAAATGGTCCATAATTATTAGAGCAGTTGGTTATAATCGTAGGAAAATAAAACGTCCGAAACCATGATGAGACAAGATGATCACTAGCCGCTTTTGAAGCTGAGTATGGGCTACTTGGTTTATATCTACTTTCTTCTGTAAAGAGTGATGAAGTATCCCCTAAATCACCATAAACTTCATCAGTTGAAACATGTAATAGTCTAAAGTTATCTTTCCCTATTTGTTTCAATTTAGACCAATATTCTCTTGCTGTTTCTAAAAGTGTATAAGTACCCATAATATTGGTCTGCATAAATATATCAGGTCCATTAATAGAACGGTCGACATGAGACTCTGCGGCGAGGTGAATTACAGCATCGGGCGAATGTTTATCGAACACTTCGACTAATTTTATTTTGTCACAAATATCAACCTGTTCGAATTCATAACGTGAGCTATTACTAATATCTAGGAGTGAATTTAGATTCCCTGCATAAGATAATTTGTCAACATTTACAACACGAAAGTCTGTTTCATTAATAATATAACGAATTAAAGCAGAACCAATAAAACCTGCTCCCCCAGTTACTAGTATTTTTCTCATTTAATGTCCGTAATTTATATTCTGGCGAAAATAGGTTCTACAATTTTTCATGAATTATTCTGTCCCAATCTACAGGTGTTCCATAAATGATATCTTGATTGACTTTCTTCCCCAAAACCTCATTTAAATATTGAGGAGCTAAACCTAGTGCAGGACGAATACAACGCATGTTCTCTTTAGTGATTACATCGCCCTTTTTAAGATCGGCAACAAAATATAAAGAGCGTCTGTATTTTACGTTTTCACATTCATTCTCTGTCAGTTCGTAATTTACTTTGCCAAGAGCATGCCAAGCTTGATTGGTATCGTGACATAATTGAGATAGCTGCTGAGGTTCAATCGAAAATTCGCTGTCGGGTCCTTTATCGGCTTTTGAAACTATAAAGTGCTTTTCAATAACACTGGCCCCTAAGGCAACCGCGGTAATGGCGGCAGTATTACTCAAAGTATGATCAGATAATCCACCAATCACACAATGCTGATTAATGATGTCGGTCATCGTCAATAAATTGGCTTGTTCAATGGGCGCCGGGTAACTGCTAATACAATGCAATACCACTAATTCTTCGCAGCCTGCTTGCTTAACAGTCTCTATTGCCGTTTGAATCTCTCGCTCATTAGCCATTCCCGTCGACATGATAATGGGCTTGCCTGTTGCTGCAATATAGCGAATTAATGGAATATCGGTGATTTCAAATGATGCTATTTTATAGGCGGGAGTATTAAGGCTTTCTAATAGGTCAACTGCAGTTTCATCAAAAGGTGTTGAAAAAAGGGTGATGTCGATTTCTTTAGCATAACGAAATAATTCTTCATGCCACTCATATGGCGTGTGTGCCCATTCGTACAAATCATAGAGCTTATAACCATTCCATAATCCGCCCTTGAGCATAAATTCATCATTACTACAGTCGATTGTCATTGTATTTGCAGTATAGGTTTGTAATTTAATCGCATCAGCACCACTTTTTTTCGCGGCTAATATGGTTGCTTTCGCTGTGTTTATTGAACCGTTATGATTAGCTGACAGTTCAGCAATAATATAGGGTGGACAATCCTTACCAATGGCTCGGCCATCAATGGTGATAGTTGAGGAAAAATGAAAATTATTCATTAAGCCGTACTGCCAGCATCAATTGTCATGGTCGAGCCTGTTATACTTTTTGCGTGATCACTTAACAAGTACACTACAGCCTGTGCTACATCACTACTTTCCGCTAATTTATTAAGTGGACTTCGGCGTTTTATCTTATCTAATTTATCATCTGTTAAACCAGCCGTCATTGCTGTATCCATAAAGCCTGGTGCAATAGTATTCACCGTTATATTTGCCTTACCGACTTCGCGGCTCAATGACTTAGTAAAGCCAGATAATGCCGCTTTACTTGCACCGTACACCGACAAGCCACTATAGCCCGTTGACGCGATAATGGATGAGATATTCACAATACGTCCGCATTGATTTATCAACATTGGCCGTACAAAGTATTTACTTAACAATAGGGGCGCTTGAATATTAACGGCTAACATTTCGCAAATTTGTGATTCATGCATGGTTGCTAAAACCCCGTCATGGCCGACAGCCGCATTGTTTACTAATCCGTAAACACGCCCGTAAGTTGTTGTTATACTGCGGCATAAGGCATGAATATTGTTACAATCAGACAAATCAAAAGTTTCAAAAGATAAAACATGAGGGTGTTGTAACTGTAATGCTGAGAAATCGTCACTCTTTGAGCGTGCAATCCCTATTACATGATAATTTTCTTGGACTAATGCTTGGCAGATCGCTAAGCCTAATCCTTTAGATGCACCAGTGACCACAACGACTTTCATTAACAGCCTCTATTAATTTTATTAGCGGCGTTAGTTGCCAGCTCTTTTTTAAAAAACAATAACATAGGAATCTGATACTTACTTAATGTTTTCTTACAATGAATGATTAACTGCTGTTTAAATAACTTTTCATCAGCTATTTGATGACCTAATACTAACTCTGCCGCTACTAACTGTCCTATCATGGCATTTGATTGTCCAAACACCCTCACATCCAGTACGTTGTTAAACTGCCTAATAATCGACTCCACATACTCAGGATAGACTTTATTACCACCGACATTAATTACGCCGCTGTCGCGCCCTACAAACAAAACTCTTTCATCGTCTATAGTAACTATATCGCCCGTGTCATAAAAACCTTGAGCATCAAGTGGTAAGTAATTTTCAGAGGCAGACAAGAACGCTTCAGGCTTAACCATTAAGTGATTTTCATCATTAATTTTCAGCTGAGTTATTCTGGTTAATTCATTGATCCAAGCATAAGGGAAACCCGCTCGACCATCGACAACCGACAATCCAACGCCTGCTTCCGTAGAAGCGTAGATATGCCTTATTGTAGTGTTATGAAAAGTGTTTTTTAGATTGGATAAAATCAAGTTCTCAGCTATTTCCCCGCCCAATGTGATGTTTTTTAGCTTCAAATGTTTAATGTCTTTTATCATTAATATTTGGCGCCACATGGAAGGCGTCGCGGATAATGCGGTAACAGCATTGTCTTTAAAGCATTGGATTTTTAGCGGTAAATCAATTTCTTGAGTAACAACGAGTACCGAACCCGTTAATAAGCTTTGCAATATAACTTGCAAGCCAGCAAAACGGTGGACGGCATAAAGTAGCCCCCATCGGTGTGAATGTAATGATAACGCAGAATATTTAACCGTGGCCGTTAATGATTGTAAGGTATGAGAAATAAGCTTTGGCTGACCCGATGTACCTGATGTGGCCAAAATCCAATGCGTATCAACTGTCGTCATTTCATTGTCGGAAATACGATGTGAAACAACCGATAGTTTGTCTTCTAAATTAAGCTGATAATTAACGCCATACTCAACGATTAAATCGTCTTTTTGCGAAGCCGTTATATCAGGTGGCAAAACGATTATTTTGGATGCAAAGCCATCCATTGCACATAGTGCAATGATAAATGGTATTGGTTCATCAATTCTGAGTGCAACAACGCTGTGTTGTAAGGCTAAAAACTGATGACGAAGTTGCAACGCTTGTTCAATCAACTGACAGTAGGTCAGTGACTTGGAATCACTGACTAAAATCGGCGGTTTCATTTTAAGGCGTGTTAATCGTTCGATTAACGTAAGCTTAGTCACAAGCATTTTCATAAATAGTGACAAACTCTAGTAACGTACGTGGGTAAACGGCATTTGTCATTGATGAAAAAGGATCCTGTGATAATTCTTCCTCTAAACGCGCAACCAAAATAGCAAAGCCTAATGAGTCTAACCCACTATCGAGTAGAACAGTGTCATCAGTTAGTGGCGTTTTTATTACACAATCGGTTAATTGGGCAACTTCATCTACCATCGCTAATATAGTGGTTTGAATAGTCATATTTTTCCTTTATTGAATGTGGCACCGTCAATTGCAATTTTTAGATGTTTTGGTAAAAGTGTCAATACTAAGTCACGGTTTACAACCCAATCCTGAGCGTTATATTGATAATAAATCACTTCAGAGTCAGATTTATGTTGGTTGAGTTTATATTTAAACAATTTGTGAATTTTTTGCGGTGCGCTATTACTTGCCATAACTTGCGCATTAAGCGTTGTTACGCGCAACGTTTCAAACGCAAAGTCTAATGCACATGCCGCTAATACGAGACCAAAGCCGGGCATAATATGTTCGTCACCAATATAACAGCCCCACTCACACTCATTTCCTGTAATAGAAGTAAAATTTAACACCCCTATCGGGTTATCATCTAACCAACAAACAAAGTTTTGTTGGGTTTCATCTGTCTGTAATTTATTAAACCAAGCTTGTTGTTCAGTGCAGGAAATAACATTTTTATTGAACATATTATTCTTAATGCGCGACGTATTTCGCCATATTCTAAGCTGCTCAATATTTTTCTGGCGGACTAGTTTAAATATCACTGTTGGCATTTAATTATTCCCACTTACTTTTCTCATACGGCTCACGACACGCTTAGCACCTAATCCGTCAATCAGTAAACTAACGCGTTCATGTTGATTAAAAAGTTGATTGGTATCATTCATTAAATTTTTCACTGCATTCGCATAATCATCAGCGTCTATTTGATCGCTGTGGCCTATGTAATTGTGATATTGCATTTTATCAAGGTATTTTGCTACCGTTAATTGATTATTAGCAATGCTAGCAACAATACTGGGCACACCTAAACAACACCGTTCCCAAGTCATTGTACCTACCGCACCAATCGCCAAAAATGAGTTGGCTAGATGGAGCTCAATATTGTTCGCCTGTTGGAAAATGGTAACGTTGTGATGATTTGATGCTAGTTTAGTTAACGCATCATAATGGCGATAAACACCACCAACAATGACGTTAACATCGAAAGTATTATCAAATTGAAGTAATCCTATGAGTGCTTTCATTGTTTCATTAGATGGATCGCTGCCGCCAAAACAGATTGTTATAATCTGCTTGTTCAATCGATGTTGGTAACTTTCCAATGACGATCTAGCCTCACTGAATGCTGAACGAAGTAAAACAAATTCAGGACCGTATAAACCACGCGCTTGTGTTAGACCCCATTTATCGTAACGAGTGGTAAAGTTTGGGACATAGTTTTGATCTAACAATAAATCACAATGATGTGTCCTATTGGCTAAATCATCAATCACCAGCAAATGCCCCCCTTCACTTGAGACTTGTTGTTCCCACGGGCTTCCAATGCCATAATTGTCTGCCACTACCCATTGTGGTTTAAGAAACCTAACGACATCAACAACCTGTTGTGCATCTAAAAGTTCATTATCTGCCAACCAATTTACTTGTTCACTGCCATTAACCGGCTGTAACCAACATATTGTCATGCCGTGTTCTTCTATTAATTGCGATATTTTTTGTGGCATAACGCGAGAAATGAAGCCAACATTATAACCACACTGTTGTAACTGAAAAGCCAACGCTAAACAGCGCATAACATGTCCTGTGCCAATATATGATGATGCATCAGCACGAATTAGAACTAGTGGCGTCAGCTGTTGAGACTTAATTATCAAGAAGATTGAGCCGCCAAATGTTGATTGACTTTTTCAAGCGAACTTGTGGCTTGTTCATGTGTAGGCTCTATACTTAATACAAATTCATAGGCCATTTTTGCAGACTCAATTACATTGCATTGTACAAACAGCTCAGCTAATTCACACCATGCAGATAGATCACTATTAAACACTTCTAAGTACCGAGAATAAACATCGATAGCTAAATTATTTTTTTTGTTATGCGCCAATATTTGACCGTACAGTCTCATCTGAGGAGATGGTTTTTCGCACATATTAGCGAGTGTATTCTCAACCTGATCAAACTTTTCCAGTAAAATCATTAATGATATTTTCTGATCTATATCTTGTTGAATCAAAATATCACTGGTTACTTGTAATAAATTTGTAAGTGCTTTTTCTGGTTCATCTTTCAATAAATTGATGTAACCATTAGCTAAAAACTTATGAGATTGAACTGCAATTTTTTCTTTCTTGGATTCATTCAAAAATTCGACAATTTTCGTCAGCCCAACAAGGTCTTTATTTACAAACTGTAACCTTATCTTTTGCGCGACGCCATCTAAGGTGAATTGAAGCTTACCGTACATATAATCAATATTTCGATAATAAGTATTTCGATATTCAGATAATTTATCTAATGATTCGATATCATCAACATTCAGATATTCAACAATATCAGGCATCCTTTTTTTGAATAGTTGACTACATCCAAATTCGTGTTTTTCAGCCCAGTAATGACATAATTTTCTAATATTTGGCCCATTACTATATGAGTTTTTAAATATATTCAACCGTTCTTGTGCTGGACTTAATAACTCACGTAATAACTCCACACCACATATATAAGATTGATAATATATGACATTACGTTTTTCCAGGGCATTATCATCTAATTGTCCAGCAGAGCCACCTATTAATATTTTAGTAAACTCTCTTATTGCAAGAGTTTTAATTAGTGTATTTAAATATTGGTATTTATTCGCCAATTTTTTTTCATTTTTTTCTATTTTTAAACGATTTTTAGCTTGCTGCTTAGCGCTGCTTCTCAAAGAGTAGGCCTTGTGTGTGGCTTCTATAGCTTCATTTGCTAATTTATTAACTTCAATTAAGTCATGGTTTACCCTATCAAATTCTTTTGTTAACTCTTTGAAAGAATGATTCATTTCATGAATAGAATAATTTGGAACATGTTTGTTAATAGTATCTGTAGGTGAGGAGTCAAATGATGGCAAGACGATATCTTTAGCTGGCTTGTGATCGATGTGTTCAATACTTAGGGCGCTAGAAGATAGGTTAATGACACTACATCCTTTCTCATTAGCGTAAAGGGCATGCTTAGATAAATATTTACCCGTTAAAATCAGTGGGATGATAGTTTCAACTTTCTCACCCGCATAATTTTCATGCCATTGACTCTCTCTTGATAATTCAATTTCGCGATCCGCCTCGAAACTACCAGATGCGTGCGTTTTTCCGTCACTGGCGTAACACAAATCAGTACCTGTTAATAACACTTTTTTACATCCCATATTTACTGCTGCAATCAATGCAGCATTAACTACGGTTGGCCCCTCATGGAAATGTTCTTCGGCATTCAGCTCACTTTTCCAAGGTAATCTATCACCATAAAACACACATTTACCACTCCATTGAGAGAGTATTTTGAAATTAACGTGATAACTGTTAAGCATCAACACCTCCGGAGGGAAATTGAACATGTCTTTACTGAAATCATGACTCACTTGTTGCGGATCGATAGCACAAACTATATGAGGAGTTAATCCATATTCTTGCAACTTTTTACTGATACGTGAAACAGCTATAATAACCAATCTATCCTGATTATCGCGTACCCAATCAAGATGTTCATCTAACGAAGGACCCCCTCCTAAAATAATACATGTTTTACCATCAAACACATTATCCATGCATTTAACGCTATTTAGATTATGGCTAACATTTTGAAGTTGTAAGTTAATAAAATCTCTATTACCCAGCCCCGCATTATTCTCATATTTTCGGTTCGTTAATGTTTGATCTACAGATAAGCGCAATTTGTGATAATCATTATTGCTAATTTGCATTATGGCCATGCTATAAATAATAGAAACTCTATTATTATAGTAATATGATGCAGCATTATCCTGATCATATTCATTGGCCCATTCTTGCGGTGTACAAAACTTTAAAACGTCTTGCCATTCTTCATTTAGATCAGGCTTGATCATCGCTATATATTGCGGTAACTCAATAAACAGGTAATGTGTGTTTCTAGGAACCCCATTGTTAACAATATATTCAATAAGCAATCCAGAATCAGTTCCTGCAATGACATAATAAGTATCGTCTTGGAATAGATGTTCACTATAACCAGATTGATATACTTGAGCGGCCGACAGATGAGCAAACGACTCCCCATTAATTGAATAGAGATAGTTATCACCAAATTGGTTTGTCAGAACTTGCTCTGAGGTAGGATGCTCGTTTGAGGGCATGTTAAATCCTAATAATTAAATTTAATTGATAATGACTGTATGTTGGGTCAACAACATCATTATTTAATAATAAAATGTGTAATGAAATAATGCACAATTGATACCATTAATCTGGTACAGATATAAATAGGTTAAAAATCAATACTCATATTCAATTTTGCAGTTTATCATTACGATACCTTTGGATAACAGCCCTTTGATAAAGTATTATTAGGCACAGAAATTGCTTATATTTAATTATCAACTTATAACTAGCCTTATTGACTACATTGGCTTATAAAGAAAACTATAATTCAGCCGATATAATTATTAACAGCAAGCAGTTATAGCAATAAAATGGATACATAATGAGTAAACTTTCAATAAAAACCTATAAACAAAACAGTGTTGGCGGCAGTGCTGAAAGCCCACACCAATTGGTGACCGCTGTATTTCGTCAAATTCTTGGCAATGTTGCAGCTGCCAAGGGCGCGATAGCTCAGAAAAATATAGAACAGCGTAATACACTAATAAACAAAGCCACATCATTAATAGCGGTGCTAGAAGACTCATTAGACTTCGAAAAAGGTGGTGAGCTATCTAATAATTTAGCGTCACTTTATGAATATTGTTCAGTGCTATTATTTAAAGCAAACATTGAAAATAACGCTGATAAACTAGAGGAAGTAATTCAGATATTATTACCAATAAAGTCAGCATGGGATCAAATCCCGACGGAAGAGCGTAACAAAGTAGGATTTACAAAATAACATGAGTACTCCATCGTTACTTGAAATCATCGAATCGACAAAACTAACTATTACAATGCTTAACAACTTAACGGCACCCTTGTGTGAACAGGATGAATTAGATGGTATTGAACGATTAATGAAACAAAGAAATGATGATATTAAACAATTTTTTGATCAACATACGCCATCACAATTAGATAACATGCATAATTTGCTCGATAAATTTATCACTCAAGATAACGAATTAACAACTCTTGCAGACAATATAAAAACTAAGATGGCCAAATTGTTAATCAAGCAGAAAAAAAATACGAAAGCAGCAAACGCCTATCAAAGCACTTAATAGCTACATTAATTCACAACTCTAGAAATTCACTAATAATTATCAGCAGCGAATAATGGATGATATCTATTATGCGATTTAAGCTAGGACGATTAACCTGAAAGGGAGAGCGATCGTATTACCACTTTCTATTTTCTATTGTAATTTGGTACATTGGCTAGTTGTGATAGAACGCCACTAGTCGTCGACTTTAAACTCCCAACTAATAGATCCATTGCATTGTATTGTGAGAATAAACGCGCTTCTAATTTAGCCATTTTCTTACCAAATGATTCAACACTTTCTTCAAGGTCTTTCACTTGGTTATTATATGAGTCTACTCGCCCGTCTAATAAACCATCTTTTTTTGTGTAATCATTCAACATTTCGGTTATGGCTACGGAGAAACCAGGGGTAGTATCGTCACCTAAAAAGAACGCTTCAACAGCTTTAGGAGAGAGTGCTAATTGTTCATTGAGTTTTTCTTCATCAAACGAAAACTCTCCGTACCTATCTGCTGTAACGCCTAGTTGACTCAGTGTTAATCTACCTGTTTCTCCATCACTGTAGGAAGAACTAATTGATGTTCTTAGGCGCGAGTTTAAACTACGCAACATAGAATCACCGGATAAAACACCGCCGTTACTGCCTTCTCCACCAGATTCACCAACCTCGTCAGAAAGCTTGTTGTATGCGTTGTAAGCCTCAACGAATTTTTTCAGTGTTTCTTTAATAACATCATTATTTTCAGATACTTTAATATTTGAAACATCATCATCAACATCATGTGCTTTTTTCAAATCAATAGTGACGCCGGCAATCGCATTATCAAATTTATTACTAGAGTTTGTGATGGTGATGGCGCCATCAATAGTGATTGAAGCATCTAAAGGGGGGGTCAATTGAGTCAGCTTAGTTACAGGATCTACATTGCCTTTGTCCAGCTCAGCTAGTCTTCCAGCTGCTCCAGTGACAGTTATATCTAGACCGTTTTCAAGGCCTGTTTCTTTGGCTGTCATCACCAAACGCTGAGATCCATCTGAATCCGTTAATATAGTAGCGATTGTTGATTCATTATCTGAGGCAGAGTTTATTTTATCACGTACATCTTTCAATGTGTCTGTTGCGGTAACATCGACATCAAAACTTGGTGAGCCACCTGCCGTACCAATACTCAAGGTCCCCGTACCTAGTGTTTCTGCATTAGTAAAGCTTGCACTAGCCACTTTATGAGCCTTGGCAAGATTATTAACTTTTATATCAAATTGACCTGTTTGGGCTTTCTTATCAGAGGTCACAGACAAGAAATCATCACCACCGCTCACGGTTCTTTTTTGAAATTTGTCTTTTGTACTTAAATCTTCTAGTGATTCCTGAAGCTTATCCAATTCACTTTTAAGCGTGCCCACTGCAGATATGCTGGTAGTGAGATTCGTTTTTTTAGTGGCTGAACGGCTTTCAAAAGGCGCTTTTTCTGCGTTGACTAAACCATTAACAATATCATTAACAGGTAACCCTGATCCTACTCCAGTAAATGAAATACCTGACATGACTCACCTCTTAAGTTTAATGTGTATTTAGACTTTTGAATTAATAAAATTACCGGCCGCATCAGAAAGCTTCGAAACTAATTCTAGTACTTCTTCTGACGGATATTGCCTAACCACTTCTTTGGTATCGCGATCTATAACTTTGATAACATCGCGCCCAGAATCTTCGTGCACACTAAATTCTAATCCTTTGTTTAAGCTACCAACAAATTCCTGCAATTTTTCAGCCAGTTCTTCCATTTTTTCTGTGGGCAATTGTTCACGAACTACTTTATCTTTTACTGACTTATCTTCGTTAGCTACATTTTTATCTTTAACATCAGATTCTTTCAATGCACTAGCGGAGTTTTCACTAACACTTTCAATTGCTTGTTGTTTTTGTTCATCCTTAACTACTGACTCAGTGGAAGACAAAGACGATAAGCTATGATTAATGACACCGGGTTCAATATTCATGTCCATTCCTCTTATGTTTCATATTCTACAACATATTACAACAATCGTAAAAACCAAAATAACCGTTGCTGTATGACCAGTCAACGGTTGTGATATTTATTTTGATAAGCCTTTACGTTAAAAAGACTTGGGCCAATAATATATTGGCCATATCAACCATTAACCTAATAAGCTTAATGCTGCTTGTGGTAACTGATTTGCTTGCGCAAGAATCGATGTACCCGCTTGTTGTAATATTTGATTTTTTGTCATATTAGCTGTTTCTGTCGCAAAATCTGTATCACGAATACGGCTACGAGAGGCTGATACATTCTCTTGGATGTTACCCAAGTTTGAAATAGTATGTTCAAAACGATTTTGAACAGCACCTAAATCAGCACGGGCAGAATCTACAGTACCGATAGCAGTATCAATTTTGGCAATGGCGGCACTTGCTGCAGCTTGATTGGCATACGAAGTATCAACAGCCAATGTAGCAGTATCCATATTTGCAATACCAAATGAAATGTTCTCACCGGCATTTGCACCCACTAAGAAAGATTTAGCAGTAAACGTGCCATCTAATAGTGCGGTATCACCAAACTTAGTCGTATCTGATATTCTATCAAGCTCACTTGTTAATGCTGTAACTTCTTTACTGATTGATGTTCTATCTGCAGTTGATACTGAGGCATTTGATGCTTGTACAGCAAGATCACGCATACGGTGTAGGATATTTGTAGACTCTTGAAGAGCACCCTCAGCGGTTTGCGCCATAGAGATACCATCTTGTGCATTACGTTGCGCTACACCTAGTCCATTAATTTGTGAAGTTAAACGGTTAGAAATTTGTAGGCCAGCGGCATCATCTTTTGCGCTGTTAATACGCATACCTGATGATAAACGCTGCATCGAAGTCTGTAATGCACCTGTTGATTTGTTTAGGTTATTTTGACCATTCAATGAAGCTGCGTTAGTTGATACGAATAATGACATAATGAATCTCCTGATTAGCTTACCGCTAAAAGTTATTAACTTGGTTAAATATTTTAAGAGGATGTCCCCTTGATAATTACTTAACGGCGGCAAT
>Ga0209292_1001087_pt1 | contig 33961 bp, 30 predicted proteins | sample GOMGulsemesocosm_2_FD_184634 | JGI IMG/M metagenome (GOLD analysis project Ga0209292, IMG submission 184634) | Methane-oxidizing microbial communities from mesocosms in the Gulf of Mexico - GOM9C Gulf of Mexico (SPAdes) (version 2) | ecosystem: Environmental > Aquatic > Marine > Cold seeps...
TGCATCAGCGATGCTACCTGTAAAGTGAGTAGGGAAGGTGTAATCTAAAGCTTGGTATTTATAGTTGATAAAACGCTCTTCACCTTTATTGTTGGCGCATTGTTTAGCATCTAATAAAGCTGAGGTTTTAAACCAAGTATCTCTTAATTCTGATACATTAAAGTTGAAAGCATCTGAACTGTTAATGATATTTACTTCATTTGAAGCAGTAACTTCTCCAATGTTAAAGAATTCAACATTGTTATCAGTTAATATTTTTTCAATACTATTGTCAACCGCTTGTAATACAATACCATTGTTTTCTGAGAACAATACTTTAATAGAGTCTGACTCTCCTAATTTAGTTAAATCAAGATTTGCTCCAATATTATTATCAGCGAAACATAATTCTAATAAAGTAGTAATTAATCCACCAGAAGCAACATCGTGTCCAGCAACAATTTTGTCCCTCTTAATTAAATCTTGTACCACATTAAATGCAGTTTTAAATGTAGCTGCATTTTTTATAGTAGACGTTTCTGTTCCTATTTTGTTCATTACCTGAGCAAAAGAAGAACCTCCTAATTTAAAGTTGTCTTGAGACAAGTTAATGTAGTACACATTTCCTTTTCCAGTTTTGAAAACAGGCTCTACAATTTTATTAATATCATTACAATTAGCTCCTGCGGAAATTACAACTGTACCTGGAGAAATTACTTCTTCATTCGGGTACTTTTGTTTCATTGATAAAGAATCTTTACCAGTTGGTACGTTGATTCCTAATTCGATAGCAAAATCTGAAATTCCTTTTACTGCACTGTATAAACGAGCATCTTCTCCTTCATTTTTACAAGGCCACATCCAGTTTGCTGAAAGTGATACTGAAGACAATCCATCTTTTAATGGTGCCCAAATAATATTTGATAAGGACTCTGCAATAGCGTTTCTACTTCCTGCAACAGGGTCAATCAATGCGCTAATAGGAGCGTGTCCTATAGAAGTAGCAACACCTTCAGTAGATTTATAATCTAAGGCCATTACACCAACATTGTTTAGTGGTAACTGTAACGGACCAACACATTGTTGTTTTGCTACTTTTCCACCAACACATCTATCAACTTTGTTTGTCAACCAATCTTTACAAGCAACAGCTTCTAACTGTAATACTTGATTTAAATAGTTGTCAATATTTTTAACATCGTATGTAATTTCATCATAATTACGAACAATAGTCTTGTCATTCATGATTGTTTTTGGAGAACTTCCAAACATATCAGACAATTCCAAATCCATTGGTTTTTCGCCAGTAGTTTTAGATTCGAATGTAAAACGATCGTCGTTAGTAACATCACCTACTTCGTACATAGGAGAACGTTCACGATCGGCAATACGTTGTAAAGTGTCTACATCTTTTTTACCAATAACTAATCCCATACGTTCTTGAGATTCGTTTCCGATAATCTCTTTAGCAGATAAAGTAGGGTCTCCAACTGGTAATTTATCTAAGTCTATCTTTCCTCCTGTATCTTCTACTAATTCTGATAAACAGTTTAAGTGTCCACCAGCTCCGTGATCATGAATAGAAACAATAGGATTAATATCACTTTCTACCATTCCTCTTACAGCATTGGCAGCACGTTTTTGCATTTCTGGGTTAGAACGTTGAATGGCATTTAATTCAATACCAGCAGTGTTACCTCCAGTATCGGCAGATGATACTGCAGCACCACCCATACCAATTCGGTAGTTTTCACCACCTAGTATTACTATTTTATCTCCCTCTTCAGGAGTGTCTTTTAATGCTTGTTCTGCTTTTCCGTATCCGATACCTCCAGCTTGCATGATTACTTTATCGAAACCAAGTTTTCTTGCATCTTCATCATGTTCAAACGTCAATACAGAACCAGTAATTAATGGCTGACCGAATTTGTTTCCAAAATCAGAAGCCCCGTTAGATGCTTTTATTAAAATATCCATTGGAGTTTGGTACAACCATTTTCGCTCGTCCATTCCTTGTTCCCAAGGTCTGTTTTCTTCTAAACGAGAATAAGAAGTCATGTAAACCGCTGTTCCTGCTAAAGGTAAAGATCCTTTTCCTCCAGCCAATCTATCTCTAATTTCTCCACCAGCTCCAGTTGCCGCACCGTTAAATGGTTCTACTGTAGTTGGGAAGTTATGTGTTTCTGCTTTTAATGAAATTACTGAGTTGAATTCAGTTTCTTGGTAAAAATCTGGTTTATCAGCAGATTTTGGTGCGAACTGAGTAGCTTTTGGTCCCTCAATAAAAGCAACATTATCTTTATATGCTGAAACAATTCCTTTAGGAGTTTCAGATGAAGTTTTTTTGATTAATTTGAAAAGAGAAGAGGGCATTTCTTCACCATCAATAATAAAAGTACCATTGAATATTTTGTGACGACAGTGTTCTGAATTTACTTGAGAGAACCCAAATACTTCAGAATCGGTTAATTTTCTGCCGATTTTAGTAGCCATCCCTTCCAAATACTCAACTTCTTCATCGCTTAATGCTAACCCTTCTTGTTGGTTATATGCAGCAATATTATCAATATCTAAAACAGCTTCTGGTTGTACGTCAACAACAAATATATCCTGATTTAATTCAGAGAATTTCTGAGATAACATCGGGTCAAAATCGGTATTGTTTTCAGAAGTACTTTTGTACTCTTCAATACGTATGATCCCTTCAATTGTCATGTTTTGTGTAATCTCAACCGCATTGGTGCTCCATGGAGAAATCATTGCTGCCCTAGGACCAATAAAAAAAGCGTCAAGAGACGCCGCGTTTATTTTAGGTTGATTACCAAATAACCAAGTCAATTTTTCAATTGCTTCGTTAGAAAGTTCTTTTGTTGTTTGTACAGCGAATACAGTGCTGTTTGTGTTTCCAAAAAAATGAATCATCTATTAACGTTTTTGTTGTGTTATTTAAAGATGCAAAAGTACGCATTTTAACCGATTTAATAGTGTTGAAAAACGCATTTAATTAACACTTTATTTGTTAGGGAGTAATTTGAAACTTCAATTCTTTTTTTATAAATTCGGAACTCTAATTTTATTTATGTACACAAAAAGAATTTTTCCAATTAAAGGGGTTTTAAAATGGACGATAAGAGATTTGTTATTATTCTTTTTCTTGTCTTCAATCCCTGTTTTTTTATTTGATATTGTCGGATGGAAGTGGTTGCACGTGCCGTGGTTACCGTTAGGTGTTCTGGGTACAGCTACAGCTTTTGTTATTGGTTTTAAAAATAACGCGTCCTATGACAGACTATGGGAAGCTAGAAAAATATGGGGTGGTATTGTAAATGCTTCTCGTACTTGGACTATTATGTTAAAAGATTTTATTACCAAAGAGCATACAAAACCTGAGTTAAGTGATGAAGAATTATATGATGTCAAGAGAGAATTGGTGCATAGACATATAGCTTGGTTAACGGCTTTACGCTATCAATTGCGTAAGGATAGGCCTTGGGAAATGCATTTAAAAAAGGACAGAGCGAATAGGAAATTTAAAGAAAGTCAGTTTACAGTATGTGAAGATACTTATCCAATAGCAGATATAATAAAACCATATATTTCAGAAAAAGAATATAATGAAGTATTTGCTAAAGGGAATCAAGCGTCACAATTATTAGGGATTCAATCTAAGCGGTTAAGAGAATTAAAAGAAAATGGAGCTATAGAGGATTTTAGACATATGGAATTGGTTAATATGTTGAAAGAGTTTTATGTACTTCAAGGGAAAAGTGAACGAATTAAAAACTTTCCGTATCCACGACAATTTGCAACATTAAACTACTTGTTTGTTTGGATATTTATCTTACTTGTTCCGTTTGGAATAATGTCAGAGTTTGAAAAAATAGGAGGTCATATTTTGGAAGATTTAGCTAACCATCAATCACACACGAGTGTTTTACATCAAATTCAAGTTTTTATTGGGAAGAAATTTGTGTGGTTTTCAATCTTATTTAGTACGTTAATTTCTTGGGTTTTTCACACCATGGAAAAAATAGGTGAAAATTCAGAGAACCCGTTTGAAGGCGGCCCAAACGATGTTCCGATTACTGATATGAGTAGAGGAATAGAAATAGATATTAGGCAGTTAATTGATGATACTGATATTCCTGAGCCTTATGAATGGAAAAACGATATCATTATGTAGTGCATACTATGTTGTTATAACCAAAAAAGGGTTCGCAAATGCAAACCCTTTTTTGGTTGTTTTATTACATTATTTTTTACGTTCTAATAAGGCCATATAAAAACCATCATAACCACTTTCAGAAGCTAATATTTTTTTATCAGAAACAAATGTAAACTCTTCATTAGTAGCTAAGAATTGTTTTACTTGGTCTTGATTTTCAGATGGTAATACTGAACAAGTTGCGTATACTAGTTTCCCTCCTGGTTTAACCATTTTAGAATAACTGCATAAAATTTCTTGCTGCGTTTTTCTAATATTGTCTAAGAATTCAGGTTGTAATTTCCATTTAGAATCAGGATTACGTCTTAAAACACCTAAACCACTACATGGAGCATCAATTAAAACTCTATCCGCTTTATCATGTAATTTTTTAATTGGCTTAGTAGAATCTATCGTTTTTAAAGTAACATTATGTATACCGCCTCTTTTAGCTCTAACTTTTAACTTACGTAATTTACTTTCGTAAATATCCATAGCAAACAACTGACCTTTATTTTGCATTAAGGCTGCTAAGTGTAATGTTTTACCACCAGCTCCTGCACAAGTATCAATAACTTTCATGCCAGGTTGTACATCTAAATAAGCAGCAACCAATTGTGAAGATGCATCTTGTACTTCAAACCAACCAAGCTTAAAAGCTTCAGTTCTGAATACATTAGCACGCTCCACTAATTTTATAGCGTCTGGGTGTTTAGGTAAATCAACTGTTTCTATACCTTCTTCTAGTAATTTAGCTTGTAAAGCTTCCTTTGTAGTTTTAAGTGTATTGGTTCTTAAAATCACTTCAGCTTGTATGTTTAAAGAAGCTATTTCTTTAGTCCAAACTTTTTCTCCTAGTTCTTTAACACCAATTTCATCAATCCAATCTGGAATAGATTCTTTAAATTTTCTGATTTTAGATAATTCATCAAACCTTCCTTTAATTCTTCGTGATGGTGTTGGTTCAATTTGGCTCCAATCGGGTAATTCAATACCTCTTAATACACACCAAACAGAGAATAATCTCCATAAATTGGGACGTGTAAAAGGTTCGCTTACTTCTGCTATTTCAGCATATAAACGTTTCCATCTGATGATGTCATAAATAGTTTCTGCAACAAATTTACGGTCACGAGAACCCCAACGTTTGTCACGTCTTAAAGCTTGCTCTACAGCTTTACCAGCATACATGTCTTCATTAAAGACATCTCTAATGCTATCAATTACTGCGTATGTTAAGTTTCTATGTAATCTCATTTGGATATATTATAGGATTGAATAAATCAGCCTACAAAAGTATTGTATATTTACGGAAAATGAATGTTATGAGTCGATTATTATTTATTAGTGTTGTGATGTGTACTTTTTTTAGTTGTAAAGATGTAAAAAAACAAGTTGTTCGTGATATTAATGTAGTTGAAATTGAAACTATTTTGCAAGACTCGTTGTTAAATGTAAGAGCTTTGGAAATTGTTAAAGGTTCGGTTGTGATTGCTACAGCTGATGGTAAAACAATGATAAAAGGCGATGGGTTTAACCACTTTAAAAACCTGTTTGGACTTGATACAATTCATAAACCAAATTTCAGAGCTTTAGCCTCTAACGGAAAATCTATTTTCACACTAGGTATTGCTAGCCCGACATTATTATATAAAGATGAGAAATTAGTGTACACGGAAACTCATGAAAAAGCGTTTTATGATTCAATGGCCTTCTGGAATGAAAACGAAGGAATTGCAATTGGTGATCCTACAGATGAGTGTATGAGTGTAATTATAACAAGGGATGGAGGAGCATCATGGAGTAAATTGTCATGTGATATTCTCCCTATAATAAAAGATGGAGAAGCAGCCTTTGCTGCGAGTGATACTAATATTAAAATTGTAAGAAATCATACCTGGATTGCTACAGGTGGGAAGGCGAGCAGAATATTCTATTCCTCAGATAAAGGGAAGACATGGGAGGTTTTTGATACGCCAATTATTCAAGGTGTTGAAACCACTGGAATCTATTCAATTGATTTCTATGATGCGTTAAACGGTTTTGGAGTTGGAGGCGATTATACTAAACCAAAAGCTAATGAATTGAATAAAATTAAAACTATTGATGGAGGGAAGTCATGGAGTATTGTTGCTAAAGGAAAGGCCCCTGGATATAGAAGTTGTGTGCAATATGTGCCAAATAGTGGTGCAAAGGGATTAGTAGCTGTAGGTTTTAACGGAATTGATTATTCCAATGATTCAGGTAATAATTGGACGCATTTAAGTGATGAGGGATTTTATACACTTAGGTTTTTAAATGATAGTATTGCTTATGCGGGAGGAAATGGAAGAGTAGTGAAACTGAATTTTAAATGATGTTAGATGTTTAAGCAATATAGATAGAAAGTGTTATTTGGTTTTTATTCATTCATGTAATATTAAAAAAGGAGAGCTATATAGTTCTCCTTTTTTAGTATTTTTTATTAATGTCTTCTTTGAGGGTCATCCCTTCCTTCCGGACCTCTATGTCCTTTGAATTTCTGTATTAGTTTTCGGGTAAAATCATCTTCTGCTTTTTTTAATAGAATGATTTTTTTTGCAGGTAAAAATTTCATTAAACTGGAAGTTAATTTGTTATTTACTTCATGCATTCTATTTTGTAAATCGATTGATTTTTTTAAAATAATTTTTGCTTCATTTTCTGTAATAGCATTGAAATCCTCTTTTAACTTTATGCGCAATTGTCTTCCTTCGCTACGTAATTCATGGAGCTCTTCCTGTGAAGCATTATAGATAGGCCAAAATTTTTCAGCTTCTTTACTAGTTAAGTTTAATTCATTAGTAATGTGAGCGGTTTTTAAGGCTTTTATTTTCTTTCTTCTATTTGGGTGCTGTGCAAATACTGTGCTAATGCACAATAATGTTATTATTATGGATAATGTTAGTTTCATTATATGTTGTTTAAATTATTTATTACTTGTAATCAGAGTTCGCTGTCAAAATAGTCATCAGAAGTAGTTTCGTCTGATAAATAGTCTAATATATTTTCATCATCAATACTTAAAAAAGAAATAGTGTTTAGTTCATTGCTATCAACTCCGTATAAATCAGCTAATTCAAGCGCTGAAATATCCAACTCTTCAGTGTTTAAATATTCTTCAAAAGCGGCGTATTCAATATCTTCAAAAGTAGGTAAATTTGAATTGCTAGGGTTTAAAATAAAGAAACTTAAAACGAGTATAGCAGCAATACTAGCGATATATAAGAACTGTTTTTTACTAAATAATTTAATTACTTTAGTTTCAGTAGCTGTTGTCTTGTTTAAAATTTCATTATCCAAATTATCAAAGTAGCTTTCGGGTGCTACAAATCCAGTTTGTTTTTGAGTACTTAAATTGTTTTCTTTAGCAGAAAGTGTATGTAATACTGTTTCTTCAAAATTTTCAAAGTAGTCATTAGGCGTTGTAAACCCAGTTTCTAAAGGCAACTCCGATTCGCTTTTTTCAATAGAAAGTTTGCTTAATAACTTTTCCTCAAAATCGTTAAAGTAGTTGTCAGGAGTTGAAAATCCTGTATTAATATGTTTACTATTCTTGTTCATTTGTTTCTTAGACAGTTATAAATCAAAAAGGTTTAATTATTTAAGATATATTCTTCTATTTTTTTAGTTGCAATATGATATGATGCTTTTAGAGCTCCTTCGGATGTTTCTAAAATTTCAGACATCTCTCGGTATTTAATTGCGTCAAAGTACTTCATGTTAAAAACCAACTGTTGTTTTTGCGGAAGCAAAGCAATTGCTTTTTGAAGTTTCAGTTGTGCTTCATCCCCATCAAAATAATCATCAGCAGTTAAGTTGTTTAATATTGTTAATTGTACTTCCTCAGTGGCACTATTATTCTTTTTAGCACGTTGGTTGATAAAGGTAATGGCTTCATTTGTAGCTATGCGATACATCCAAGAGTATAATTTGCTATCCTCTTTAAACTTGCTAATGTTTTTATATACCTTGATAAAGGTATTCTGTAGTACGTCATCCGTATCATCATGGTCAATTACGATTTTCCGGATATGCCAATATAGTCGTTCTTTATATTGCTTCAATAGTTCCTTAAAAGCATTGTTTAAGGAGCTAGGGTTTTTAAGCGATGTTACGAGTTCTTGTTCTGTCATCTTTTCTTGTAAGACTATATGACTTTAAAAATAAGAAAAGGTTTAATAGGAACGGTGAATCACGCACAAGCATCGTTTAAAAGTAAAAATAATCGACAAAAAGCGATAAATATTTTGAAAATATAGTTTACCTCTATATATTTGTTTTATTATTTTAAAGGATTAGTGTTAAGCTGCTTATTAAAAGCCCCAACTTTTTTAAGCGGTAACTAAAAAATAAAAGGCGAAACATATGTTTCGCCTTTTTGTTTCTCTCTAGTGGGTTTGTTATTTATGCTATTGATTGCATTTCTACCAATTTCTTATACATCCCATTTTTCTCAAGTAAATCGTTGTGATTTCCTTGTTCAACAATACGTCCTCTTTTCATTACAATAATAAGATCCGCATTTTTTATAGTTGATAATCTATGTGCAATAACCACTGACGTTCTATTCCTCATCATGTTTTCTAGTGCTACTTGAACTAGTTTTTCTGATTCAGTATCCAAAGCAGAAGTGGCCTCGTCTAAAATCATTATTGGTGGGTTTTTTAATACAGCTCTTGCAATAGACAATCGTTGCTTTTGCCCTCCAGATATTTTACCACCACCATCACCAATATTAGTATCAAAACCTTTTGGTAAGTCTTTTATAAATTCAAACGCATTGGCAATTTTAGCAGCTTCTAAAATTTCTTCATCAGTTGCATTTTCATTACTCAACTTAATATTGTTCTTTATACTATCATTAAATAGTATAGAATCCTGTGTAACTAATCCTGTTAATCCACGTACAGATTCTTTTTTTAAATCACGGATATCAGTACCATCAATAGAAATACTTCCTTCATTAATGTCGTAAAAACGAGTTAGTAGATTTGCGATAGTAGATTTTCCACTTCCTGACTGTCCTACTAAGGCAACAGTTTTTCCTTTAGGTATTTCTAGAGAAAAATCTTTTAATACGTATTCGTCTTCATATTTAAAAGATATGTTTTTAATGCTAATAGCTGATTCAAAGTTATTTTTATCAAGAGCTTCCTCCTTGTCTTTTAAAGGGGAAACAGTATTTAGTATTTCTAAAACTCTATCTGCAGAAGCATTACCCGATTTTACTTTATAACTTGCTTTAGAAATTGATTTTGCGGGCGTTAAAATAGTGTATGCTAATGCCATATAACCAATAAATGCACCACCTGATAATGTTTTTTCAACTAAAACCATACCTCCTCCATACCATAAAAGCACGGAAATAGTAGCTATACCCAAAAACTCACTAGTAGGTGATGCTAAATTTTGGCGGTGAGCTAAAGTATTTGCGAAGTTGAAAAAACGAAAAGTAGATTTTTGAAATTTGTTATTGAATAGGGGTTCGGCATTAAATCCTTTAATAACTTTTAATCCGCTTAAAGTTTCTTCTAAGGTAGATAAGAAAACACCCTGTTCAATTTGAACTTTTGAAGAGTGACTTTTTAACCTCTTACCAATCAGTGAAATAATGAATCCTGATATAGGGATAAATATAAATACAAATAGGGTTAATTTTGCGCTAATCATAAACATAGCAATGATAGAGAAAAGAATGGTTAAGGGTTCTTTTACAATCAATTCTAAAATGGCTAGCAATGAGTTTTGTACTTCACCAACATCACCAGAAATACGTGCAATAACATCCCCTTTTTTCTTTTCAGAGTAATATGAAAGGGGTAGACTTACCACTTTGTCGTAGACTTCGTTTCTGATGTCTTTTAACACTCCGTTTCTTAAATAGGTTATGAAATAAAGGGCTAGGTAATTAAATAAGTTTTTAAATAGAAAAATACCAATGATAAGTATTATCATGTACATTAAGGCATGTTGCGGACCAAATTCATCAGAAGTAGTAGTTATAAAGTAGTTTAAAGTGTCTTCTAAATAGGGTTTAATATTTCCAAAATCATCAATATTATTAATTCCATTCCAGATTGGTTTTACGGTGAGTTTTTCATTTTCACCAAATAAAACATTTATCATGGGCATTAATGAAACCATTCCTAATGTGCTAAATAAGGCATATAAAACATTAAAAAATATATTTAGGTATGCGTATTTTTTATAGGGTATTATAAAACGTGAAAGCTTCTTTAAATAGTCCATTTAGTTTACGTTCAAGTCGTTAATAATTGCTGTGATTTTGGTATCTAGTTTTAGTTGTACTTTTTCAAAATCATCTACAGTTTTTAAAGTTTCTTTCACACTGATGTAAAACTTTATTTTTGGTTCAGTACCACTTGGTCTACACGCTATTTTACTTCCGTCTTCAGTATAGTAAATTAATACATTTGATTTTGGAATGTCTAACGGGTATTCTTTATCAGCAACTAAATTTTTCATAGTAGATGCTTGGTAATCTTCCAGCATAATTACTTTAGAGCCGTTTATCTTTTTTAATGGCTTTTCTCTGAAGTCTACCATCATTTGTGCAATTTCTTCAGCTCCAGTTATCCCTTTTTTAACAAGGGATACTAGATGTTCTTTGTAGAAACCATGAGTAACGTATAGTTTTAATAACTCTTTGTATAAGGAACTGTCATTAGATTTTGCTTGACTTGTAATTTCGCAGGCTAATAAAGCAGCTGTTACAGCATCTTTATCTCGTACAAAATCACCAACCATAAATCCGAAACTTTCTTCACCACCACCAATAAAAGCTTGGTCAGGGAAGTCTTGAATCATTTTAGCAATCCATTTAAATCCAGTTAAGCCCACTTTGCATTCTACACCGTAGTAATCAGCTAATTCTTGCATCATAGGAGTTGATACTATAGTAGAGCCTACAAAATCATTGTCAGATAGTTTTCCTTGTTTCAACCATTGACCAATTAAGAAATCAGTCATGACAATCATGGCTTGATTTCCATTAAGTAATACCAATTTGTTTTCATTATCACGTACAGCTATTCCTATTCTGTCAGAATCAGGATCAGTACCAATAACGATGTCAGCATTTACTTTTTCTGCCAATTCCATAGCCATTGCTAATGCTTCTGGTTCTTCAGGATTAGGCGACTTTACGGTTGGGAAATCTCCGTCAGGTTTAGCTTGTTCTTCAACAATATGAATATTTTTGTAGCCAGCACGTTTTAAAGTTTCTGGTAAAATAGTAATTGAAGTACCGTGTAATGAAGTAAAAACGATAGATAAATTATCGCGTTCAGTTCCTTCAAAACTTCCGTTAGCAACTGAAGCTGTTATAAAGGCTTCGTCTAACTCCGTGTCAATCAATTCAATTAAACTTTCGTTTGCTTTAAAATTAATTTCAGCGTAATCTAATTCATTTATTGCAGTAATAATTTCAGTATCCTGGGGAGGTACTATCTGTCCACCATCATTCCAATATACTTTATATCCGTTGTATTCTGGTGGGTTATGTGAAGCTGTTAGTACAATACCACAATCACAGCCCAAATGTTTTACTGCAAAGGATAATTCTGGTGTAGGGCGTAAATCAGAAAATAAATACACTTTAATACCATTAGCTGAAAATACATCAGCTACCAATTTTGCTAATGATTTTGAATTGTGTCGGCAATCGTATGCAATAGCAACCTTTAATGTCTTATTAGGGTGTTCTTGCTTTAAATAATTGGCAAGTCCTTGTGTGTTTTTTCCTAAGGTGTATTTATTTATTCGGTTGGTTCCAACTCCCATAATACCGCGCATACCACCAGTTCCAAATTCTAAGTTTTTGTAAAAACTTTCTTTTAGTTCTTCAGGATTGTTTGCGATAAGTTCTTTTATTTGAAGTTGAGTATCTTCATCAAAAGTTGGAGTTAACCATGTGTTTGCAACTTCAAGAGTTTCTGGTGCTACGTATATCATTTTTAATCTTAAATAAAATAGGGTGCAAATGTAGTGAAAAACGAATTCATAATATTGAATCTATAATTCTTCTTCAACTTTATAACGGTCTTGATTTTTGTTGTTTCGTAATACTAACTCTCCTAAAAACCCAGCAATAAATAGCTGTGATCCAATAACCATACTCACTAATGAAATATAAAATTGTGGGCGTTCAGTGATTAGGCGTTCCATTGGATTTAAGAATAGTTTATCGACACCTAAGTAAAAAGCAAACAGAAAACCGATGATAAATAGTAAAGTTCCTAATGCACCAAATAAGTGCATAGGTTGTTTTCCGAATTTTGAAAGAAACGAGATGGTTAATAAATCTAAAAAACCATTTATGAATCTGTCCATACCAAATTTTGTTTTTCCGTATTTACGCGCTTGATGTTGTACTATTTTTTCGTCTATTTTTCTAAACCCAGCGTTTTTAGCCAATACCGGAATATAACGATGCATTTCGCCGTAAACATCAACATTTTTTACAACTTCGTTTTTATATGCTTTTAAGCCACAATTAAAATCATGTAATTTTAAACCTGAGGTTTTTCGAGCACACCAATTGAATAATTTAGAAGGCATGTTTTTTGTAAAAACAGAATCATATCGCTTCTTTTTCCAACCAGAAATCAAATCAAAACCTTGATTTTCGATTAAGTCATATAATTCAGGTATTTCTTCTGGATTGTCTTGTAAATCGGCATCCATAGTAATGACTACGTCACCCTTAGCTTTTAAAAATCCAATGTGTAATGCTTGTGATTTACCATAATTACGTAAAAACTTAACTCCTTTTACATTTGGGTCTTCTCTTGAAAGACTATTGATAACTTCCCAAGAAGCATCGGTAGAACCATCATCAATAAAAATGATTTCATAGGAAAAATCGTTGGACTGCATCACTTTGGCAATCCAAGTGTGTAATTCTTTAAGTGATTCATCTTCATTAAGAAGTGGAATGATTATGGAGATGTTCATTCGTTTTATATTTCTTCTTTATTTTTTTTCATAACAGCAGTAGTAATCATTGAATACACAAAACCAAAGAAAGTGCTTAACAGAATGAAAAAACCGCTTCCAACAAGTGGGTTAGACATTTTTCTAGTGATATTTAATGTCTGTTCTATTTGTTCTTCCTCCATTCCTGATTCATATAGTTTTGTTTCAGTTAATGCTATCATTTTGTCAATAAAAGTAGGGTCAATAACATAAGTAAATAATAAATGGTAAACTACATAAACTAAAGCACTAATAGCAGCAATACCCATACCGGTTTTTAATCCCTCAGGCATTGAAAGATAGCCTTCATTTTTTGCTTTAAATTGTTTAATTCCCAAAACAATGAATATTGGGAAAATTACATAGTATATATAATTTGGCCATTGTGCTCCTTCTTCTAAAAGGCCAGAGAAATAAGAAATAACATTGATTATAACAAGAATTACACCTAGGATAATTCCGTTGTTCAAAATAATGTCTTTAGTTGATTTAGTTTTATTTTCCATAATTTAAATTAGTTTTACCTAATTAGTAAACAAATGTAGTAAATCGTTACAGAAAAAAGTTTAAAATATTTTACAAATAAGTTTTTTGAAACAGATTAAAAGTAATATATTTGCACCTCGAAAATGTTAAGATTAATAAAATGAAACAAGGTTTACATCCAGAAAATTATAGATTAGTAGCGTTTAAAGATATGTCAAACAATGACGTATTCTTAACTAAGTCTACTGTAGATACAAAAGAAACTCTTGAAGTAGACGGAGTTCAGTATCCATTATTTAAATTAGAAATTTCAAGAACTTCTCATCCATTTTACACCGGTAAATCTAAGTTAATAGATACTGCTGGACGTATTGATAAGTTCAAAACTAAATACGCAAAATTCAAAAAGTAATTTTACGAATTTATTAGATATTAAAAGCCTTCGAGAAATCGGAGGCTTTTTGTTTTTCTATATGTATTATAAATTTTAACTTTGATTTTTTCAATTCAGAAACTATTTTTATGAACTATATTCTTTTTGACGGAACTGTAAGAAACCAATTATTGCCATTTACCTATACCAGACCTGTTGCTGATATTCGTGTGGGGATTTTGACTATTAGAGAAAAATGGGAAAAAACCCTTGGGTTTACTACTTCTACAATAACAGAAGAATATCTTTCTGATAAATATCCAATGGTAGAGTTTGAGCAAAACATTATGATAAATGCCTCATTTTTACCTAATGAAGAGTTGGTAGCAATGATTCAGAATTTGTCAGAAAATCAGGCTATTGTTTGTGATGATGAGATCCTTGCTTTTTTTACCACTGAAGGACAAGAAGAGGTGGATTTTGAAACCTACGAGGTTTTTGATGTGGATTGTGATTATATTAGAATAGAAAACACATGGGATATTTTCGCAAAGAATGCTGCGGCTATTCAAGCTGATTTTGATTTGTTGACTAAGGATAGAATATCAGAGCCAATTCCAGAAGGTGTACAATGTATTGCTCGTGAAAATATTTTTATAGAGGAAGGGGCTAAAGTGTTGTTTTCGTCTTTAAATGCATCAAGCGGACCTATATATATAGGAAAGGATGCTGAGGTTATGGAGGGTTGTACAGTTCGTGGACCATTTGCTTTGTGTGACCATTCTACTTTAAAAATGGGTGCTAAAATTTATGGTGCTACTACTGTAGGTCCTCATAGTAAGGTAGGAGGAGAAGTAAATAATTCAGTAATTTTTGGGTTTTCAAATAAAGGTCATGATGGATTTTTAGGAAACTCTGTTTTAGGAGAATGGTGTAATTTAGGTGCTGATTCCAATAATTCTAACCTGAAAAACAACTACGCAGAAGTACGTTTGTGGAATTATGAAACAGAAAATTTCGCTAGAACAGGATTGCAATTTTGTGGTTTAATGATGGGAGATCACTCTAAATGTGGAATAAATACCATGTTTAATACAGGAACAGTAGTAGGTGTTTCAGCTAATATTTTTGGAGGAGGATTCCCAAGGAATTTCATTACTAGCTATAGTTGGGGTGGGAGTTCTGGTTTTTCTACTTACTTAACTAAAAAAGCTTTTGAAGTAGCTGAGGTAGTAATGGCTCGTAGAGGAATAGAGTTTTCCGATCAAGATGTAGCTATTCTTACACATGTGTTTGAAGAAACAGCAAAGTATAGAAAGGGGTAATTACTGTTTTTTTTAAGCTAAATTATAAAGCTTTATGATATCGAAGATATACACGGATTAAAACCTAGCCTATATTACTTTTAATTTGTAAAACGATTTATTGGTCAGTCCAAACTGCCAATTCATTATTGGATGGGTCAATAAAATGAAATCTGGAACCACCTGGAAAAGAAAAAACATCTTTGGATATTTTACCGCCAGCTTTGATGATTTTATGTTTTATAACATCAAGATTTTTATGGTATAAAACAATTAAGGCACCATTTATAATTTCATTTTCGGTTTTTTCGAATCCTCCTTCAAGTCCGCTTTCTGAAAAAGCGATATATGTTGGACCGTAGTCCGTAAAAGTCCAGTTAAAAGAAGCTGAGTAGAATGCTTTTATCTTTTCAAGGTCATGTGCTTTGAATTCAACGTAATTAATATGATTGTCCTTTATACTCATATTTAATAAATATACATTTACTTTTCGAATTAAACACCAAAGCCGTATTATTTATAGGTGTTATTGTACTACGTTTTTTATTTTAAAATTTTCTTTATAGAAGATTCGTCCACTCGTAATATTCTTAAAATTTTAGCGGCTCGAGTCTTATTTTTCTTTTTTGTTTTGTCAAATTCGTTCATTAACCCTGTTGCATAAAGTCGTTCGTTGACTGTCATTCCAGCTAGTCCAACTACGTTTTGTACCTTTCCAATTGTCAATTCTTCCTGGATTTTATTTAGAATATATTTGCACGCTTCCGTTTCTGTCGTAAAAGTCCGAGTAGAATGTTTCTCCCCACGTTCTTTATAATAGACCTCATATTCAATCGTATAATTTCCTTTTCTGATAGTCAATGCGATTTTATCGTTATCATTTGTCGAGCCGAAAAGTCCTTGCAGATAATATCTGTCTTCTGATACGTCTAAGTTTTTAAGTTCGTTATTTAATTCTTCAATCGTCATTTTTTAATTAACTGCATATAAACGTACTATTACGTATATATCTATTATCGGTTTAACGTTTCTTTTTAATATCGAGCAACCTACTCTTGTATACTCGCTTTAAATGCAATAAGTTAATTGGGTTCATCCCTAAACCATGTATGTTTTTTCTTGAAAATCGAATTACTTGGTCATAATACAACGGAATAACTGGCGCATGATGGACAACTATGGAGTCCATTTTTTGATATAAACCATGACGTTTTGTTATGTCTACTTCTTTTAAAGCATTTTCATACAAACTATCATACTCTATATTTTTAAAGTGGGTGTAGTTTGGTCCGTTAGGGGTAAAGTTTTTAGAGTAAAATAGGGATAAGTAATTTTCAGCATCAGGGTAGTCGGCAACCCAGCTGGCTCTGAAAACGCTTAGTTTTCCAGTAGCTTTTTCTTCTTTTAATGTTGACGAGGTAAGCAGGTCAATGGTGACGGTTAGCCCGATTTTCTCTAATTCACGTTGAATGTATTCACACAAATCAACATATAAGCTGTTAGTTGAGATAGTGATTTTAGGTTCTTTTATTCCGGTTTCTTTAATGAATTGTCTAACTAATTCTCTTGCTTTTTCTGGTTGATAACTAAAGCCTTTTAAATAATTAAAGCTAGGTAATCCTTTAGGGATAAATCCGTTTTCAGCAGGGGTTCCAATTCCATTACGCAAATAGGTGATCATAGTTTTTCGGTCAAAACCATAATTAATTGCTTTCCGGATTAATTCGGATTTAATTTCCGCTTGATCAGTATCCATATAAAACCCTAAATATTCTGTATTTAGATAATCTCCGAAAACCATATTTACGGACTCTTTGTATTTTGATCTTAATTTGCCATCAACAGTTAGCAATTCATCTTTGTATGACGGTGCTAAGCCAGAGATAAAGTCAATGTTTCCTTGTGAAAATTGCAAAAATTCACTTTGCTTGTCGGTTAAAAAACTTACAGCGACAGCCTCCAAATAAGGGAGTTGCTTTCCTATGCTATCTTTTTCGTGATAGGAATTGTTTTTCCGCAATACTAATTTAATATTTTCTTCCCATCGTTTAAACTTAAAAGGGCCGGTTCCTATGGGGCTCGATCTGAAATCATTTCCATAGAATTCTACGACTTCTTTTGGGAGTACGGAACAATATTTAGTAGTAAGTACTCCTAAAAAAGCAGGGAAGGGCTGTTTTAATTGTATTGTAAATATAGTATCGTTTATTGCATTGTAAGTAGCTACTTGTTGTAAGGTGTTACTACCTGGTGATGCTGTTTTGGGGTCAGTTAATCGGTCAAATGAGTATTCAAAATCAAAGGCGGTTGCTTTTCTGGTGTTTTTTTTAAATAATTTGTGTTTGTGGAAATAAACATCATCACGTAGGTGAAATGTATATGTTTTTCCATCTTCTGAAATGGTCCAGCTTTTAGCAATGTCTGGTTGAATATTTAAATTATCGTCAAGCTGTACTAATCCGTTAAACAATTGGTTACAAGCCCAAATGGTAGAATTGTCCTTAGCAAAAGCAGGATCTAATGAATTGATGTTTTTGTATTCGTTATAACGAAAGACTAAATGATCCTTATCAGATTTTTTGTTAGAATCGCAAGCGATATGCAGTGTGAAAAGAACACAACTTATCAGTTTTGGTAGAAGGTGTTTTACTGTTTTCAAATTGGTTTATTAGTTGTATTTTTGCATCCGCTATTCTTATGATAGCTAAGCTGTTCAAATATAAGTAAGATAATTAAATGCAAGAAAGAAAAAAAGTAGCTTTTTATACTTTAGGATGTAAATTGAATTTTTCTGAGACCTCTACAATTGCTAGAGATTTCACAAAGGAAGGTTTTGATAGGGTAGAATTTTCTGAAGAAGCGGATATTTATGTAATTAATACCTGTTCAGTAACAGAAAATGCTGACAAACGTTTTAAGAGTGTTGTAAAACAGGCTCAAAAATTAAATTCAGATGCTTTTGTGGCTGCAGTAGGCTGTTATGCACAATTAAAGCCTGAAGATCTTGCTGCTGTTGATGGAGTAGATTTAGTGTTGGGGGCTACGGAAAAATTTAAAATTACCAGTTACATAAATGATTTGTCTAAGAATGATATGGGCGAAGTGCATTCTTGTGAAATTGAAGATGCTGATTTTTATGTGGGAAGCTATTCTATAGGTGATAGAACCAGGGCCTTTTTAAAAGTGCAAGATGGTTGTGATTATAAATGTACTTATTGTACTATTCCATTAGCAAGAGGGATATCACGTAGCGATACGTTACAGAATGTGTTAGATAATGCGGCTGAAATTTCTGCCAAAGGAATAAAAGAAATAGTATTGACGGGGGTTAATATTGGTGATTATGGAAAAGGAGAGTTTGGAAATAAAAAACACGAACATACTTTTTTTGAGTTAGTAGAGAAATTAGATGACGTTGAAGGGATTCATCGTGTACGAATTTCATCAATTGAACCGAACTTATTAAAAGACGAAACCATTCAGTTTGTAGCAAATTCTGAAAGTTTTGTTCCTCATTTTCATATCCCTTTACAGAGTGGGAGTGATGAGTTGTTAAAAAAAATGAAACGTCGTTATTTAAAACAAACATACACAAGTAGGGTAGAGGCGATTAAAAAACATATGCCTGATGCTTGTATTGGCGTTGATGTAATAGTGGGGTTTCCAGGAGAAACGGACGAATTATTTTTAGAAACCTATAATTATCTAGCAAATTTAGATATCTCTTATTTACATGTATTTACTTATTCTGAAAGACCAAATACTGAAGCTGTCGATTTTGAAGGAGTTGTGCCAGTAAATGTTCGTAAAAAACGAAGTAAAATGTTACGTGGTTTGTCTGCCAAAATGCGTGGAGTATTTTATGAAAAGCAATTGAATACGGAACGTACTGTTTTGTTTGAAGATGAAAATAAAGAAGGGTATATTAATGGTTTTACTGAGAATTATGTAAAAGTAAAAGCGCCTTGGAATCCAGAATTAGTGAATACCTTGCGTAAAGTTAAATTAACAGAAATAGATGAAGATGGTTTAGTGCGATTTGATTTTATCGCATAAAAAAAACCGAAGCTTTTGCTTCGGTTTTTTTATTCAGTTATATTTTAATACCTACAGGCAGTAAGCTCCTGTATTGTTTGTTCTTTCTTATAAAGCTAACTATTGGTGTGCATGTTGGTACAACACTTAAGTTGCGCTCTTCAATGTTTTCAAAAACTATTTTAATAAATGTATTTTGAAAATCATCTTCGGTAATTTCTTCTGGGATGTTTATTTTTGTTAAAAATATTTTACGCTCTTGCAATGAGTATTCAATAGTAGCTAAATGGTTGTCAACAATCATTTCAAATTGTCTTAAAAAATCGTTGTCCTTCAATGTCAATTCCATAATCATAGGTATAGGTTTTTTAAGGTGAATAGGTTTGGTGGCGCTGTTTTTAATATAACAGCCCATAAATATACGCATAATAAAGGTGTTTAACAAAGGTTAATAGATGTAACTGTGTGAATTTGACTAAATTAAAGGCGTGACTGAGGTTTGTTAGTTAGAAATACTTAAATTTATAGCTTTAAGAGAAAAAGAATGAAAGACAATAAAACGCATATTTACTTTGTTCCGGGAATGGCAGCTAATGCTAAAATATTTGAGCATATAAAATTGCCGGAGTCTGTTTTTGAAATGCATTATTTGGAATGGGAAATTCCATTAACAAAAGAAAGTTTAGAAGCATATGCATTACGAATGACTAAAAATGTTACTCATGAAAATCCAATATTATTGGGTGTTTCTTTTGGTGGAATTTTAGTTCAGGAAATGAGTAAGTTTATAGCAACAAAAAAAGTGGTAGTTGTTTCAAGTGTTTTACATGAAAGGGAATTTCCTTTTAGAATGAAATTCGCAAAAAAAACGAAAGTATATAAGTTAATGCCAACACATTTGTTTTCTGACGTTGAAAAATTAGCCAAGTATGCTTTCGGTGAAAAAATTTCACATAGAGCGGAATTATATAAAAAATATTTATCAGTAAGTGATGAAAAATATTTAAATTGGGCAATTGAGCAAATTGTGAATTGGAAACAAACGCAAATGCTCACCAATGTTGTCCATATACATGGGAGTAAGGATAAAATATTCCCTGTGAAAAACATGAAAGGAAATGTTATTGAGGTCAAGAATGGAACTCATATTATGATTATTAATAAGTATAAATGGTTTAATGAGAATTTGCCAGAGTTATTAAATGTTTAAAACCTCATAAGTTTTTAGCAGGATATGTACAAAGTGAATTACGATTCATCGTTGTAAAGAAAGATAATATTGTGGAATAGATAAAAAAGACAAAAAAAATGAAACTAATAAAAAATATAGTATTTGCTATCGGACTTGTGTTTATAGCTGGATTATTCATGAATTCAGCATCAAAAAATGTAAAAAACAAAACAGTTGAAAAAGAAATGGAAAAATTGGTAGATACCAGTTTTGTTAAAAGTTACAATGTATACGCCTTAACCTTGCCTAAGAATTTAATTTTCGCGAATGAAAAGATACCTATGGGATTACCCGATGTTAAAGAGCGAATTGACAGGGAATTTTTGGTAAATACCTATTGGCAATCAAATGGTTTTTTGATGTTTAAACGCGCGAATAAATACTTTCCTATAATTGAAAAAATACTGGAAGAAGAAGGTGTTCCTGACGACTTTAAATATTTAGCAGTAATAGAAAGTGGATTGACAAATGTGGTGTCTCCAGCTGGAGCTAGTGGCTTTTGGCAAATAATGAAAGTTACTGGTAGGGAGTATGGTCTTGAGATTAATGGAAATGTTGACGAGCGTTATCATTTGGAAAAGGCTACTCGTGTTGCGTGTAAATATCTTAAAAAAGCAAAGACTAAATTAGGGAGTTGGACATTAGCAGCCGCGGCATATAATGGCGGGATGTCTGGGATATCTAGACGTATGAGTAAGCAGCAGGTTGATAGGTATTATGATTTGCTTTTGGGAAGTGAAACATCACGATATGTACCTAGAATTGTTGCGTTAAAATACATATTAATGCAACCTCATAAATTCGGATTTAATTTTGAGGAAAAAGATTTATACACAGGAATACCTACAACGACTGTTGTAGTAGATTCTGTTATTACCGATATAGCTAGTTTTTCAAAGTATTATGGAATCAACTATAAAATATTAAAAATTCATAATCCTTGGTTAAGAGAGGGACACTTAAATAATAAAACAAAGAGGGCTTATGAAATTGAAATCCCAAAAAAAGGATATTATACCAATTAAAATGAGTACAATTATTTTTCTTATTTGCATTGGTTTGTTAGCTGGTTTCCTAAGTGGAATATTAGGTATTGGCGGTGGAGTTGTGATGGTGCCTTTGTTGTTATTGGTTGGTTTTACGCAACATCAAGCGCAAGGAACTAGTTTGGCTGTAATGTTGCCTCCGGTTACCTTGTTGGCAGTATTACAATATTCAAAAGCTGGACATGTTGACTGGAAAATGGCCTTGATTATTTCTGCAACGTTTGTTATCGGAGGTTTGTTTGGTTCTAAACTGGCAGTAGTTATCAATGAACAATTATTAAAACGAATTTTTGGTGCATTAATGTTGTGCATTGCCCTAAAAATGATCTTCGGCAAATAGTTTTTATTTTTAAAAGCAAAGCTAAGAAAGCAATTCTAAACTTGATCTTAGTGGTAATTTTGTTCTTGTTCTAACACTGATAAATAAAAACACCTTCAAAGATAGTAGTTTTTTTTGAGGTGAAATAGTTGAAGTCCTATTGTGTTTTAATGATTTTTTCAGTTAAAACACATGATAATACCGATGAAACGCGTATATTGGGGAGGTAATTAACTTTCTAACACCTGATATATGGACAATAAAATTTTAATACAAAAGCTTATCCAGGAAATATTGGCTTCTAATAATGTAGATGAAAAACGAGAGAAACGAAATAAAGTAGTAACGCTGTTTAAGGAGTCTCGATTAGTTGAGTGTACTCCAGTGGTTGTTAGGCTAAATACAATGTTGGCATTAAAAGAAGCAATAGATAGTTTTATTGTTCATGATAATCCTTCGTCTAGGGAAATACTTGAAAGCACATATACAATAGTTAGTCAGTTATTATGTGACAATTGTCAGGCTGCTTAATCATATCAAATGATTTTACAAGACAACTCTTTAAAGGTTGTCTTTTTTTATGCCTTAAAAATGTTGCTTAGAATTATATAATGGAATCTTTAAAGCTAAAAAACAACACCAAATAGTGTTGTTTTTTTTATCCCATAAGCTATAGCAGTACATAAGGTTCATGTAGCACTCACTTATATGTTCTATAAAACACATTTATGTTACCCATTTTTTTTACTTTTTATATAGTTACATATTATTATTATTATTATTCTAGCTATGTTTAATTAGAAGAAAAATAGCTAAATATTGGTATTGTGACATGTGCTAACCTTTTATTGTTTTGGCGTTATAATTGAAAAAGTTTTTTTTGGTTTTTAAATATTGAAAATGAATTATAAGGTTTAAGTATAACGGCTATTAATTGAGATACTTTCATCTAATAGTATTGTGCAGGATAACATGGTGTCTTGAGAATGTTTAAAAGTACTTTACGTATTTTTGTTTCACAACTTATGGTAGGTAAAAAAGATGTTAAGGTAGTATAGATGATATCATAACTATGGTATATGTAGAATAAAAGAAAGCAAGATGAAAACATCTTGCTTTACTATTAAATAAATTATAATTTTTAACGGAAGTTAAAAAGACATGTCACAATGTACTGATTTTAAATCAGATGCGCAAATATTTTTTTATAGGGAGCGTTTTTAATGCACAGTATGATTCTAATTAATCTAAAACAATCAAGTTATTAGCATTACTATTATGGATTAGTAGATAGTTTAAGCCGTTGATAAATTCACTATTATTTTGCACATAACCAGTTTTAAATGAGTTTTTAGTTTTAAAAATAGAATTATCATTCTTTTTAATTGCTATAATTTTATCTCCGCTATTAATATAGTAAACTAATGAAAGCCCTAAGGCGTGTTTCATATTTTTGATTTCACTGGAAAAAATATTTTCTCGCTCATCAATATAAAGCACATTGATATATTTGTTGTGTGTTTTAGCTTTTTTTCTAGTCGTGTTTTTGTTATCCCAATAAACAACTACAAAATCAATTTCCTGATGATATGTTTTCGCTAGCTCATTTAAGGATGCTATTTCTTGGTTATTTCTAATGCACCAAGAGGCATATGTAACTAGAATTACTGGCCTTTTAAAATATTCATTTATAGTAATTAAAGCACCATGTGCATTTTTGGCTTTGAAATTATCCAAATAGGTGTTAACTAGGTTGCTTTCTACAAACTGATCAAAAAGTGTGTCACCTCCGTTTAAGTTATAATTTAGATAGGCGTTATTGGCAGCTAACTTATATGTTTTAATATTAGCATGTATCGCTTCAGAGAATAAACTATCCTTTAAAGAGGTTTGTGAGTAGCTGAGTAAGTTGGTTAGTAGGAGTGTTAGAGTAATAATTTTGACCACCATAGACTATTTTTTTAAATTCAACGTCTAAGCCGGTTTTTTAGGTTACTTAAAGGTAGTGATTTTTCATGCTAATTTAAAATATAACTCACTAAAGATTAACGTGTTATGTTAGAAACAAAAAAAACCTGCAATAAACAGGTTTTTTTAAATAGTTTTTGGATGCTTTATTAACGTCTTCGTTGGTTACCTGTGTAATGTTGTTTAGGTCCTTGAGAACGTTTCATTTGTTGTTGCATCATTTTAATTTGATCCGTAAGCATACCATGTTTGTCTAAGCTTTTTGCTTCCTTTAATAAATTAGTAGCTTCAATTTTACGGTTCTTACTTACCGCAATACCCGCTAAAAACATTTTGGCTGCAGCCATATCATGGTCAAAGTTCAGTCCAAGTTCAATGGCTTTACGTAGATATTTTTCCGATTTTAAAGGAGATTCCTGATATCCGAACTGCCCTTTTAGGAAATTCCAATATCCTAATTGTTTTTTAGTAAGGGCTCCTTCTGGATTTTTAATTCTATCCAGCATTAGTTGAGCACCCTCCATATCTTGTTTTTTAAGCTTCAATGTAGTTGCTAGGATAATTTCATTTTTAAAATATAAAAGAACAACTAGCGCCACAATAAGGATAATCATGATTCCATTACCAATGTTTCCTTCAGTAAATTGCCATACAGCTGTAGCTAATAAAGCTATAGCAAACACTAATTTTATGTTTTTATTGAACATTTTATTTCGTTTTTTTAGTATAAATATTAGTTTGCAAAGCTACATATTTTATTAGAATTTACATTGTTAATATATATAGTTTCAATTAGATTATAGAAGTAGTATATTTGCATTAGTAAACGGTGAAGAATAAAGATTTAATTTTTTTTATTTTTACCCTTGTGAGTGTAAAAACTCTTTGTATATTTGCGCTCACATTTTAGCAGGATACTAATGCTGAAATTTTAAATTAAGTAAGAAAGTTTTTAAAGATACGATAAAATGAAAAGAACGTTTCAACCATCAAAGAGAAAAAGAAGAAATAAACACGGTTTTAGAGATAGAATGGCTTCAGTAAATGGAAGAAAAGTTCTTGCTAGAAGAAGAGCTAAAGGAAGAAAGAAATTAACTGTGTCTTGTGAGCCAAGACATAAAAAATAATAATTAACATATTGTTAATATATAAAAGGTGTTCCTATTGGTAACACCTTTTTTTTGATATCATAGTCACTTATTTTTGCACAACAACTAAATTACACAACATGCCGAAAAGAGAAGATTTAAAATCGATTTTATTAATAGGTTCAGGACCAATAGTTATTGGTCAGGCTTGTGAGTTTGATTATTCAGGAACTCAAGCATTACGCTCATTACGTGAGGACGGAATTGAAACTATTCTTATTAATTCTAATCCAGCAACAATAATGACTGATCCGTCTATGGCAGATCATGTGTATTTAAAACCTTTAAATACCAAGTCAATTATTCAAATTCTTAAAGAACATCCGCAAATTGATGCTGTTTTACCTACTATGGGAGGTCAAACTGCATTGAACTTGTGTATTGAAGCAGATGAAAAAGGAATTTGGGAAGATTTTGGTGTAGAGATTATCGGTGTAGATATTGATGCAATAAATATTACTGAAGATAGAGAGCAGTTTAAAAACTTGATGGCAAAAATTGGAGTTCCAATGGCGCCTCAGGCAACAGCTACTTCATTTTTGAAAGGAAAAGAAATTGCTCAGGAATTTGGGTTCCCTTTATGTATTAGAGCTTCTTTTACTTTAGGAGGGGCAGGAGCCGCAATTGTACATAATGAAGAAGACTTTGATGAATTATTAACCAACGGATTAGAGATTTCTCCAATTCATGAGGTGATGATTGATAAAGCCTTGCTTGGTTGGAAAGAATACGAGTTAGAGTTATTACGTGATGCAAATGATAATGTTGTGATTATTTGTTCTATCGAAAATATGGACCCAATGGGAATCCATACTGGAGATTCAATTACTGTAGCTCCAGCAATGACACTTTCCGATACTTGTTATCAAAGAATGCGTAATATGGCAATCCATATGATGCGTAGTATTGGTGATTTTGCAGGTGGATGTAATGTTCAGTTTGCAGTTTCTCCGGATGAAAAGGAAGATATTATAGCAATTGAAATTAATCCACGTGTATCTCGTTCATCGGCATTAGCATCTAAAGCAACTGGTTATCCAATTGCAAAGATTGCGGCTAAATTGGCAATGGGATATCACTTAGATGAATTAGATAATCAAATTACTAAATCTACATCAGCTTTATTTGAGCCTACATTAGATTATGTAATCGTTAAAATACCACGTTGGAACTTCGATAAGTTTGAAGGATCTGACAGAACTTTAGGTTTACAGATGAAATCTGTAGGTGAAGTAATGGGAATTGGTCGTTCATTCCAAGAAGCATTGCATAAAGCAACGCAATCATTAGAAATTAAACGTAATGGTTTAGGAGCTGATGGAAAAGGAGAAACTGACTATAATACCATTTTAAGTAAATTAGAATTTGCAAGTTGGGATAGAGTATTTGTAATTTATGATGCTATTGCAACAGGAATACCTTTAAGTAGGATACATGAAATCACAAAGATTGACATGTGGTTCTTACGTCAGTATGAAGAATTATTTCACTTACAACAAGAAATTTCTACGTTCACAATAGATACTATTGAAAGAGATTTATTGTTAGAAGCGAAGCAAAAAGGATATGGTGATAGACAAATAGCTCATATGCTTAAATGTTTGGAAAGCCAAGTATCTAAAAAACGTGATGAGTTAAATATCAATCGTGTTTTTAAATTAGTTGATACATGTGCTGCAGAATTCACTGCAAAAACACCTTATTATTATTCTACTTTTGAAAATGAAGTTGAATTAGCAGATGGTACTCGTTATGTACATAATGAAAGTGAACGTTCTGATAAAAAGAAAGTTATTGTTTTAGGTTCTGGTCCAAATAGAATAGGTCAAGGAATCGAATTTGATTATTGTTGTGTGCACGGTGTATTAGCTGCTGCAGAAGAAGGGTATGAAACAATCATGATTAACTGTAATCCTGAAACTGTTTCTACTGATTTTGATACCGCAGATAAATTATACTTCGAGCCTGTTTTCTGGGAACATATTTATGACATTATTCGTCATGAAAATCCAGAAGGGGTTATTGTTCAGTTAGGTGGACAAACAGCATTAAAATTAGCAGAAAAGTTAGAACGTTACGGTATTAAAATTATCGGAACATCTTATAAAGCGTTAGATTTAGCGGAAGATAGAGGGCATTTCTCTAAAATATTAAAAGATAATAATATTCCTTACCCTGAGTTTGGTATTGCGGAAACTGTAGCTGAAGCTTTAGTGATTGCTGACGAACTAGATTTCCCAATATTAGTACGTCCATCGTATGTGTTAGGGGGACAGGGAATGAAAATTGTTATCAATAAACAGGAGTTAGAGGAGCATGTATTTGACTTGTTACGTACAATTCCTGGAAATAAATTATTGTTAGATCATTATTTGGATGGTGCTATTGAAGCTGAAGCAGATGCAATTTGCGATGGTGAAAATGTTCAAATTATCGGGATAATGGAGCATATAGAGCCTTGTGGAGTTCACTCTGGAGATTCTAACGCAACATTACCTCCGTTTAATTTAGGAGAGTTTGTAATGCAACAAATTAAAGATCATACCAAATCTATTGCATTGGCTCTAGAGACAAAAGGGTTGATTAATGTGCAGTTTGCTGTGAAAGACGATAAAGTATATATCATTGAAGCAAACCCTAGAGCATCTAGAACAGTTCCTTTTATCGCAAAAGCATATGGTCAACCATATGTGAATTATGCAACTAAAGTAATGTTAGGGGCTAAAGTAACGGACTTTACCTTTAATCCACAGTTAAAAGGATATGCTATCAAGCAGCCAGTATTCTCTTTCAATAAGTTTCCGAATGTAAACAAGCAATTAGGACCTGAAATGAAAAGTACAGGAGAAAGTATCTTATTTATTGATGATTTAAAAGATGATCAGTTTTACGATTTATACTCAAGACGTAAAATGTACTTGACTAAGTAAAGATTTAATTTTACAATATATAAAAGCCTCTTAAGTTAATTTCTTAAGAGGCTTTTATTGTGATTTATGTTTTAGAATAACTATTATTTTTTTTCACTCAGCTCTTTCACTTTTTTAGCCCAGTTATTTAAAATGTTTTTTTGTGTTTCAAAATCATCACCATATGGACCGCAAACAATTTTTAATTCTGTATTCTTTGTTTGTTCATTTTCTAAAAGAAGGAATTTTTCATTGTACTGTAAATGTTCATAATCATTTTGAATATAAAAGTTACCAAATAATTTATCAGCATAAGAAGAGGTTAAAATTCCGTTGCGAGGGTAATGATAGTTTATATTTGATGTTTTCCTCCAATCAGTTTTTAACTTATTGTCTTTATCAAAAGTAGCTTGAAGAAATTCTGCATTTTCAGATTTTGTAAGCAGCTTCCAAATTACATCTTGTGGGGCTTTTATTTTTATAGTAAGTGATACAAATCGTGAAGCAGAAATCATTTCAATTTCATTATCAGAAAGAAACTTAACTTCATTTAATCTTGCGCTACCATTACCTCCATTTAAATATCTAAAACCAACAATAGAGTCATTATCTACATTGATGGCTTGTATGACAATTACATGGTCTTCTCTTTTTGAATATTCATTATAAAAACTAGCTAGTTTAGGCATTTTGATGTCTAATACTTTTGCATTTGGGTATTTTAAAGTATCTGGAAAAATTAATGATTTCCCATTTTGTGTTTCTTCTTTTGTAGCCATTCTTCCGTTTACAACAGGGACACTTTTCCAATTGTTAATATCTACGGCAGGAAAACCATTTAAATTATCAGGGCAATACCAACCACCGTATCTGTGAGGCTCGGTTATTATTTTCTCATCATTTTGATTAGATGTTTTTACGTATTTATGATCAATAGTATTCTTGTTTTGTGAACAGAATGTAAATGAAGTTAGACATAATACGGTCAGTACTTTGAACATTTTATTTTTCATGATTTATATTTTTAAATAATATTTAGTTTAGCATCCCATTAATCCAAAAGAAACAACAAGTTCCTGATCCACTTTTTCTCCTTTATAATTTTCTGCAGGCTGCCATTTCCCAGGTGTGTTATTAATTAGTTCTATCATTTTTTTATCTACCAAAGGGTAGTTAGATGATCTATCTAATTTCACATTTTCAATGGTTCCTTTTTTTGTTACTGTAAAAAATAGTTTAGCGGGTTTTAGTTTTTCGGGCTCTACGTTTGTTCTAGTAATTTCACTGCTCTCTTTTAGGAATTTCTTTAGCGCATTTTTTCCTAGTGAATATTCGGCTTGTTTTTTAGGAACAATTGTTAGGTGAGGAGTGGAGTAGCTATCTTCTAATTCACCAGTTTCTTTGTTTATTTGCTGGTATTCAGCTCTTATTAAGAAATTGGTTGAATAATCAAATGATTGTATGAGTTTTAATTGAGCAGTTGTTAGTTTGTCGCTGTACCCTGTTGTTTTTGTGTCAATTCTTTTGTCACCTTTAATAAGAGTAATACTTACGGATTTAAGAGAAACTATATATTGGAGTTGTTTTTCGTCAAAAAAAGTAGCTATTGATATTGCTTTGTCCACTTCTCTTTTTTTGATAGCCCCAAACCTCGGTCCTACATCATAAATGAAATCAGTAAAAACTCTATTCTTGACCTTATCTGGAACTTGAGTTTTGGTAGCAATATTTTCATCAACTGATATTGCTACTTGATCAATTTTTGAATCGCTCCAGTTCATAAAACCATAAGTCGTTAAGCTTAGAGTAATTAATGTAATGATAATAAATAGAATGTTCTTTTTCATAATATAAGTATTTCTCTCAAAGGTACGATGGAAGTACTTGTCGCATTCTTAACGAATTGTAAAAAGATGTTATTGAAATGTAAATAAGGTAAAAGGAGGAGGTTTATTTTAATTCAATTTTCACATTGTATCTCTCTAGTTCTTTTAAATAATCTTGTGGGATAAAATCTGTTCTATCAGATTTATTTTGGCGATTTTGTTTCATTTCAATACGTTTAATAGCATCTAAAAATCGTTTTATTATCAATAATTAACCCTGGTACTTTTACACTTTTACCTGTTTCATCTTTGGCAACCATTGTGAAATAAGAAGAGTTGCAATGTTTTGTTTTTCCATTTCTTATATTTTCAGCTTCAACTCGAATACCAACTTCAACAGGGTTTAAGGAATCTACAGAGGCTGTAACACAGTATGTTCCAGAAAATCTTGAGGCGCATGCAAAAGCGATTTGATCTAAAAGGAAAGGATATAGCCACCATGTATTTTACCACTGAAATTTGAGTGAGAAGGAAGTATTAATTCAGAGATAGTTATCTGAGTTTCCTCAACATGTTTATGGTTCACGTTATTGGTTTTAATTATATAAAGCCTCATAGTAAAAACACATATGAGGCTTTATCAACTTTATTTTAGGCTATTTTACTGCTGTTATTGTCTGAAAGCAATCATTATCCAACGTTGTAATATTCCATCATATACAAATTCAGCAGTTCCAAAACCTGCACTTGTAATAAACGAGTTGGCAAGGGTTATTATCCTATTTTCTGCTAAAGAGGCTGCGGCAGAAGCCGAACTTTCATCATAAATTTTCATGTTACTTGAAGATACGTTAAAGATAACAATATGTCTTCCGTCAGTACCGCCTGCTAAACCGGTAATTTGGTAGTTGGCTATCCTGTCTGTAAGTCTAAACAATGTCTTTCCTGCATTTGCTCCGTTTAAATCTAGGTCAAAATCATCATAACTAGTACCTGATGTGCTACCAGGAATAGATTTCGTAGCTACATAATAATAACCATCAGCACTGCCACTGTTAGCGCTTAAAACGTTTCCAGTAAGGGTTAAGTTGTTACCAATGACCATGTCTGATACCAGGCCATTATTGTCTATTCCAGCTATTTTGGTTGGTATGCTAGTAAGAGTATTTGTTACGCAAAATGTTCCTTCTACGTGTAGTGTTTCTAATGGTGTTGTTGTGTTGATTCCGACTTGTGAAAATATGATAGTTGGGACTAGAGTAAATATAAATAATAATTTTTTCATGATAGTAGTTTTAAATATTGGTGAGACTTTTTGAGTTTAAAGCACAGATATTCTGACTTATATTTATAAGTGCTTTATTTTTTGTACAACATATAGTAATGTTAGTACAATTTTAACTATATGAATAGTTAGCCTAAATTATATAGGGAAAGTTTCGACAACGCCAAAAGTAAATATGACGTAAAACATTTAAAGGGGGGGGGTCAATTCTGAAAATCATTTTTTCTAGATGTAGTTTTATACAGTTGGGCTGTATAAAGTTCAGCAGAATTGATTGTGAAGTTTTTTGAGGCAACATTTTTATGATAGCTATTGCGTACATAATTTAAGGGTTTAAAAGTTGCTTACTCTAATGTAGGGAAATATGTTTTATCTCAAAGACATATTCGTTACACAGTTAATAAATCGGTTAATGTGTAAATAACTTGCGTAATGTTTAGTAAAAGATTCTTTTTGCTAATAAATGTTAATTTATAGTAGAGGGTAAATGGTTTTTATTAGATTACTAGTATTATATTTTTAAAATGTTAAGTTGGCTGAAAAAAGGGATAATATTAGCTAAGGTTTTCTAGGTAAGATGCAGGTTCTTTAATTTGGTTGTAAGAATAAGTTTTTCAATAAAAAAAGAGCCTTAAATTTAATTTCAAGACTCTTTTAGTTGGGTAATTACTGTTGCTTATTGTATTAAAATCTTTTTTGTTCCTTTTCCTTCTGGAGACTCAATAATCATATTGTATATCCCAGATGATAAGCTTGATAAATCAATTTTTGTGTTAGCATCAAAATTATCATAATTGATTGTTTTTACATTTCTACCTTGTAAGTCAAAAACAGAAACTGTTGAAATGCTAAAACCTTTGGTTTTAATATTCATGATTCCATTACTTGGGTTAGGGTAAATTGCAAATTTATCATTTAAAGTAAAGTTTTGAGTTCCTAAAACAAAAGCAGAAGAAGTAGCTCCTCTAGAACCAGCACCACTATGGTTGTTTAAAGTTGTTGAGCCACCATATGCCCATATTATGTTAATAGGTGCAGCTGAGTTGCTAAATACATAATCATTAGCTTCTCCAGTATTAAGAGGTCTTGTTGCAACAATTGTTCTAACTCCTGTATTAACTGTATTGCTTGTTTGTGACCAGTGATTAATGGCATCGTTAGAAGGAGCTCCAAAGCCCGTTAAAAAACCATCAATAGTGGTAGCTCCAGTTGTGTAAACAACATCCTCGCTGTTCATCCCGGTTCCTACGGTTCCTGTTCCTCCAAAACCTATGGCAAACCAACGGTCAGATAATCCATTCATTGTTATTGTTACTGTTGTAGCAGTTACATCAAGTTGAACATCTAGGTTTGCGTCACAGGTAATGGTACCGGTAGAATATGTTTGTGCAACCCCTTTGGAAAAAGAAGTAATAAATAATAGTAATAAAATGTTTAAAGTAATTTTTTTCATATTGAGTTATTTTAAAAGATTGATTAATTTTTCGTTATTAGAAATTAAAGCATATTCTAAAGCGCTATTTCCTCTACTGTCTTTGTGCTCTTTTTTAGCACCGTGCTTTAGTAATAAGTTAATTATCTCTACATTTTTAGCCAATGTAGCATAAATTAAAGGTGTGGTTCCATTTGCGTCTGCAATATTAGGATTTGCGTTGTTTTCTAATAACACTTTTACAACCCTAGTAAGCCCTTTGTAGCTTGAAGCTGTTAATGCTGTACCAGACTTGCAATTATGATCAATGGTGTTAACTTTCGGTGCCAAAAAATTAACAACTGCTTCATTATTTCTGTAAGCAGCCAAAATCAATGGTGTAAAGCCATTTTCATCTATAGCGTTGATGGTGTTAGCATCAGTTATCATAAGTTGTTCCATTTCGGTAACGGTACCAAATCTTGCGGTGTCAAACACGTTTTTTTCTTGAGCAATTAATGTTGAAGAAATAAGTGTTAGTGTTGTTATTAGTGTGTAAATATAATTTTTCATTTTTTTTATTAAAAAGTTCTTGACATGTTAAATCCGAAGAAAATATTTCCAGTTTCCCAATCACCATTAGCGCCACCTAAAAAACCTGCTTCATAAGATGGTTGTGCGTTTGTGAAAAATAATTGAAATACATGTCCTCCTGTTTCAATGTCAACACCAGCTGACAGTGCGTTTTCAGCATTACTGTCATCATCTCTATTTAAATGATATGCGTAATCTGCGTTAAAACTTAATCTTTTTGTAATTTTATATCTACCACCAACACCCATTACATATTGCGTGTTTTCTTGTTCTGATTTTTTAGTAGCCGTATAATAAGTAGGGGCTAAATTTTCATGAAAAATAGTTGGTGCTATTTGAAAAGATAAATTCTTATTAAACTTTCTTGAAATTAATACTTGTGAGGTAAAACTTAACCTGTGTTTAAACTCTAAATTTGGTAAAAAGTCATCCTCAATAGCTCCATTAATAGCTATACTACTAAATCCAGCTACTGTAAAAGGGAAACCTTCTTTAACTTGTCTAAGCATTCTGTACTTAGTGTTAACTTCCCAAGTTTTTTGATAAGAACTTCTTGATATTCCAACATTCAACCAATCATAAAGTCCGTATATAAAATGTAGTCTTGTTGCTGCTTGATCTAAACCACCAAGTTCTTTAAATCCACCTTTTATACTACCGAATCTGTGCGATACTACTAAATACAAATCTTTTTTTGCTACTAATTTAGTAGATTCTAAATTTACGATTTTCAAGCCTTTAAAAGCTGAAGTTTCGTACGTTTTAATAGTGTCATTTTCTTGTTCTAATTCACTTAACAAATCATCTTCTTGAGCGAAAAATATT